>LNFM01011952.1_pt1 | contig 17435 bp, 15 predicted proteins | sample 596031 | NCBI WGS metagenome assembly LNFM01 (sample SAMN04254537, study PRJNA301005) | activated carbon metagenome | isolation source: dual media filters at the Ann Arbor, Michigan drinking water treatment plant | place: USA: Ann Arbor | reverse complement strand
CGATTTCGGCCGACCGCCTGAAGAGCTTCGTCGAGCGGATCGAGAAGCTCGAGGAAGAGCGCAAGGCCATCGGCGGCGACATCAAGGACGTCTACTCGGAGGCGAAAGGCGTCGGCTATGACGTCAAGACCATGCGGAAGGTCGTTTCGCTCCGGCAGATGGACGCGGCCGACCGGGCCGAGCAGGAGACGCTGCTCGACGTCTACAAGCACGCGCTGGGCATGGTCTGAGGCCTTCGCAGGCCTATCGCCAACCGCCGCCGGACGCTAGGCTTCCCGAAAGCTTCGGGAGGAACAAAGAGTGAGCGTCCATCGTCGTGTTTTCGTCGCGTCGCTTGGTGCGATCGCGGCAGCGGGCGCCGTTGCGCGGGCCCAGACCTTTCCCGCGCAGCCCGTGCATGTCGTCGTGCCGTTCCCGCCAGGCGGCGGCACGGATGCGCTCGCGCGCGCCATCCAGGAGCCAATGCAGAAGGCGCTCGGCGGCACCATCATCATCGACAACAAGGGCGGCGGTGGCGGCAGTATCGCGCACGAATTCGTGGCCAAGCAGCCAGCCGACGGGCACTGGATGGTGGTCAGCGCCAACAACTTGCCGCTCTATCCATATATCGTCGCCAAGCTCGGCTTCGATGCGAAGACCGCTTTCGTGCCGATCGGCTTCATCGCCAAGCAGGAGTCGGTGCTGGTCGGCAGCGCCGACGCTCCCTGGGCCGACCTCAAGGCGATCATTGCCGCGGCCAAGGCAGCACCTGGCTCCGTCCAGTATGGCACGGCCGGACTCACGACACCGATGCACCTTTCTGCCGAGCAGTTCGCCATGCTGAACGGCATCAAGCTGACGCACGTGCCGTTCCGGGGCACCGGCCCGCTGGTCACCGATCTGCTGGGCGGCCACATCAAGCTCGGCATGTCGAGCATCACCAGCGTTGCGCCGCAGATCGCGGCCGGCAAGCTCAAGCCCTACGCGATGGCGTCGCTCGAGCGGTCGGCGCTGGCACCGACCATTCCCACCTTCAAGGAGCTGGGCGCGGGCGATGTCGACGGCACGATCGTCTATACGCTGCTGGCGCCGGCGGGGACGCCGCCCGCCGTCGTGGCCAAGCTCAACGAAGCGTTGAACGCGGCGGTCGCCACGCCGGAAGCCAAGGCCGATCTCGCCAAGCGCGGCTTCGTCGCCATGGGCGGTACGCCCCAGCAACTCGGCGACTGGCTAAAAATCCAGGAACCGATCTGGGTGCCGGTGCTGCAGGCTGCCGGCATCAAGCCGGAGTAAAAGCCGACTTAGATTTGCAGGTTCAGCAGGTTTAAGATAATATTATCGATATGATGGCCGTGTTGCATGCACTGCCAGCAAGCGCCCGACGGAGTGATCCGCCGGGCGTTTTCATGGGCGAGCAGCGGCACACTCATACCCGAAAGCGTTTGCCGTCGGTGGCACACCAGGTCAGCGGGCAATTCACTTCTGAGATCAACGACTTGGTGGCGATTTGTGGCACAGGCAGGGGAACACGCCGTGACACAACGAGCTGTGCCAAAAATCGGCTAGTACCAGATATTCATGGGCAGGCCGTGCCGGTCTCGTGCCTCTTCCGACCCCAGGCGCTTTGCCTTGCCCTGAGCGATGAGCAGGGCAGTCCGGCAGCAGGCGACTGCATCAAGAATGTCGTCACGTGCTGCACCGGGAAGGCGCTCGACGGTCGGCTTGTAACCGTGGTCGGCCAGCAGTCGCTGACGCTGAGAACGGCCATCTGCTTTCTTCTTGCTGGCGAAGACCGGCACGTCACGGTTCATGCGGCAGAACGCGAGCTCAGGGTGCGCCTCGCGGACGATGTTTCGCAAGGATGGCTGTTGAGTGAGTAGGTCGTCGACCTCCTTCAATTTGGGAAAGATGCCAAATGCCTGCTTTGACAACCCAACTTCATGCGGGGCCGGCATGTGCCTTACGGTTTCGTAGTCCGTCGCGGCCAATGCACACCGGCATGGTGAAGAGAAAACAGACGAACTCTTCTTGCCGAGAAGTTTGCGGGCTTCGCGCTCACACGCTCTGCCACCACGGATTTGGATGTCGAGAAAGCCGATCGGTATGTCGACGGCCAAAATGGAAAGACCCTCGCAGGCTTCCGCGAGGGTCTTCACAACTCTTATGTCGAGGGAACCGTCAGCGTCGCGCCGGCAGACAACCCAGCCGGTGCGGCAGCCGTCGGCGCCTCCAACTATCAATTGGTACGCCGCGTCAAAGAGCGGCGAGTGCTGCGTTCAACGTCGCACTCGGCCGCATCGCTGTCGATGTCTTGCTCTGATCGGGCAGATAATAGCCGCCCGTATCCACCGGCTTGCCCTGGGCGGCGATCAACTCGGCATCGATCTTAGCCTCGTTGGCCGCAAGCTTCTCCGCCAACGGCTTGAAGCGGGCCGAGAGGCTCGTGCTGTTGTCCCGCCGGGCCAGCGCCTCTGCCCAATACTTCGCCAGGTAGAAGTGGCTGCCACGATTGTCCAGTTCACCGACCTTTCGTGCCGGCGAGCGGTTGTCCTCGAGGATCTTGCCGTTGGCCTCATCGAGCGTCTCGGCCAGGACCTTCACGTCCTCGTTCCCGGTTCTCTGCGCCAGATGTTCCAGCGACGCGCCAAGCGCCAGGAATTCGCCCAGCGAGTCCCAGCGCAGATAACCTTCGTGCTGGAACTGTTCGACATGCTTGGGTGCCGAACCGCCAGCGCCGGTCTCGAACAGCCCACCGCCCGCCAGCAACGGAACGATCGACAGCATCTTGGCCGATGTGCCGAGCTCCATGATCGGGAACAGATCGGTCAGGTAGTCGCGCAGCACATTGCCCGTGACCGAGATGGTATCGAGCCCCTGGCGAATGCGATCGAGCGACAATTTCATTGCCTCGACCGGCGCCAGGATGCGGATGTCCAGGCCCTTGGTGTCCTCGTTCTTGAGGTACTTCTCGACCTTGGCGATCAACTGCGCGTCGTGCGCGCGCTTGGCGTCGAGCCAGAACACCGCGGGGGTGTTGGTGAGGCGTGCGCGGCGCACGCCGAGCTTCACCCAGTCCTGGATCGGCTCGTCCTTGACCTGGCACATGCGGAAGACGTCGCCGGTCTCGACCTTCTGCGACAGCAGGACCTTGCCGTCCTCGGCGACCACGTTGACCGTACCCTTCGTGGCGAGCTCGAATGTCTTGTCATGCGAGCCATATTCCTCGGCTTGTTGCGCCATCAAGCCGACGTTGGGCACAGAGCCCATCGTCTTCGGGTCGAAGGCGCCATGCGCCTTGCAGTCCTCGATGACGGCCTGGAACAGCGGCGCGTAGCATCGATCGGGGATCGCGGCGAGGCAGTCGTGCAGCTTGCCGTCGGGGCCCCACATCTTGCCTGACTCGCGGATCATCGCCGGCACCGAGGCATCTATGATCACGTCGCTCGGCACGTGCAGATTGGTGATGCCCTTGTCGGAATTGACCATGGCGAGTGCGGGCCGCTTGGCGTACTCGGCCTGGATGTCGGCCTTGATGGCGGTCTTCTCGGCTTCGGGCAGCGTCTCGATGCGGGTCATCATGTCGCCCACGCCATTGTCGGGATCGACGCCAAGCTTCTTAAGTGTCGCGCCATGCTTCGCGAACACGTCGGCGAAGAACACTGACACGCAATGACCGAACAGGATGGGATCGGAGATCTTCATCATGGTCGTCTTGAGGTGCAGCGAGAACAGGATACCGTCCTTCTTCGCCGAGTCGATTGCCTCGGCGAAGAAGGCGTTCAGTTTCTTGGCGCTCATCACCGAACAATCAATGATCTCGCCGGCCTTGAGTGGGATCTTCGGCTTCAGCACTGTGACCGCACCGTCGCCGGCGACCAGCTCGATGCGGGCAGTGGTCGGCGCTGCCAGGGTGGTCGCGACTTCCGAGCCATAGAAGTCGCCGCCTGACATGTGCGCCACGCGCGTCTTCGAATCCTTGCTCCAGGCGCCCATCTTGTGCGGATGCTTGCGCGCGTACTGCTTCACGGCACCAGCGGCGCGGCGGTCGGAATTGCCCTCGCGCAGCACCGGATTGACGGCACTGCCCAGCACCCTGCCGTAGCGGGCGCGGATTTCCTTGTCAGCGGGCGTGGCGTCGCTGTCGGGATAGTTCGGCACGTCGTAGCCCTTGCTCTGCAACTCCTTGATCGCGGCCTTGAGTTGCGGGATCGAGGCGGAGATGTTGGGCAGCTTGATGATGTTGGCTTCCGGCTTCATCGCCAGTTTCCCAAGCTCGGCGAGCTCGTCGTTGATCTTTTGCCCGGGCTTCAGCTTGTCGGGGAAATTTGCGAGGATGCGGCCGGTCAGCGAAATGTCCTTCAACTTCATCTTCACGCCGGCTGTTGCGACGAAGGCCTCGACGATCGGCAGCAGGGAAAACGTCGCAAGTCCGGGGGCCTCATCGACCTTCGTCCAGACGATTTCGAGATCTGACATACCTGCACCTCCGTGCGCCGCTTTGGGTTCGGCTGGGTTAATCTAGGTTTGGTTATGGCCTGTCTTGTTGCACCACCGTGAGGGGGCCGGCAAGGCGGCCCACTAGCGCACGGGGCGGCGCAGTCAGACCCGGTCGAGCGTCTTTTCCGGACCGGCGGCGCGCGGCATGGCCGCAATTGTCGGCAACAGATCGTCGAGGTCGCTTATGAAGGCGACATGGTCGAGGTGGGTCCGATCGGCGAAACCGCCCTCCACGACGCCGCGCAGCAGGGCGGCCAGGGGCTCCCAGTAGCCGCCCTGGTCGACGATCACGATCGGCTTGCTGTGGAGGCCAAGCGTCCGCCAGGACAGGACCTCGAAGAACTCCTCGAGCGTGCCCAGCCCGCCGGGCAGGACCACGAAGGCGTCCGACCGCTCGAACATCTGCAGTTTCCGCTCGTGCATGGTTTCCACCACGACGGTTTCTGTCAGGTCAGGGTGGCCGGCCTCGCGCTGCAGCAGGAAATTCGGGATCACGCCGACCACGGTTGCCCCGCCTGCCAAGGCGGCATTTGCCACAAGTCCCATCAGTCCGACGCCACCACCGCCGTAGACGAGCGTTACGCCCTCGCGGGCCAGCAGCGCGCCCAGCCGGACCGCTGTGTCGCGCGTGGCGGGGTCGATGCCGAAGCGGGCGCCGCAAAAGACGCAAAGAGAAGCAGGTTTGGAGGAAACGGGGGTGGGCTCGGACACGGAGACTTCTTTTTACAGTCGATCCGATGTCTTTCCGGACCGGGTTGGCATGGTATCATTTCGCTCAGAGAGGTTGCGACGCCAAAGGCGGTCGGTCGTCGCACCGTTGGGAGGGTAATGTCACGCACTGTTTTATGGCTCGTCGGGGGGGGCGCGCTCGTCATCGCTATCGCCCTTGCCGTTGCGTGGCGTGGCAGGTTGGCCGAGCAGGCGGTCATCGATGTGGTGACCAAGCCGGCGGCCGTCGCGCCGCCTGTCCAAGCGCCGACCCCGCCGCCGTCGGCTGAGCGCTCGCCAGCATCCTCTCCGCCAGCATCTTATCCGCCAGCGCCGGAAGCCGTCATCGTGCCGAGTTTCGATGTCGCCCGTATCGGCCCAGACGGGCGCGCTGTCGTGGCCGGTCGGGCAGCCCCCGGGGCCAAGGTCGTGCTACTCGATGGCGGCAAGGAGATTGCCAGCGGCGTGGCGGATGCCCGGGGCGAATGGGTGATCATCGTCCAGGAGCCGTCGCTGACGCCCGGGCAGCACGAACTGAGGGTGATCCAGCATATCGAGGGCCGTGCCCCGGTGACGTCGGATCAGGTCGTGGTCGCGGTCGTCCCTCAGCCGCCATCGGCTGCGGCACCCGCTGCCAAGGAGGAGACGCTGGTGATGGTCCAGCCGCCATCGGCGGCGGGCGTGCCGCGATCGGGCGACCTCGTCATCTCGACGGTCGACTACGACGATCGCGGCCATGCCACGATCTCGGGGCAGGCGGCGCCGGGAACGACCGTGCGGGCCTATGTCGATGACAAGATCGTTGCCGAAGGTGTTGCCGGAGCGGACGGCCGCTGGAGGCTCGCGCCGGCCAATCCCATCGAGCAGGGCAAGCATACGCTGCGGATCGACCGCATTGCGCCGGATGGCAAGCCCGTCGCCCGCCTCGAGCTGCCGTTCGAGCGGGTGGCCGTGCTGCCGCCTGCCAGCAGTGACCGCAAGCGGTTGTACGTCGTGCGCGGCGACAACCTCTGGAACATCGCGCGTGCTCACTACGGCGAGGGCTGGCATCACACCAAGATCTTCAATGCCAACAAAGAGCAGATTCGCGATCCCGATCTGATATACCCGGGCCAAGTGTTTAGCCTGCCCAAGGTCGAGTGACGGCCGTCGGGCGATAGAAAGCGCGTTCATGCTGGCCAATTTCCTCGTGCCGATCCTTGCTGACGGGTGGCGGTTCATCGCCCTTTTTGCCGGTGCGGCCTTTCTCGGCGCCTTGACGGGCGCGGCGTGGCTGTTCTGGCCGCTGTTGCTCCTGACCCTGTGGTCGATCTATTTCTTCCGCGACCCGCCGCGCGGCGTGCCACAGGACGACGGCGTCCTGATCGCGCCGGCTGACGGGCTCGTACAGATGATCGTGAACGCGGTGCCGCCGGCCGAACTCGGATTGGGCAGCGACCCGCTGACGCGCGTCTCGATCTTCCTCAGCGTCTTCGACGTCCATATCAATCGCGCGCCCTGCGCGGCGTCGGTCGAGGTCGTGTCGTATCGCCCGGGTAAGTTCCTGAATGCCGCCGCCGACAAGGCGAGCGAGGAGAACGAGCGCATGGCGATTGCCTTGCGCCGGCCCGACGGCCGCGTGATCGGCTGCGTCCAGATCGCCGGCTGGGTGGCCCGACGCATCGTCTGCTACATCAAGCCGGGCCAGGCCGTCGCCGCGGGCGAGCGCTTCGGCCACATCCGCTTCGGCAGCCGCACCGACCTTTATCTGCCGCCCGGCGCCCGGTTGTTGGTCGCGCCGGGACAGCGCATGATCGGCGGCGAGACGGTCATGGCCGAACTCGATCCTGTGGCGCCCGGACCGCGCACGGCGATCGAATTCTAGGAGGCAGCGTTGGACAATGATTCGCCTGCGCGCCGCGGTCGGCTGCACGGCTTCTCGATCAATCGCCTGATTCCCAACATCCTGACGTTGGCGGCACTCTGCTCGGGCCTGACGGCGATCCGCTTCGCGCTTCAGGGAGAGATGCGCCTGGCCGTCATCGCCATCATCGTGGCCGCGATCTTCGATGCCCTCGACGGCCGCGTCGCGCGCCGGCTGGGCGTGACCAGCCGTTTCGGGGCCGAACTCGACTCGCTGTCGGATTTCCTCTGCTTCGGCGTCACGCCCGCGCTCGTGCTCTATCTGGCCTCGCTGAAGGATGGTGGCGCGCTCGGTTGGGTGGTGACCCTGATGTTCCCCATCTGCTCGGCGCTGCGGCTGGCGCGCTTCAACACCGCCCTGGTTTCCGATACGCCGCCACCGGCCTGGACAGGATCGTTTTTCACTGGCGTGCCGGCGCCAGCTGGCGCGTTGCTTGCCCTGATCCCGCTGATGGTGAGTTTCGAAATCGAGGCCGCCTGGCCGCGCCATGCGCTGGTCGTGGGGGCGGTGCTCGTGGTGGTCGGCGGCCTGATGGTGAGTCGGATTCCGACCTATTCCTTCAAGAAGGGAAGGGTGCCGCGGCATCTCGTGCTGCCGGCCCTGTTGGGCGCCGCTCTGGTCATGGGTGTGCTCGCCAGCGCGCCCTGGATCGGCATGTCGCTGATCGGCCTGGGTTACACGTCGCTCATCCCGCTCAGCTGGTTGGCTTACCGCCGGCAGGCGGCACAGGACCGCCGGGAGGCGGAAAATCCAGGCGAGGTCGTGTCCTTACGGGCGGTCGATTCCGGCCCGCACGCGCAGGGCTGAACGGACCGCGGCGCATGTTCGATCCCGTTCTGCGCCGGCTGATCGACCCGTCGCTCAATCGCGTCGGAGCCTGGCTGGCGGGGAAGGGCGTGTCCGCCAACGGCGCGAGCCTCACCGGTCTGGCGATCGGACTGCTGGCCGTGCCGGCGCTGGCCCATGGCCGCTACGACTTGGCGCTGGTGGCAATCCTGCTCAATCGGTTGATCGACGGGCTGGACGGGCCGATTGCGCGGCAGGGAAGCCTTGCCCCGTTCGGCGGCTATCTCGATGTCATGTGCGACATGGCGTTCTATGCGGCGGTCCCGCTAGGCTTTGCCCTCGCCAGTCCGGCCAACGCCATCCCCGCAGCCTTTCTGTTGGCATCTTTCGTTTGCACTGGGGCGTCCTTCCTGGGGCGCGCTGTCCTGGCTGCCAATATCGGCGAGGCCGACGACGGCAAACGCGGTCGCAAGTCATTCTTCTATGCGGCGGGGTTGGTCGAGGGCAGCGAGACCATCGCGGCGTTTGGGCTGTTCTGCCTGTTTCCAGGGGCTTTCCCCTGGCTGTCGGGTTTGTTTGCCGCCTTGTGCTTCTGGACCGCCGTGGCACGGGTGGTCGAGGCCTATCGCCTCAAGACTTGAGCAGCGCTTTGCAGGGCGATATTAACTCTATCTGGAAGCATCTTCTGGTGGTTATTTCGATCTTAATCAACATCTTATAAAGATTTCTTCATATTTTCGACCAATTTCGATTGACCGAAGAATCTGCATTAAGTACGATTCTTAAAGTCACTTCGCAGCGCGATCCTTTGCGGTTTTGGAGACAAGTATGCTGTCGATTTTTCGGCGGGTGATGAAAGACAACCAAGGCACCACCGCCGTCGAGTACACGCTGATCGCGTCTTTGATTGCCGTTGCGGCGATCGCGTCGATGCGCACGGTCGGTGACAAGGTCAATAACGTCCTGGGCAACATTGCCAATACACTGACTTGAGGCCAGCGCCAGCGATGGGCTCCCAAAGCTTCGAATTCGCTATTGGCTGTGGTGAATGCCAATTTTCCTTTTAGAAATAATGCACTAACGACTTGACTTGAGATACTAGGCAAAATATCCTTTGTAACGTTCTTATCTGCTGACCTTTGTTTTCTTTTGTGTATTCGTTCGGATGTTTTCTGTTTCAGGCCAATTTTTAGAACTGCCATAGGCAGTCTGGCGTGAGCGAATTCACACTAGCGGAGCGTTGGGGCGGCGGTATTTCCGGCCAGGCTGCGGCGCGAGCTGGGTAGCTCGCGGCGAGGTCGACCGGATCATCGAAGGGTCCCTTTGCGGCGCTTCACGGCGCCGACGGGGCAGATGGTGTCGGATGTCGCTGCTTGTCCCTCTCCAGTCCATTTGTCTGATCGGCTTCGCGCTGCTGCTTGCCGTTGCGGCGTGGCAGGACCTGCGGACGATGCGCATCACCGATTGGGTGTCGCTGGGCATCGCGGCGGCCTTCGGCGTCTGGGCATTGAGTGGCCTCGCCACCGGCAACACAACTTTCACCAAGGTCGGCCTCGCGGCAGGCTGCGGCGTTGCAGTCTTCGCGATCGGCGCGCTGGGCTTTGCCGCCGGCATGCTGGGTGGCGGCGACGTCAAGCTGCTGGCGGCGTCCAGCCTCTTCGCCGGGCCGGCTGTTCTCCTCGATTTCCTGATGGTCGTGGCCCTGGCAGGCGGCGTTCTGGGTTTGGCGATGCTCGCGGGCGCGCGGATCGGTCCAGCCGCTCCCGTTGGCAATGCATCCATCGCGACGCGTCTGCGCGGCGGCCTGCCCTACGGCCCGGCAATCGCCGCCGGCGGCCTGTGGGTCGCCGTGACGCTGGCGGCCTCGTGAAGCGGCGGTCAGCATCATGAACAGCAAGCGCATGGCCTTTCTGCTGCTGGCCGTTCTCGTTGCCGGCACGACGGCATTCTTGGCCCGCGCCTGGTTGGAGGCCGAACGCGCGGCGATCGTCGCACAGGCGGTGAGTCAGCAGCGACCGGCGATCCAGGCCAAGCCCGCGACCCAGGTTCTGGTCGCCCGCAATGCGGTCCGCACCGGCCAGATCATCAAGCCCGATGATCTGCGTTGGCAGCCGTGGCCGCAAGGCGCGTTGCCGCCGAGCTATATCGTCGAGGGCAAGCGGCCGATTGCCGATTTCGTCGGCGCGGTGGCGCGCAGTTCCTTCCACGTCGGCGAGCCGATCGTCGAAATCGAGATCGTCATGCCGGGTTCGCGCGGGTTTCTAGCGGCGGTGCTGCGCTCCGGCATGCGCGCGGTCAGCGTGCCGGCCACGGCCACCAGCGCGGTCTCGGGGTTCATCTATGCCGGCGATCGCGTCGATGTGCTGTTGACCCATGTGCTGACCGGTCCGAACGGGCAGCACAGCGCCACCGAGACGATCCTGCGCAACGTCCGCGTGATTGCGATGGACCAGAAGCTCGACTTCTCGCCGGGCGACAAGCCCGACATCGCCAAGACGGCGACGCTTGAGCTCACGCCCAAGCAAACCGAGATCGTGACGCTGGCGGTAAAGATGGGCGAACTCTCCCTGGTCCTGCGCAGCCTCCAGGATCCGGACGAGGGCGAACGCGATCAGGCCGTTGCCGACGAACAGTCGGCAGAGCTCGGCTACAGCTACACTCAAGACAGTCAGGTCAGTCGCCTGATCAAAAGCCCGACGGCGGCTGTGCCGCCACCGGCTCCGGAAGCCGCGCGCAGCAACGCCGTCATCATGCTGCGGGGCAGCACGCGCACCAAACAGGACCTCGACGGCACCATATCGGCCGATTCGCTGCCGCCCCCGCCGGCACCCGATGTCGCCAAGGACCCCGCTAAGCCGGGTCCTCGGACGGCCCCCTTCACCCGTACTATCCCGAGTGTGCCGCAATGAGCCCATCATTCGTACTTGCGGCCATGCAGTCGGTCTGGCGTCGTGCCGGCTCGTCGCTCGCGCTCGTCGCGGCCCTGTCGTTCGCGCTGCAGCCGACGATCCTCCTGGCGCAGTCGGTCGATCCCGACGGCGCGGCCAAGATTCAAACGAAAGCCAAGAACGCAACCGCAAATAGCTCGGCCAAGAAGACGACGAAGGGCAAGAAGAGCCCCACCGATAATCTCTCTGACGATCTCAACCGCCGGGAGTCGGAGCGTGTCGAGCAAGTCATGCGTGGGATGGCAACGCCGCCCTCGGTGAGCGCGCCACTGGCCGCCGCGACTGCGGCTGCAGTCGTGCCACCAGTCGCGACAGCGTCCGCCGCTCCATTGCCGCCGACGGTCGCGGCCATTCCGCCGCGATCTCCAATCGTCAGCGCCTCGCTGACGCCCGACATCGGTCGGACCCAGATGGTGCCGGCAATCTCTCCGGCGCCGGTCGCCGTCGCGCCCGCCGCCGATCGCGGTGCTGGCCAGTTCGCCCAGACGCAAACCCAGGTCCAGCCGCAGGTCGCTCCGATGCGTCCGACACCGCAGTTGGCACAGGCCCCGGCGCCTGTGCCGATCCCGCCTGCAACCACGCCCGGGGCGCCACGGACGCCCCTGGTCGTCGGCGGTGCGCCGAGCCGCGCCTTCGGCCAGAGCCAGATCGTTCCGACCGAGCCGCCGACGCTCAGGCTCGAGATCAACAAGGGCACGGCGATCAAGTTGCCTGGCCCAGCCGCTACAGTCTTCGTGGCCGCTCCCGATATTGCCGACGTCCAAGTGCGCTCGCCGACGATGGTCTACGTCTTCGCCAAGAAGCCCGGCGACACCGTGCTCTATGCCGTGGATGACCAGGATCGGGTCCTGCTCAACACCATCGTCAGCGTGACCTCGCCGATCAGCCGCATGAAGGGGGCGCTCGATACGCTGCATCCCAACAACGGCATCATCTACGACAACCAGGGCGAAACGATCGTGATGACCGGCACGGTCCGTTCGGCCGTGGTTGCCGAGGATGCGCGCCGGCTGGCGCTGCAGCATGTCAATGGCAATGCCACCAAAGTCATCAGCAACGTCAAGGTCGACGCGCCCACGCAGGTGCAGTTGCGCGTCAAGGTCGCCGAGGTGCGGCGTGATGCGCTGAAACGCGTCGGCATCAACTGGCAAAATATCAACAACGTCGCCCTGTTTGGCCTCGCGACGTTCGGTATCGGCGCCGGCGCGGGCTTCGCCGTGCGCACGGCCCAGTCCGTCGGTGGCGCTGCCTCGGGCGCTATCTCCCTGCAATCGAACGACGGCAGCCTGAACGGCTTCATCGACTTTCTCGCTACCCAGAACCAAGCGACCATCCTCGCCGAGCCGAACCTGATCGCCATGTCCGGCGAAACGGCGAGCTTTCTTGCCGGCGGCGAGATCCCGATCATCACGCCGCAGGGTGGCACGACCAACGCCACGATCACGGTGACGTACAAACAAGTCGGCGTCAGCCTTGCTTTCACGCCGACCATCATAGGTGATCGCATCAATCTCAAAGTGGCGCCGGAAGTGAGCCAGCTCTCGACTGTCGGATCGATCAGCGTGCCGCTCACCGCGACTGCCGTCGTCACCGTGCCGGGCATTCAGACACGCAAGGCATCGACCACGATCGAACTGGGCAGCGGCCAGAGCTTCGCCATCGCTGGTCTTCTCCAGGCGAGTTCCCAGCAGGACATCGTCAAGCTGCCGTGGCTTGGCGACATCCCCGTCCTCGGTTCGCTTTTCAAGTCCGACGCCTACCAGCGCTCGGAGACCGAACTGGTCATCATCATCACGCCGTACTTCGTCGAGCCGACCAGCGGCAAACTGCGCACGCCCCTTACCGATCGCGTGCCGCCGACCGACGCCGATCGTCTCGTCTATCAGCGCCTCAACCATCCGACGCCGCCACGTCGCGTCGCAGTGGGCCGGGAGCAGTCCGCCGGCCCCTCGGCTGGCTTCAAACTGGAGTAGGGGAAACGGTCATGCGTTCCGCCATCTTCGCACTCCTCGCGGCGAGCGGCCTTGCGGCTTGCGCCAATCCAGTCGCGCAGCAGGCGACTGTCGACACGGTTCACGATGCGGTGCGAGCCGATACGATGGTCGTCGTCAATTTCTCGCCGGGAAGCGGCCAACTGAATGCGGGTCAGCTCAACGAACTGAAGGCGATCGTCGCAGCGGGCAGGCGCGCTCAGCGCGATGAGTTTGCCGTCGTGTCCGATGGCTCGGGAGGGGCGATGCAGAGGATGCAGGCCCAGCGCGTCGCGCAAAGCCTGTCGGAATCCGGTGCGCGCTGGGTGACCACAGCGGTGGAACCCGCCATGGCGATGGCGCCGAATTCCGTGGTGGTCGTGCGATCCGAGTATCTCATCGCGAACAACCGGTGTCCGAACTATTCCCCGGCCGCCATGTGGAATCCCAACGAAGCGGCCATGCCAGGGTTCGGCTGCGCCGACGCCTACAACATGGGACAGATGCTCTCGCGACCGCGCGATGCGGCGGTTGGGCGTTCGCCCGGCCCGGCCGACGGCACGGTGAACGCCGAAGCGATCAATCGTTACCGCGAGGGCAAGGTCCGCGGGCTCAATACGATCGCGACCGGTGGCGGCGGTGGCGGCGCCGCGCCGGCCGTGAACTGAGGCAGCAGCGATGTCCGCAACGGCGAGCGCACAAATCCTGACGGCGTCGCGAGACGAGAAGCCCGGCCTCAGCGCCATGGCGTTCATCTCCGACACGGTCACGCTAGCGCGCGTTTCGGCCGATCTCTTCAACATGACGCTCGGCAAGGCCAACATCCGCGAAGGCACGATCGACGCTGCGCTGGCGATCGGCGAATGGCCACGCGACCTCGATCTCCTGATCGTCGATCTCGCCGACGCCGCCGACCCGATCGCCGACGCCGCCGCACTCAAGACCGCCGTCCCGGGCAACTGTCTCGTAATCGGCGTTGGCCGCATCAACGATGTCGCCTTGTATCGGGACCTGCTGGCGGTCGGCTTCAACGACTATCTAGCGGCGCCGTTCGCGGAGGGCGCCATGGGACGCGCCGTCGATCGGGCGCTCGACCTGCGTCAGCGGACAGGCGGCGCCGCGACGCCCGGCCAATCGCCGCTGAAGGATGCCGCACCGCGTACACTGTCGGTCATCGGCGCGCGAGGCGGCGTCGGTGCCACGACGGCAGCGGTCGCGATTGCCGCCATGCTGGGTGCGCGGCTCAAGGAAGAAGTCCTGATTGTCGATTTCGACCTGCACTATGGCTCACTCATGCTGGCTCTCGATCTCGAGGCAATCGACGCCCTGCGCGAAGCACTGGAGCAGCCGGATCGAATCGATGCCCTCTTTATCCAGCAGGTGGCGCAGAAGAAGAGCGAATTCCTCTACGCCATGGGCGCTGAGGAAGCGCCGACGAACGGTTTTCAGGCGCGCCCCCATGCCGCCGGCGATTTCCTGAAGTCCATCCACCGCCGCTTCCGCTGGGTCGTTGCCGACGTGCCGCGCGGTGACCCGGTGATCCAGCGTCAGGTGATCGAGGCGTCGACCGACATCCTGCTCGTAACGGACCTGTCGCTGCCGGGTGTCCGAGATGCCATGCGCCTCCAGCAGCTCGTCCACGATGTGGCGCCAGGTGCCAGGCTGTACATCGCAACTGGAGGCGCAATCGACGCCCGCCGTTCGGCGGTCAAGGTGTCCGATGTCGAACGGTCGCTTAAGCGCAAAGTCGACTGTCAGATCCCGGCCGATTCTGCGGCGGCGCTCTCGGCTGTGAATGTCGGCAAGCCTCTTTCGGAGGCGGCACCCGCCAGCGGAATCGTCAAAGCGCTGCGGCTGCTTGTGGCCGGGCTCGATTCGCCGGGTGGCGAAAATGGGCCTGCCAAGAGCGGGAATGCGGCGAGCCTGCTCGAACGTTTCCGACGCAGTCTGAAGAAGTAGGCGGCAATGTTCGGATTGCGCACCAAGAAGCCGGAGACGACGGAGGTTGCAGCCGTTGGCCCGCTCGACCGAATCGAACGGCGGACTCCTGCGGAGCCGCGGCCGCTGCCTGGCCCGGCCGATCGTGACGGACGAATGACGGCTGCATCCGCCGGGCTGCGCGACGCGGTCGCTCCGCGGCTGCGCGCGTTGATACAGTCGGGAACCCCGGCAGGCGAGGTGACACGCCAGGCTGGCATCCTGTCACAGGCACATTTTCGCAGTCACGGCGTCATACTGGCGCCTCTCGAACTGCGCCAGCATGTCGCCGATGTCCTGCGTCCGATTCTCCCGGCGACGAGCTTCGGTGCACCAACGCCTGAAGTGGCGGCGGAGGCGCCGCCCGAGCCAATGACCGCCCTCGAAGGGGCGTCGGCCGTAAGAGTGCCGGTCCTGTCCGAACGACCGCCAGCGGTCTTGGCCGTTTCCAAGACGGAGCATCTCGGGCGCTCTGCCGCGCTTCAGGCTGCATCGCTGGTCAAGTCGGAACCTGACGAAAAACTGGACGAGAATTCATCGAGCAAGCTGTCGCGAAGCAAGGTCGATCAGGCCCGGCGCGCTGTGCAACCCATGGTGATGACCCGGATCGATCTCGCGGCGGCGGTCACCATGCCGCGAAACGAACTGGCGCGCCAACTCGAAGGACTTGCCGCCGAGCTGCTCGCCGAGCATCGCATTCAGCTCAACCGGCCTGAACAGACGGATCTCGTCCACCAGCTCGTCAACGACATGATGGGCCTCGGCCCGCTCGAGCCTCTGCTCGCGGACGACGGCATCACCGATATCATGATCAACGGCCCCAAGCAGATCTATATCGAGCGCCAGGGCAAGATCAGCCTGACGTCGGTGGCGTTCGAGGACAACACCCATCTGCTCAACATCTGCAATCGCATTGTCAGCCGCATCGGTCGTCGAGTAGACGAATCCAGTCCGATCTGCGACGCGCGTCTGGAGGATGGCAGCCGCGTCAACATCATCATCCCGCCGCTGGCCATCGACGGAGCCTCCGTGTCGATCCGCAAGTTCGGCAAGCGTCAGATCGGCTTCGACCAGATGGCGCAGCAGGGCAATATCTCGCCGGCAATGGCGACGGTGCTGCGCATCGCCTCTCGTTGTCGCCTGAACACCGTCGTGTCGGGCGGTACGGGGTCGGGCAAGACGACGATGTTGAACGCCTTGTCGGGCATGATCGACAACGGCGAGCGTGTCGTGACCATCGAGGACGCCGCCGAGCTGCGCATGCAACAGCCCCACGTCGTCCGTCTCGAGACGCGGCCGGCGAACCTGGAAGGCAATGGCGAGGTCTCGATGCGCGACCTCGTGAAGAATGCGCTGCGCATGCGCCCCGACCGCATCATCCTGGGCGAGGTTCGCGGCCCGGAGGCGATAGATCTGCTTCAGGCGATGAACACCGGCCATGACGGCTCCATGGGGACGTTGCACGCCAACCGCCCGCGCGAGGCCCTCACTCGTCTCGAGAACATGGTCACCATGGGCGCTTCGAATTTACCGCCCAAGGCCATCCGCTCGCAGATCGCGGGCTCCTTGCAGCTGATCGTACAGATCAGCCGCATGCGCGATGGCGTGCGCCGCGTCACCCACATCACGGAAGTCATGGGCATGGAGGGCGAGGTCGTCGTTACCCAGGATCTCTTCACCTACGAGTTCCACGGTGAAGCCCACGACGGCAAGTTGAGCGGCGCCTTCAAGTGTTCCGGCCTGCGTCCGCATTTCCTACCGCGTGCCGCCTATTATGGCCTCGACAAGGTGCTGATGGAGGCCATGACATGATCGGAGCTTTCGGCTTCGATCTGGACACGATCACGATACTGGTCTCGGGCGGGTTCGTGCTGACCTTTGCTGCCCTCCATGTAGTGTTTGGTGGCTTCTTGGCCGAACGGCGATTGCGCGAACGGCTCGAAGATCTCGATGCGCAGGCGCAAGGTGGGCCGCGCACGCTGCAGATGGCGACGCTGAGACGCGTCGAAAAGGCGGGAAAGCTTCCAACGCTCGACAAGTTGCTGTGGCGCTGGTTTCCCAACACCAGCAGCATCCGCCACAAGCTCCAGGCTTCCGGTACCAATCTGACACTGGGCGACTTCGCCTTCACCTCGCTCGCCCTCTCGGTCGGGATGGCATTTCTTTTGTTTGTCATCGTCGATCTGGCGCCGCCTGTCGCGTTGGGCAGCTCGCTCGCGATCGGTGTCGGCCTGCCGAATGCATGGATCGGCTGGAAGGCGCGTCGGCGCGGGCAACAGTTCAATCTCCTGTTTCCAGAAGCGGTCGACTTGATTGTCCGCGCGCTGCGGGCCGGCCTGCCCGTTCAGGAGGCGATCGGCACGGTCGCGCGCGATATCAAGGATCCGGTCGGCGCAGTCTTCCGTCGCGTGCAACAGGAAGTGCAGCTTGGTGTTCCGATCGACACGGCTCTTTGGCGGGTCGCCAAGACGGTACAGACCGATGAATTTAATTTCCTGATCGTGGCGATGTCGATTCAGCGTGATACCGGCGGCAATCTGGCAGAGACACTAGCTAATCTCGGCGCATTGCTGCGCGCCCGGCAGCAGCTTCGCCTCAAGATCCGTGCCTTCACTTCAGAAGCGCGAACGACCATGATGATCATGGCGGGCTTGCCTTTTCTCGTCG
>LNFM01007290.1_pt1 | contig 17438 bp, 11 predicted proteins | sample 596031 | NCBI WGS metagenome assembly LNFM01 (sample SAMN04254537, study PRJNA301005) | activated carbon metagenome | isolation source: dual media filters at the Ann Arbor, Michigan drinking water treatment plant | place: USA: Ann Arbor | reverse complement strand
CCGCGCCCCACGGTCGCCGGTCGACCGTGGGGCGCGGCGCCCTCCCTTGGCTCACACCCCCGCCTGGCTCACGTCACGAGCAGCCCATCGACGCACCACAATTCAAGCACTTGTAGCACGCGCCGTTGCGCACGGTGATGTGCCCGCATTGGTCGCACATGGGGGCGTCGCCCATGAGCTTGCCGAGCTCTTTGTTCATCTCCTTGGCGGGGTTGTACGCACCGCCGTTGCTCGCGCCGTTGACCTTGACCGCGCTCTTGACCGCGGGAGCCTGCGCGACCGTAGCTGTGGCAGCCACGAACGTGTCCTTCTCCCTCGGGGCCGCAGCGACCAGCGGGAGCTCGGGCTGCACTGCGGTGTCTTGCTCGTCGGACACCGCGTCACCGGCGGTGGTCTGCGAGTCCGCGGGGGGCACGTGCGCCAGGTCGTAGCGCTTGAGGTACTCCACGCCGAGCGAGCGGAAGATGTAGTCCACGATGGAGGTGGCCATCTTCACGTTGGGGTGACCCTCGACGTTGCCCTGCGGCTCGAAGCGCGTGAACGTAAACTGATCCACGAACTCCTCGAGCGGAACGCCGTGCTGCAATCCCATCGAGATCGAGATCGCAAAGCAGTTCATCAGCGAGCGGAAGGCCGCGCCCTCCTTGTGCATGTCGATGAAGATCTCGCCGAGCTGCCCGTCGTCGAACTCTCCCGTGCGCAAGAACACCTTGTGCCCGCCGATGCGCGCTTCTTGCGTGAATCCACGGCGACGCTGCGGGAGCCTGAACCGCGGCGCGGCCTTGGGTCCGTAGAACACGCTCTTGGAGAAGAGCGGGCCGTGATCGCTGCGCTCTTCCTTCGCCGCTGGCGCCGCCGTCGGGGCAGGGGCCGCCGCGACTGGAGCCGCCGCGGGAGCTTCTGCCTTCGCCTCGGATTGTGAGCCTTTCTTCTCGTCTTTTTTCTTGTCGTCCGACGACGAAGAAGAAGAAGACAGGGGCTGGCTCATCTTGCAGCCGTCGCGGTAGAGCGCGACGGCCTTGAGGCCCATCTTCCAGCCCTGCATGTAGATGTCCGAGACCTCTTCCACGGTGGCGTCGTTGGGGAGGTTGACGGTCTTGCTGATCGCGCCCGAGAGAAAGGGCTGAACCGCGGCCATCATCTTCACGTGCGCCATGGGGGCGAGGAAGCGCTTGCCGTGCTTTCCGCAACGGTTGGCGCAGTCGAAGACCGAGTAGTGCTCTTCGCGAAGGTGCGGCGAGCCCTCGATCGTCGAGCGGCCCATGATGTGGTCGGTCGCCTCGTCGACCTGCGCCTTGGACAGCCCGAAGAAGTCGAGCAGCGAGAAGCCAGGCTGCTTCATCTGCTCGTCGCTCACGCCCAGGCGCTTGTACGCCTCGGCGCCGATCACGTGCTTGCCGAACGCCTGCGGCAGCGTGAACGCTCCGCGCAGGCTGGCCTCGACCTTCTTGAGCTCCGCCTCGGTCATTCCCTTGCCGAGCAAGAACGCCCGCGAGCAGTGCGGCGCGCCCACGAACGTGTTGGTGCCGATCACGTACGCGATGATCTCGGCCACCTGCGCGGCGCTGTATCCCAAGCGAACGAGCGCGCGCTCGACGGACGCGTTGACGATCTTGAAGTAGCCGCCGCCGGCGAGCTTCTTGTACTTCACCAGCGAAAAGTCAGGCTCGACTCCGGTGGTGTCGCAGTCCATCAGCAGTCCGATGGTGCCCGTCGGCGCGAGCACCGTCGCCTGCGCGTTGCGGTATCCGTGGACCGTGCCGAGCTCGACCGCCTTGTCCCAGTCCTCGCGCGCCGCGGCCGCCAGGTCCTTGGGGCAGTGCTTCGCCGAGATCTTGTAGGACGCGTCGCGGTGCTTCTTCATCACGCGCAGCATGGGCTCGCGGTTCTTCGCGTAGCCCGCGAAGGGGCCCTGCACGGCGGCCATCTCGGCGGACACGCGGTAGGCGTGCCCGCACATGATGGACGTCAGCGCCGCGGCGACCGCGCGGCCCTCGTCCGAGTCGTACGAGAGGCCCATGATCATGAGCATCGTTCCGAGGTTGGCGTAGCCGAGGCCGAGCGGGCGGTAGTCCCACGAGTTCTGCGCGATGCGCTTGGTCGGGTACGACGAGAAGCCCACCAGAATCTCTTGCGCGATGAAGAACATCCTGGCCGCGTGGCGGTAGCCCTCGATGTCGAACGTGAGCGTCCCGTCCGCCTTCTCCACGAGGAACTTCGTGAGGTTCAAGCTCGCGAGGTTGCACGCCGAGTCATCGAGAAACATGTACTCCGAGCAGGGATTCGACGCGTTGATGCGCGCCGTGTTCGGGCACGTGTGCCAGTCGTTGATCGTCGTGTCGTACTGCACGCCCGGATCGGCGCAGGCCCACGCGGCCTTCGAGACCTTGCCCCAGAGGTCCTTGGCCTTGAGCGTGTCGATCGCCTCGCCGTTGGTGCGGCCGCGGGTCTTCCATTCGCCGTCGCTCTCGACCGCGCGCATGAACTCGTCCGTCACGCGCACGGAGTTGTTCGAGTTCTGCCCAGAGACGGTGTGGTAGGCCTCGCCGTTGAAGTCCGACGGATAGCCGGCGGCGATGAGGGCCTGAGCCTTCTTCTCTTCGCGCTGCTTCCACTCGATGAAGTCGACGATCTCGGGGTGGTCCATGTCGAGGCAGACCATCTTGGCCGCGCGTCGCGTCGTTCCGCCGGACTTGGTGCTGCCAGCGGCGCGGTCGAAGACCTCCAAGAAGGACATCAGGCCCGACGAGGTGCCTCCGCCCGAGAGCTTCTCTTGCTTGCCGCGGAGGCCGCTGAAGTTCGAGCCCGTCCCCGAGCCGTACTTGAATAGACGCGCTTCGTTCTTCACGAGCTCGAAGATGCTCATCAGGTCGTCGCCGACCGCTTGGATGAAGCACGCCGAGCACTGCGGGCGCTCGTAGGCGTCCGCGGTCTCGATCACCTCGTCGCGCTCGAAGTTGTACGCAAACTGCCCGCCCGAGCCCGAGATCCCGTAGCGCTGGTGCAGCCCGCAGTTGAACCACACGGGCGAGTTGAACGCGCCGTACTGGTTCACCAGCAGAAAGCTCAGCTCCTGCTCGAACGACTCGGCCTCGTCGCTCGAGGCGAAGTAGCCGTGCTTCTCGCCCTCTTCGCGGATCGTGTGCGCGATGCGGTAGACGACCTGCTTCACGCTCGTCTCGGACTTGTTCTTGTCCCCGAAGAGCCCGCTCTTGCGAAAGTACTTCGAGACGACGATGTCCGTCGCGAGCTGCGACCAGTCCTTGGGAATCTCCGCGCCGCCCATGCCGAAGACCACGGACCCGTCCGGGTTCTTGATCTCGCTGCCGCGGCGCTCGTACTCGACCGCCTCCAGCGCGCTCTCGACGCCGCGCGTGTATCGGCGCTGGACCTCGAGGCCCTTGCGCTCTGCGCTGCGAGCGGGCTTCGTCGCGCGCTCGAGCTTCGCTCCATCCGACCGGGGCTTGATCCCGTTCTTCTTGCTGACCGATCCGTCGACGCTCATGCCATTTCCCTCGGTTTGTTCTGCAGATGCCGTGGAACCAAGGCCTGGGAGGAGCGTTCCCTGCGAGGACGACCCCGAGAAAACCGCGGGAATCGTCGGAGTGTCTTTGCCCGAGCTAGTCATTTGACCAGCTACGGTTGTAGCGCAGGGAACGGCCACACCACAGGCGGTAGTACCGTCGGCTTCAAAGTGCCCCATCCCCTTGGGGGTCGAGAAGTTCGTGACGACGATTTTACCCTGGGAATCGTGCGGTCAACTGAGTTTCGTCAACCCGTGATGGACTCAGTAGACAGAGCGTGTCGTTCGCGTCCACTCGGAGGCCGATCCGCTCCAGTCGCTCGCGCGTTCGAGAGCTCCCTGGCGACCGTGAGTCGCCTGCAAAACATCGCTTCGACGCGCGGTGAAAAGGTCGTCTGTGTGGAGAATTCTGGCCTCGATCGCCGGTGACCCCCGGTCACAGCGATCCCTGCTCGATCGCGGGGCGACCGTTCGCCGATCGAATGAAGACCCCCTCGCGCGCAACCACAAGGGCTCGCGACGGTGTGGCAGACTCCAGGACGAATGCAGCAGACGACGGTGTGGCAGCGCGGTCGAGCAGTAAATCGACGGACGTTCAGGGGCCTCGCGACCGCGACGATCGCCGCGCTCTCCGCGTTGGATGGCTGCGGGCCGGCCTCGCGCCGAGACCTGTCCTCCATGCCGCAACGGCAGATCTCGTTCAACGACGAGTGCGGCCTGCAACCGTATTTCGACCAGCGAAATCGCAGCAGCGCGCGCCCCTTCGTGGTCGTCGACGAGACGCAAGCCAGCACCGAAGCCGCGCTGCCCGACGAGAGCGGCGAGCTCCGCGCTCGACGCGTCGAAGTGGGCTCGGGCGTCTACGAAGTGACCGATCGCCCCGCGCGCAGACGGCTGCAACAGCTGCTCGAAGAGCAGTACGTGCGCGTCCCCGACCTGGGCATCCGCGAGCGCGGAGCGCACCTGCGCGTGAAGGTTCGTTGGTGGATGTCCAACACCGTTCGACGGTTGATCCCGACGGAGACCATCGAGATCACCGGGCCGCGAGGGACCGCCACGCTGCCGTTCAACCCCTGTGTCGGCGAGCTTCTCTTTGGCGCAGAGGTGTACGCGATGCGAAGGCGCTTCATCGACGACACCAACGCCCGCGCCGCAGGTCGCACCACGCCCAGCGAGCTGCGCGTGCTCGAGGGAGAAGGGGACGCGGGAGCGAGCGATGGCGGCGACGCAACGAGCGACGTGAGCGAGGCGGGCGGGTGAGAGCGGAGACTGTGCAACGAACACGACCAACTCTCGATAAATACGAAATGTGCGAGCCTCGATGCGCAACAGAGGCTATATCGCCGCGCGTCGGCGCGTTCGAACCCGGCAGATCGACCCATGACAACCGCAGTGATCGTTCAGGCGCGGATGTCTTCTTCGAGGTTTCCCGGCAAGATGCTGGCGCCTCTTCGAGGAACTCCGCTGATTCTCCACTCTATGCGCCGCGCGAAGCGCGCCAGGCGCGTGGATGTTGTACTCCTCGCGACGAGCGACCAACCCGACGATCGGTCGCTCGTCGACGTGGTGATTCGCGATGGATTCACCGCGTTCCAGGGGAGCCTCGACGACGTGCTCACGCGCTTCGCGGGCGCCGCCCGATCGGTGAAGGCCGACGTTGTCGTGCGAGTGACTGGTGATTGTCCCCTCGTCGACCCCGAGGTGCTCGACCAGCTGCTCGCGCAGTTCTCCGAGGGATCGCTCGACTACCTCTCGAACATCTCGCCGCCCACGTACCCCGACGGGCTCGACCTCGAAGTGATGCGCTATTCAGCGCTCGAGCGCGTCGAGCGGGAGGCGAAGCCCGGCCACCACCGCGAGCACGTCACGCCGTACTTCCGCGAAAATCCTGGGCTGTTCATGGTGGGCAACGTGCTCAACCCAGCGGGCGACCAGTCGAAGTACCGCTGGAGCATCGATCGAAAATCAGACCTCGAGCTCGTCGAGGAGCTACTGGCCGCGTGCACCACAGAAACGCCTAACCTCGCGCAACTCGTCGCTGCGGTGAAGGCCAACCCCCATTTGGAGAGTCGCAGCGTGGGACAACGAAACGAAGGCGCCATCAAGACCTATCTCGCTGACCTCGAGGCGCGCAAGCCCCGACCAAAGACGACCAGGTCCGACGAGCTCTGGGCCCGATCCGAGAAGCTCATCCCCGCCGGGACGCAGACGCTCTCGAAGGGACCCACGCAGTTTGTCCGTGGATTTTCGCCGAAATATCTCGAACGCGGCAAAGGCAGCCACGTGTGGGACGTCGATGGAAACGAGTTCATCGACTATCCCCTCGGGCTGGGCCCCGTGTCCCTCGGCCACGGACACCCCGAGGTCGTCGCTGCGGTCACCCACCAACTCGAAAACGGAACAGCGTTTTCGTGGATGCACCCGCTCGAGGTTGAGCTCGCCGAGCGGATCACCAAGATCGTCCCCTGCGCCGAGCGCGTCCGCTTCGGAAAGAATGGCAGCGACGCCACCTCTGCCTGCATCCGCGCCGCCCGCGCCAAGACGGGCCGCAAGCACATCGCGCGCTGCGGCTATCACGGCTGGCAGGACTGGTCGATCGATCGCAGCTACGGCATCCGCTCTCGCGGCGTGCCCGAGGACGTGCTCAACCTGACCATTCCCTTTCCGTACAACGACCTCGCGGCGCTGGACAAACTGCTCACCGAGACGCCCTGCGCCGCGGTCATCCTCGAGCCGATCTCCGTGACGCCCCCGGCGAAGGGCTACCTCGAAGGGGTGCGCGAGCTCGCCACCAAGCACGGCGCGGTCCTGATCTTCGACGAGGTGATCACCGGCTTTCGCTACGCGCGCGGCGGAGCGCAAGAGTACTTCGGCGTCACGCCGGACCTCTGCAGCATGGGAAAGGGCGTGGCCAACGGGCTTCCGCTCGCCATCGTCGCGGGCAAGGCCGAGTTCATGGAGCCCTTCGACGAGATCTTCTTCTCGTTTACCTTCGGCGGCGAGACCGCGTCGCTCGCGGCCGCGATGGCCACGCTCGACGTGATGGAGCGCGAGAACTACTGGGCCCACGTCTGGAAGCAGGGCGGCAAGCTCCAGAGCGCCTATCGCGCGTTCGCGAAAGAGTACGGCGTCGAGTCGTTTACCGACTGCGCCGGCATGGCTCCCTGGACCGTGATCACCTTCGTGGATCACGCGGGGTGGACGGGGCTGCAGTTGAAGACCCTGTTTCAACAAGAAATGATCCGGCACGGGATCTTGTTCTCGGGCAGCCAGTTCATCAGCTTGTCGCACTCGGACGAGGACATTCAGCGCACGATCGACGCGTACCGTGAGGCGTTCAAGATGCTGCGATTCGCGCTCGATTGTCAGGGCGTCGACGCGCTCACGCTCGGCAAGCCCATCGAGCTGGTCTTCCGTCGTGCTTGATCCATCCGGCGACCTTCGAGACCGACTGGTGTTCGGCACCGCGGCGCTGGGCCTGGACTATGGGCTCGCTCGCAGCGACGCCGAGGGCGCGCGCAGCACCATGCCCTCGCTCGAGCAGGCGCGCGCGCTCGTCCGCGTCGCGCACGAAGCGGGCATTCGCACGTTCGATACGGCTCCAGCGTACGGCGAGTCCGAAGCGCGGCTCGGCGTCGCGCTCGAAGGGCTCGACGCGGTCGTCTGGACGAAGGTCGGCCGCGTCGAGCGCCTCGACGCGTCGCTCGCGGACACCCTGCACCGTTCGCTCGATGCGTCTCTGTCCAAGCTTCGTCGCGGCCGCGTCGAGCTGTTGCAGTGGCACAACTGGACGGCCTCGCTGGCGAAGGACGAGCACTTTCGCGAGGCCTGGTCGCAGATCGCGAAGGACCCTCGCGTGGGCGCGCTCGGCGCGACGACCTACGGCATCGAGGACGCCACGGCCGCCGTCGAGAGCGGGCTCTTTCGCGTCGTTCAGGTCGAGTGGAACCTCTTGCGCCCCATCGTCGTTGATTCTGTGGGTCCCCTCGCGAAAGAGCGCGGCGTCGACATCTCTGTGCGCAGCGTGTACCTCCAGGGAGCGCTCACCGACGAGGGGCGCAAGCTGCCCGCGCTCGCGACGCTCGAGGCCGCAGTTCGACGCGCGCGAGAGCTCGCGACGGAGCACGGCGTGGGGCTCACGACGCTCGCGCTGCGCTCGGCGCTCGAGCACGAGCACATCGCGCGCGTGCTCGTGGGGATCGACCGGGTCGAGCAGGTGCGAGAGGCGCTCGAGATCGCGAAGGGACCTGCGTTGCCCCAGCGTGCGCGCGCGGCGACGGCGGCGCTGAGCCTCGGGCAAGACCCCGCGGCCGACCCGCGGACGTGGAAGTTGTCGTGATTCAAACGCTGAAGAAGTACGCGTGGCTGTTGAACCGCGTCCCAGGGGATCGCGGAAAGCTCGCGTTGTTGTTGCTGATGCTGTTCGTCGCCGCGGCGCTCGAGGCGGTTGGACTCGGCATTGTGATGCCGTTTGTCGCTCTGCTCGAGCGGCCGCAATTGATCCAAGAGTCGCGCGCGCTGCGATGGTTTTCGACGACGACGGGCATCTCGTCACCTCCGACGGTGATGATGGTGGCCGGTGCGGTATTGCTGTTGGTGTTCGTCGTGAAGAACGCGTTCTTGTCTCTCGTGATCACGACGCAGATGCGCTTCGTGTACAACCGAATGACACTGGTCGCTCGGTCGTTGCTGCTCTCGTACCTGCGGCGCCCGTACACGTTTCACTTGCAGAAGAATTCGTCGGAGCTCGTGCGCAACGTCGTCACCGAGGTGTCGAACTTGTTCTACGCCGGCGTTCCGTCGGCGTTTGCGATCGTCGTGGAATCACTAACGTGCGCGGTCATCGTCTGCACACTGCTGTACCTCGAGCCCCTGGTGATCCCGATCGTCGGGCTCTTGATCGGCGGCGGCGCTGTGTACTTTCAACGGCAGTATCGTCGACGCAGCACGGCGTTCGGTGCGCAAGTGCGCGAGGCGACGGCCGAGATGGTGCGGCATGCGACCCAAGCGTTCGGCGGGATCAAGGAGGCTCGCGTCATCGGCTGCGAGCAGGCGTTCGCCGACGAGTTCGACCACAGCAACCAGGCGCACGCGCTGGCAACCCGCAAGCAGCGCACACTGATTCAGTTGCCTCGATACATCCTCGAGACCTTCGGCGTCGCGGGCATCGTGATCATGACGGTGTTGGTCCTCGGCCGAGGAACCGCGTCCGACCGTGTACTCCCGCTGCTCGGAGTCATGGCGCTGGCCGTCGTTCGAATGCTGCCATCGGTGATGCGCATCCTCGGCGCTCTCGGAGAGGTTCGCTATTACTCGACGACGATCGACGCGTTTCTCGCGGACTTGTCGGCTAGCGACGGCCGCGACGATCGGGGCGCGCGCGCCGATCCTCTGCCGTTCGAGCGCGAGATCGCCTTGATCGACGTCGGGTACACGTACCCCGATACGCCTCGTCCCGCGCTCGAGAAGGTCTCGTTGAAGATCCGCCGCGGCGAGGCGACCGCGGTCATTGGAGGCTCCGGCGCAGGAAAGACCACGCTCGCCGATGTGCTCATCGGTCTCTTGGAGTGCACCGAAGGTCGCATTGAAGTGGATGGCGTGACCATTGATCGCAGCAACGTTCGTCGCTGGCAGCGATGCATCGGCTACATCTCGCAGCAGGTGTATCTCTGCGACGACACGCTGCGACGCAACATCGCGCTCGGCGAGCGCAACGAGCAGATCGACGAGGATCGCTTGCAGCGAGCGGTGAAGATCGCGCGACTCGACGGGCTCGTGAAGGAGCTTCCTGAAGGGCTCGAGACAGAGGTCGGCGAGCGGGGCGTGCGTCTGTCTGGAGGTCAACGGCAACGCATCGGAATCGCTCGAGCGATGTACCTCGAGCCGCAGTTGCTCGTGCTCGACGAGGCGACGAGCGCGCTCGACAACGTCACCGAGAACGAGGTCGTCGAGGCGATCGAGCAAGCGCGCAGGAACCGAACGATGATCGTGATCGCTCACCGGTTGAGCACCGTCCGTCGCTGCGATCGGTTGGTGTTCATGGAGCGCGGCCAGGTCGCGCATGTTGGAACCTGGGAGGAACTGTTGGCGTCGAGCGAAGAATTTCAGCGATTGGTATCGCTGAGCTCTGTATCGAGCGCGTGACCCAAGCGTGTGAAGGTGCAGGACACCCCCAAACATGACACGATTACGTAGCCCGCGATGGACGGCGTACGCAACCCGCAGGGCAGCCCTCTGATGTCGAGAACGCGCGAGACCGCGCGCATCGACCACGACGGTGAACGCCACACTACCAAGAGCCGAAGAGGACGAGAGGAGACACTGGACTGATGAGTCTCAACACACACGCCGCGACGATTCTCGGTGACGCTGGGTGCATTGCCGTCGACTGTGGCGCAGCACGAGGGTTGCTGCCGCACTGGCGCAATCTGCTCGGGATCGCAGCGCTCTACTTGTTCGAGCCCGACGAGTCTGCACATCCAGAGATCTTTCGCAGCCTCGAAGCACACGGATATCAGCACGCGAGAGGGCGCTCCGTCGAGGTGATCGGCAAGGCGCTCTCTGCTCGAGGGGGTCCTCGCGTGCTGCACGTAACCAACGTCCCGACGGGATCGTCACTCTTTGACCTCGACCTCGAGTTCGCGCTCGAGTACGCGGATCGAGACTATTTGCTACCGATCCGAGACGTTTCCATCGAGACTCACACCCTCGCCGCCGCGCTGCCGAGAGACCGCATCGCTCGCGTTGACATGATGAAGCTCGACACGCAGGGCGCAGAGCTAGAGATATTGCAGGGGCTCGATGACGAGCGGATGGGCAACGTCTTGTCGATCGAACTCGAGATCGCGATGCACCGAGCCACCCGCGGACAGCCGACGTTTGCGGACGTTCAAGCGTTTATGGACGCGCGCGATATGGAGCTGTTCGATCTCGTCCCCAAGCGCACGCACTTGAAGTCATGCGATGGCGGCGACTACCACCGCGCGGTGTTCGGGACGTACGCGAACGCCCCCACGATCGCGCCTCGCCTCTGGGAGGTCGACGCGATGTACTTCAAAAAAGCCGAGGTCGTGCTCGCCAAGCGCGATGAGGCCGCTGTGCGGCGTCTGTGCTTGGCCTATTGCACGTACGGCTTCTTCGCCCACGCGCACAAGCTGCTCGATCGGGCGACGTCCGCTGCGATGATTGACGCCGCTGGGCGCGATCGGCTCCAGTCTGCGATCGTCGAGTGGCATCGACGACTCCATTGGACAACGGCACCGCTGAACGTTGTCGAACGTGCGATCTACAAACTGGTGGATCGCGTCGCGGACGCCGCAGACCCCCCCCCAGCGGCGACCCGCAACAACTACTGACGAAGCCGAGAGAACCGCCATGGAGCTGCAGCTGCTATTCAAGAAAGCTTCGGTGCTTCGCGAGCGACCGAGTCGCATCGTCGACATGCTCCGAGAGCCGCGACCAATTGTACGTGGCGGCCCACTCGCGAATCGATTGGGACTCCAGGTTGCTCGAGTGCTCGCCGACCATGCCGCGTGGACGCTTCGCGCTCGCCCCGACGTCGAGCCAGCGATGCGCGCCCCGCTCGAGGAGCTCTCGAGCGAGGGCGTGCTCGTTGTTCGAGACTTTCTCCTCGATCACGAGTTTGCCGCTGTTCGTGCAGAGTTCGAAGAGACTCGCACGTCCCCTCATTGGCTGGCGCGGTTTCGTAGCACGCAGTTCGGGGAGAACTTCGTCGCAGAAGGTCTGTATGCGTCGGACTATGCGTCGGAGTTTCCTGCGCTGATGAAATCGTTTCGAGACAATGTGTTTTTGCAGAAGCTCGCGTCGGCGGTGTGTCGGCGACGCATGACGTACAAGCCGCACGTGGAGGTGTTTCACGTCCACAAACCCGATCCCGACGCGCCGCACATCGATCTCGACTACAACCAGTACATCCACGCTGACCGTCACTATCCGTTCATCAAGGCGTTCTACTATCTCGCAGACGTCGATGAGGATACTGCTCCGTACACATACGTTCCACGCTCGCATCGGCTCAGCTTCGAGCGACTACGATACGAGTATCTGTCGAGCTTGCAGACGGCCAAGTCCCGCGCGGGCCGTTATCGTCGAACGGAAGAACAGCTCGCCAAGGATCGAGAAATTCAGCGCGTCTCTGCAGAGTTTCTCGAGCGCCTACACGCGATCGAGCGACCCATCGTCGCTCCTGCAAATACACTGATCGTTTCCAATAACCAGGGGTTTCATCGGCGCGGCGAGATGCGCGGCAAGCGCCCGAGGTCCACGATCAACCTCGACTTCAAATACCTCGAGAGCCACGCGCAGTGGATGTATCCGGTACTCAAGCATCTCTACCGCTGAGGGCCTCTCGGTACACAGTCATCATCTTTTGCGCGCTTGCGGCGTGCGAGTACTCGCGTTCTGCGCGTTCTCGACCAGCGTGTCCGAGTGCTTCGCGCCTGGATCGATCGAGCAGCAGCTCGACGACCGCGTCGGCCATCGCATCCACGCGATCAACGGCGAAGAGTCGCGCGGTTGAACCGTCGACGACCGCCTCGTCGAGACCATCGATCGCGCTGCCGATCACGGGAAGACCCGCTGCGTTAGCCTCGAGCGCAGCGAGCCCGAAGCCTTCATCCCGCGATGGAAACAAGAACACATCGCTCTGGGTCATGATCGCCGGGACGTCGTCGCGCAGGCCCAAGAACCGCACCGATGGCGAGAGCCCCTCGCGCTCGATTCGTCCCAGGATCTGCTGTTGGAGCGGGCCTTGACCGAGCAGCACGAGCTTCGCGCTGGGCACCCGCGCGCGGACGTTCGCGAACACATCGAGCACGCCCGTGTGGTTCTTTTGCTCGATGAAGCGGCCGACGTGGAGCACGACGAGGTCGCCTTCGTTCATGCCATTGTCGCGCCGAAATCGCCGGCGATCCTCTTCTGTCGCGAGCGGAGGAATGCCAGCGCTCAGGCTCAGCATCCGCGTGTTCGAGCGCTCGCGCCAATCGGGGATCATGTGAGTCATGACCTTGCGGGACAGCGCCGTGAGGATCGTCGCGTTGGCTTTGGTGAAGGCAACGTTCGCCTTGCCGTACAAGTCTCGCATCTCCCGGAGAATCGGCGTGCGCGTCAGGCGCGTCTCCGGCGGCGATTGCCAGTGGTGAAACGTGCTCACGATGGGGACGCCGACGGCCTTCGCGATCGCGACGCCGAGACCGGAGTACACGAATTCGTGTGTGTGCACGACGTCGTACGCGCCGGTTCGCAGCAGGCGGGTCAGCCCCACGAGATACTCGACGTGTGTCGGTCTGAGCGGAACGTGGAAGACCTTCGCGCCGAGCTCGATCGCGACGTGCTCGAGCTTGCCTGCTTGGGGGAGCTTCAGGCAGAAGTCCATCGCGCACTCGGCGCGGTTCATCTGCCGGAGCATGTTGAGCAGCCAGATTTCTGCGCCGCCGTGGCCGAGCGCTGTCAGCAGTTGAAGGACTCGCACGGGCTGTTACTACCTCGCAGGCTCGAAGAAGCTGCACAGTTTTTCGCGGGTTGATTCGCTCATCGCTTGGCAATCACGCAGCGCTTGCACGTGCGCCTGGCTGTCGTACGCCACGGCGATGTGCTCGAGGGTGACCTGGGCGTTCGAGCGCGTCATGCGCAAGTACGTCGAGGCTCTGTCTCTGTGCCTGGGTTGCCCGACGGAGCCTGGATTGACCACAAACACGTTCGGTGAGGCCTCATCGATAGGGCGCGCGACGTCGACGTCGTATGACGACGCCTCGATCGTCGCGGACGGGTGGTTGTTGCGTTCCAACTGGTGGTGCGAGAACGCCATCGCGAACCGCCGATGTGTGTGCCCGAAGACTCCTCCGACCATCGATCGATCGCGGAGCGAGAGCGCTGCTTCGAGCGCGTCGCTCGGATTGTACAAATAGCGCCAGTCGCCGAACGCGAACGGGTTGGCGTGCGCAAACAGCCACGGACCTTCGGTGGTCGACGGTCGCCAGTCGAAGCGCTCAGCGAACGCACGGACGTCGAGCCGCGAGAGCGTGTAGGCGACGGTCTCGCGGAGCCACTCGGGCAGGGTGTCGTAGTACCCTTGATTTCCTGCAGCCAAATCGAAGTAGAGCTGGTCGTGGTTTCCGACGATCACCGTCGCTCCGCGAGTGTCTCGAAGGTGCGCGACGCGCTCGATCACCTCGTCCAGGTCGAGTCCGTACGTGAGCAGGTCACCGAGCACGATCAATCGATCGAAGCCGCGCCGCAGCGCGTCGTCGACCGCCGATGCGAGCGCTCTCCCATTGGCGTGCAAGTCGCTCAGCACGACCGTGACTTCGCTCACGACGCGGCGGGCTCCGAGAGAAATTTGCGAAGACCGTCGTCGAGCGGGGTCGCTCGAAAGTCCAGCAGTAGCCGCGCGCGCGTGACGTCGAGCGCGCTGAAGCCGAGGTCGACGGGACCGTCCTTTTCGGCATCGATCGTGAAGCTGTCCTCTCCGCGTCCTGTCAGCAACGCGGCGGCGCGCGCGAGGTCAGCCAACGTGGTCGCCGCGCCAGACCCCACGTTGATTGGGCCCGCGACGGATGCTCTTTCGATGGCTGCGACCGCAGCGGTCACCACGTCGTCGACGTACACGAGGTCCGTTCGATAACGTCCTCCGTCGCTGACTGTGACGGGTTCGCCGCGTTGCATGCGACCTAGGAAGAGAGGAACGACCCCCCCGACCATTCCAGGCCCGTACACCGACGAGACGCGCAGAATCGTCGTGCTGAGCACGCCGCTACGCCGCGCGTGATCCACATAAAGTTCACCGCACAATTTGCTGGCGAGATAGCATGTCGCGCGCGACGATGGGTACGTCGCCGCGCTCTCGGTGACCGGCGAGGGCGATGGTTCGTAGATGTTGCCCGAGGAGAAGTACACAAGCCTTTCGCAGCGCGCGGCGATCGCGGCGTCGACGAGCGCGAGCGTCGCGAGGGCGTTGACATCGAGGCAGCGCGCCGCTTCGGACGAGTCGCGCTGGTTGCTCGGGATGTACGCTGCGGCATGACACAATACGTCCACGTGATCGACCGCTGTCACCAACGCCGCTGGATCACGAGGGGCGTCCAACGAGCATTCGATCAGCTCGCAGCGCGCGAGGGAGCCGAGCGCCGCCGCCCGTGCTCGATCACGAACCAACGCGCGCACTGAATGCCCACGATCGCAAAGGGCGCGGGCGATTCGTCGACCGACGAAGCCCGTCGCTCCGGTCAGCGCCACGCGAAGAGGAGTGGTCATGCTTTGGTGACCTCTCCGTCCGACGGCATCACCACCTCGGTCCAGTAGCGCAGGATCGTCATCGACTGCACGGGCGGCTGCGTGATGGGCTCGCCGAGCACGACGCGGCGCAAGACCATCTCGACCTCGTTGAACCCCGCGCGCATGCGGAGCGGCGTTGTTCCCGAGAATCGTCCGTTGATCTCGAAGACTTTGACCTTTCCTTCGTCGAGCCTGAACTGAAAGTTCGCGGGCCCGTGGGGCCTCAGCGCTTCGGCCATGCGGCGCACCATGGCGTTCAGCTCGGGGTAGTGGTCGACGTACGCGCGATAGGTGTTTCCGTCGCGCAGATCGCGGCGCATGACGATCGTCGCGTCGCACTTTCCGTCGAAGCAAAGGACGCCCGCGGTGTACTCGTCTCTGTCCGTCGCGACGCACTCTTGGATCACGGGGTTGTGCACGGACGCGATCGCCCGCGCGAGCTGCTCGCGATCGTGCACCTTGTGTACGCCGATCGAGCGCGCGCCCACGCGTGGCTTCACGATGAGCGGAAACCCCACGCGCTCGATGAGCGCTTCTTCTCCGCCAGGCAGCGCAGAGGCAGGCGCGTCGAAGCCGTGCTGCGCGAAGAACTCGTACGTCGAGAACTTGTCGTCCGCGATCTTCACGACGCGCGGGTCGCTCACGATCACGTGGGTGTTGTAGGCGCGCTCGAGGCGCTCGCGGTGCTCGGCGAACACGAGCAGCTCGACGTCCGTGCCCACCATCACGGCGTCTGGACGCTCGCGCTCGAGCAGCGCCTCGATCCGCGCGAGGTAGTGTGCGTCCGTCGCCATGGGGATCTGATAGCGATGCGGGGTCCAGTACAGCCCTGCAGCGAGCGGGCTCGGGTCTGCAGCGATCACGGTCGGCGCGAGCTTCGACTCGAGCAGCGAGCGAATGATCCCCTGGCCGAGGAGAGCGCCAGCGCCTGTCACAAGTACCTTCATGCGTCTCCTCTGTCGGTGCGCGGTTGATCGATGTTCATGGTGTGCTCGTGGATGGTGCGGTCACTGCCCCGGTCGCGATGTCGTTGCACAACGAGCGCACGTCCGTTGAAAGCTCAGCCTCTTCGCGCAGCGTCATGCACGCGTTGCGGACGCGTCCGATGTCCCCCATCCCGTGAGCGACGCGGATCACGTTCGGGAGGTACGGATGCCGTGGTGCTGACATCGAGTCCGCCAGCTCGTACGACTGGAGCGCAGCGCTCTCGTTGTGAAGCTCGAGTTCGAGTTGCCCTCGCAGCGCGAACGCTTCGATGCGACGATCCGCGTCCGCGCCGTAGCTCTCGAGCAGCTGATCGATCGCGCGACGCATGCCGATGGTGTCGTTTCGTCGCGCGCGCAGCACCGCGGTTCGACGGAGGTATCGCGGGTCGGCGTGCGCGCTCAGCGGGCATCGCCGAAGCGCTTGTTCTGTGGCGTCTGCGGTCTGCGTCGATGCTTGTGCGGCGAGGTGCATCTCCGCGAGGCCCAGGCACCCGGTCGCGTCCGAGGGGTGCGCGCGGATGATCTGCTCCCACGCGCGCGTCTCCGCGGGGCGGTCGTTGGCCGCGCGCGCCCGCGCCGCGACGCGCGTCCACGGAGCGATGTCGCTCGGGGCTCGCGCGAGCAGCCGCTCGTCGATCGCCGCTGCGAGGGGGGTGCCGTTCGCTTCTGTGCCGAAGACCCTGAGAAACGCTGTTCCGAGCGGGCCTGGAGGGATGAAGCGATCCAGCTCTTCGTCCGTCGCTCGCAGCGCCAGCAACAGTCGCGCGGCGGTGCTGTGGTAGCGATTCGAGATGTTCACCGCGAGCCGCGCTTCGAGCAGCGCCTGCGAGCGCTGTCCGCGGCTCGCGAGGATCTGCGCGAGCAGGATGTGCGTCTGACTCCACGCCGGCGCCAGCTCGATCACGCGGTTGATGTACCGAAGCGCCCGGGGATTTCGTGTGCGCAGCGCGAGGAACGCGCCCGCCATCGGAAACACCGGATCCGTCGGGTGTCTGCGCATCGCCCGGCGGAGCGCCGGCTCGTCGAAGGTCGCTCCCTTCGCGGCTTGTTGCCAGTATTCGCGCTCGAGCGTGTTGGTGAGGCGCGCGATGACGATGCCTGTGGCGGCGCTGGCCGCGCAGGCGACGAGCGCGGCGACGCGCGTTCGATTGCGCGCGGCGCGGAGGGCGGCCGCTTCGACGCGGATCTCCCCCCGCTGCGGCGGAATGTACGCCCTTAACCCGCTCTGGATTCCCGCGAGCACGACGAACAAGTACCCCGAGGCCCCGAGCCAAAGCGCGTAGTCGAACAAATCGTGGACGAGCAAGCTCACGATCGCGGCGAACACCGAGAAGTCTTCGGGCTGCGACGAGCGAATCCGGGGACGAACCGCGTAGAGCCAGCGCGCGGCGAGCCCCATCGCGAGTAACGCCGCGATGGGCCCGATGCTCAACACGAGATCGATCGCGAAATTCTCAGCGAAGGGAACGTTGTTGTCCGCCAGCGCCCCCGTCGTGGGCGTGGTGATCGAGCTCCCGCTGATCGCCGCGTACAGCCCGCCGAGCCCCGTGCCCGACAGTCGATGCTCGTGCGTGGCGCGCATGAACTGCAGCATCAGCGAGAGCTTGGAGAAGCCCGACGCCCGATGCTCTTGGATG
>LNFM01015923.1_pt1 | contig 17443 bp, 17 predicted proteins | sample 596031 | NCBI WGS metagenome assembly LNFM01 (sample SAMN04254537, study PRJNA301005) | activated carbon metagenome | isolation source: dual media filters at the Ann Arbor, Michigan drinking water treatment plant | place: USA: Ann Arbor | reverse complement strand
CCAAATATGTATTCGTCACTGGCGGTGTAGTTTCTTCTTTAGGTAAAGGTATCGCGGCCGCCAGCCTCGGTGCAATCCTCGAATCGCGTGGCATTAAAGTCACCATGCTCAAGCTAGATCCCTATATTAACGTTGACCCTGGCACCATGTCGCCTTTTCAGCACGGCGAAGTTTTTGTGACCGATGATGGCGCAGAAACCGATTTAGACTTGGGGCATTATGAGCGTTTTATTAGCCAACGTATGGCAAAACGCAATAGCTTTACCACCGGCCAAATTTACGAAACCGTGATTAAAAAAGAACGCCGCGGGGAATATTTGGGCAAAACCGTGCAGGTGATTCCGCACATTACCGATGAAATTAAAAATCACATTAAACGTGGCGCAGAGGGTGCTGATGTGGCGATTGTAGAAGTGGGTGGCACGGTAGGCGACATTGAATCGCTACCGTTTTTAGAAGCCATTCGCCAAATGGGTTTTGAAGAAGGCCGCAACAATGCTTGTTATGTGCATTTAACGTTACTGCCATGGATTCCAACTGCAGGTGAGCTTAAAACCAAGCCCACGCAACACAGCGTAAAAGAGTTGCGCCAAATCGGTATTCAGCCCGATATTTTATTGTGCCGCGCCGAACGCGATATTCCAGAAGACGAAAAGCGCAAAATTGCGCTGTTTACCAATGTGGCGTTTGAAGCGGTGATTAGCGCAATTGATTCAGATTCAATCTATAAAATCCCTGGTTTGTTGCACGATCAAATGATGGATGAAATTGTTTGCCATAAGCTAAATATTTTAGCAAAAGCCGCTGATTTAACGGCATGGAAAAACATTGTTACCCGTATAGAAAGTCCGAAATATACAGCCAATATTGCGTTTGTCGGTAAATATGTCGATTTAACCGAGAGCTATAAATCGCTGACTGAAGCGTTAATCCATGCCGGTATTCATACTGAATCAAAAGTGAAAATTCACTATATGGATAGTGAAGAAATCGAACAAAATGGCACAGAAAAACTGGCTGAAATGGATGCGATTTTGATTCCGGGTGGTTTTGGTGTACGCGGTACAGAGGGCAAAATTGCCGCGATTCAATATGCACGGACACACAAAATCCCCTATTTAGGCATTTGTTTAGGCATGCAATTAGCCGTGATTGAGTTTGCGCGTAATGTGGCAGGTTTAACGGGCGCCAACAGTACCGAATTTAATGCCGATGCGCCACACAAGTTAATCGGCTTAATTGATGAGTGGCAAGACGCTTCTGGCAAAGTTGAAAAGCGCGATGAACATTCTGATTTGGGTGGCACTATGCGTTTAGGCGCGCAATCTTGCCCAACCGTTGCGGATACCTTGGCGGCCAGCATTTATGGCACACAAGTCAATGAGCGGCATCGCCACCGTTATGAGGTCAACAATCATTACGTTGAGCAGCTAAAACAGGCTGGGTTAGTGATTTCTGCGCGCACCACAGGTGAAGATTTATGTGAAATGATTGAGTTGCCAAAAGCCACACATCCTTGGTTTGTGGCTTGTCAATTCCACCCTGAATTTACGTCTAATCCCCGCGCTGGGCATCCGCTATTTAAGGCTTATGTGCAAGCGGCTTTGGACAATAAGGTTAAAAAATAAATGAAACTATGTAATTTTGAAGTGGGCTTAGATAAGCCTCTATTTTTAATTGCAGGCCCATGTGTGATTGAATCACGCGAATTTGCGATTGAAACAGCTGGCAAACTTAAAGAAATTGCGGCTAAAGTCGGTATTCCGTTTATTTATAAATCGAGTTATGACAAAGCCAATAGAAGCTCAACTAAAACCTTTAGAGGTTTTGGCATGGATGAAGGTTTGCGCATTTTAGATGAGGTGCGCAGCCAAATTGGCGTGCCAGTGCTCACCGATGTGCATACTACAGAGCAAGTGCCGCATGTAGCGGCGGTGGTAGATGTATTGCAAACGCCTGCTTTTTTATGCCGTCAAACCGATTTTATTGTGGCAGTGGCCACATGTGGCAAGCCTGTGAATATTAAAAAAGGTCAATTTTTAGCGCCTCACGATATGTTGCAAGTGGTGAATAAAGCTAAAGAGGCCAACGGCAATCAAGACACGATTATGGTGTGTGAGCGCGGCGCGAGCTTTGGCTATAACACTTTGATATCGGATATGCGCGGGCTAGCGATTATGCGCGAAACCAATTGTCCTGTGGTATTTGATGCGACACATTCTGTTCAGCAACCAGGTGGGCAGGGCGATAAAAGTGGTGGGCAAAGCCAATTTGTGCCTGTTTTAGCGCGTGCTGCGGTGGCTAGCGGTATTGCAGGTGTGTTTATGGAAACGCATCCAGACCCATCAAAAGCTTTATCTGATGGCCCAAATGCATGGCCTTTGCATAAAATGGAAGATTTATTGCATTTATTTAAATAGTTAACGTATTTTTATCATTAAATTTTAGGATTAAACATGAGCGCAATTGTAGATATTATCGCCCGCGAAATTTTAGACTCACGCGGTAACCCAACTGTTGAATGTGATGTGCTGCTAGAAAGTGGCGTCATTGGCCGCGCGGCTGTGCCATCTGGTGCTTCAACTGGCGCTAAAGAAGCGATGGAATTGCGCGATGGCGATGCGGCGCGCTACTTGGGCAAAGGCGTTTTGCAAGCGGTTGAAAACGTGAATACTGAGATTACAGAAGCGATTATTGGCCTAGATTGCGAAGAGCAAAGTTTTATCGATAAAACCTTAATTGAGCTGGATGGCACAGAAAACAAAGACCGCTTGGGTGCCAATGCGCTACTAGCGGTTTCAATGGCTTGTGCACGTGCTGCAGCAGAAGAATCAGGATTGCCGTTATACCGTTATTTAGGTGGCTCTGGCGGCATGCAGTTGCCCACACCAATGATGAATATTATCAACGGTGGTGCACACGCGGACAACTCAGTCGATATGCAAGAGTTCATGATTATTCCAGCGGGTTTACCAACATTTAGAGAAGCCATGCGTTGCGGCGCGGAAGTATTCCATCAGTTAAAGAAAACACTGCATAAAAAAGGCTTGGCAACAACGGTGGGTGATGAGGGCGGTTTTGCACCGAACTTAGCCAGCAATGAGGATGCCATTAAGTTGATTTTAGAATCGATCTCTGATGCTGGATATGAGCCAGGTAAAGATGTCTATTTAGGCCTAGATTGTGCCAGTACCGAATTTTATAAAGATGGAAAATACCATTTAGAATCAGAGGGTTTAGCATTAAGTTCAACCCAATTTACCGATTACCTAGCAACATGGGTAGATAAATATCCAATCATTTCTATTGAAGATGGTATGGGTGAATTTGACTGGGATGGCTGGGATATTCTCACCAAACGTTTAGGCAAAACAACACAATTAGTGGGCGATGACCTATTTGTGACTAACTCTAAAATTCTGCGCGAGGGCATCAAGCGTGGCGTCGCTAACTCTGTGCTGATTAAGGTAAACCAAATCGGTACATTAACTGAGACATTCCAAACCATCGAAATGGCGAAACGTGCTGGTTATACCGCTGTTGTGTCGCACCGTTCTGGTGAAACAGAAGATACCACTATTGCGGATATTTCTGTGGCAACTAATGCTTTGCAAATTAAAACGGGCTCATTATGTCGCAGCGAGCGTATTGCTAAATATAACCAATTATTGCGTATTGAAGAAGAGTTGGGTGACGCGACTAGCTATGCAGGTATGAGCGCTTTTTATCAGTTGTTTAAATAAATTGCTTGAGTGAAAGCGTTAACCTTAATTTTTGTAATCTTAATTGCCTTGCTACAGTATCCACTGTGGCTGGGCAAAGGTAGCTGGTTGCGCGTTTGGAATGTGAATCAGCAAATTAGTGCACAAAAAGAAAAGAATCAGTCACTTAAACAGCGCAACGAAACCTTAAGTGCAGAAGTGCGCGACTTAAAACAGGGCAACGCGGCGATTGAAGAGCGTGCGCGTAGCGAGCTAGGCATGATTAAGCAAGATGAGGTATTTTATCAGGTGATTAATCAGCCTCTGCCGACGATTCAACCCAATCAGCTCCCTGAGATTTCTGCTACTCAGAATACACAAGCTGAATTAACTGCCGCGCCAACAGTGGAACCGTCGGGCAATTCAACGCCCTAATTCAGCGTTTAACTTAACGCTATTTTTTTAACCAAAATTAAGCGTTCACTATTTCATCGTTAAGCGCGTAAGGCAACGCTTTGATGTCAATTGCAAAACCTTGCCAAGTGAGATTACCTGCCTGTTTTGCCTCAATACGTAACTCAATCAGTGCATCAAACCCCGCTTGATTATTTGGCGCAACACGCACAATTTGACCGACATCTGAGTCGGCGCTATCGACTATTTTATCTGCTTCAACAGGCGCAATCTCAGTTGCAATACTCGCCAAATAAGTGCGGCGCTTTACCTTCCCCAAATAATGCGTGCGCGCAACGATTTCCTGCCCTGTATAACAACCTTTTTTAAAATTAATGCCGTTTAAAATGTCTAAATTCAGCATTTGCGGCACAAACTGTTCCTGCGTTTTTGGTAATACATCTGGTAGACCATTTTGAATATCCAGCCAATCCCAGCAAGGCTTTCCAACCAATTGGCAATTGGCTTTGAGTGCATTAAAAATAATCGGCGCGTTGATGCTATCTGTCAAAATTTGAAAGCGCTCATGACCCGTAATTGTCGGCAATTTTAAGATGGTGCCATTTTCAAGGCTTGCTAATTCATAATCTTGCGTCGGAATTCGGGTAAAAAAAGGTGTTAAGTATTCCGCAGCATTGGGGCCATTTAAGCCAAATTTAATAATGGTTTCCGATACATCTTTAATGTCCACTTTGCTACGCATCACATACATTTTTAAGCGCTTCATGATGGGTTCTAGCAAGGCACGATTTAGCTGTAGATGCAGATGGTCGTGATGCGAAAACGCTAAAAATAGCGCCAGTAAACGGCCTTTTGGCGTGCAATAGCCAGTGAAATGCGCGTTGTTGCCAGTCAATAATTTCACATCATTGGTGACTTGACCTTGTAAAAAGTTAACCGCATCAGCACCACCAATTTCTAACAAACCCAAATGCGTTAAATCGCATAAGGTATTGGTTTGCGCAACCGCGGCAATTTCAGCTTTTGCGTCTGCGTAATGCTGAATCATGCCATCTTGAATGACTGCGCCATCTTTTATTAATGCTAATTGCCAATCTGAAGCTGTCATGCGATTATTTGCCTTAAGTCTGTGTTTTATCGATAAGGTGATTTAAATGAAAACGCTTTTTACCAAACCGATTGTCATTCAATTATTACCTTCACTTCTATTATTGGGCTTGTTGCTTGCAGTTGCAACAGCAAGCTGTGCGATTTTACTCAGCATATCAATGCATTTGATGCTTAAGTTAAGCATGTTGGCGTTAGTTATTGCTTCAAGCGCGTATTTTATTGCGCGCGATGCCTTATTGGTGTTGCCGTGGTCTTGGCACAGTGTGGAGGTGGACACAAAAGGGCTGTTAACGCTTATTAACAAGCGCCAACAACGCTTCAGCCCGCAACTTGCTTCAAGCACTTTTGTGCATGAATATTGCGTGATTTTAAACTTTAAGTATCCGCTGTTAAGTTGGCCGACAGCACCAGTATTACTGTTTAATCAAATGGATAACGCGGATGCGTTGAGGCGATTACGTGTTTGGTTACGCGTGCATGAAAATAAAAAATTCAGGTCAACGCATCAAGAAAGCACTCAACTGACAGCAATTGGTGATTGACGCTTTTTGCGACTTAACCATTGTTTCCACAGTGATTTTGTTTCTTTGATTGGATGTTTAGGTAAATAAGCCGCTAAAAATAATAAGCCAGCAGTGCCCGCAAGTAGCCATTTCAGTTCAAATTTAGCTTTGTCACGCCGCGCAGGCGGTTGTTTTTTCATCGCAGACAAAACTGCTTGCACGCTATCGCCGTTCACATATTTAGCGTTAATTTCTTTCGTCATCTCTTGTAAGTATTTTTCATCTAATTTAGATAAAAAACGGTCACTTTCGCCTGCGGCTACACTGTCGTTGCGCGTACCGATATTCGATTCTGAAATTTGTGCGATACCGGGTTGCATAGCAAAACTTTCATTATCCCAATAACCAATCACCTGATTATTTTCATCTAACTTTGGAATTGCAGTGCCTTTTTCGCCACCGATTCCAACGAATAACCAGTCTTTTCCGCCCTGAAAATCGGTTAAGTCGCGCGTGTTAAAAGCGTGTAGCGCAGGCGTTTCTTCGCCATCGGTTAAATACACTACTTGTGCGACTTCTGGAAAGCTGCGAATCAATTTTGCCAGTGTTGCCATACTTTCGCGGATACGACTATTGCCAGACCAGCCTGTACGCCAATCTAAATGATCGATGGTGTCTTCAATGGCGGCAAAATTTGCACATACTTCAATTGGCGTATAAAGCGCCGCCACACTCACGCCAGCAAACAAACCAATACCCACGTGCGTGCCGCAGGGCATTTCGCCAATAATACGATGCATTAAGTGTTGCTGATATTGCATGCGCGTAACCGGTTTTCCGCTAATACTTTTATCGATAACGTTCATACTCTGCGAAATATCTGCCACGATTAAATAGCTGTATATCTCTCGCTTAATTGGCACAGTAGGTTTAAACAAAGCCACAACCAGTAGTATAAAAGCCATTGTCAGCAAAGTAACATCACGACGGTGGCGGAAGTAATTAACGATTTTTTTCATGATATTTAATGGTTAACTATTTAAGGTAAACCAACGGGAATATTACCCATAATCAAACCGGGCGTATCAGATTCGCCCACGCCGGGGGTTGGTGTGCTTGGCAACATGGTTAATAACCGATCCAAATTATGGCGCGCATCCCAATGTGTATTGTCGTTTTTAAGTGACGAAACATAAGCTGCTTTGGCTTGGCGCAATAAATATTCCGCTTCATCGCGCACTGTGTTATTGGTACCGTTAATCGCTAAGCCACGCAAAAAAAACATATTGCCAACGTTGTAATTAATTGCCGATTTTTGGCTGGCATCGGCTTTTGGCAAGGCTTGTGTAAATAGCAGAGTAGCTTCTTTATAGCGCTCTTTTTTGGCTAAATAAAGCGCTGTGGCAAATTTTGCCTCAAAACTTTGTTTGTCAGTTTGGGGTGTTTTGCCTAATGTTACCGCCTCGTTAAACGCATCGATTTGGCGAATTCTGTTATAGGTATAAATGCTGGCGAGTAAACTCACAAGGCTTAAAAACACTAAAAACCAAGTGAGTTTTTTGACCGAAAATAATGATTTTATATTGACCATAACGTTTGCCCTAATTGTTGCAATTTAACTGGTTGATTAACTTTTCCAAGTTTTTACTTCTAGATACTTAACGCCCAGCAATAATACAATCATTATCGCGGCAATCATAAAGCATATATTAGAGAAATCTTTACCTGGAATTTTTTCCATATATTTAATCGGTTTTTTCTCTTTGCGATTAATATCGTCAATCGCTAGTTGCAAAGTTTTCGGATTCTCTGCTTCATAAGCATTAAAAGGCGTTTTGAAGGTTTTGAAGAACTCATGCAATTCAATTTCTGGCGGCAAAGGTTGATCTTCTTGCGGTACGTAGTTTTCATTAAAAATACTTAAGCCGCCAGGTTGTTTGAGTACAATCCAATACAAGCTCAAATGCATGCGATCGTACCAATCTTTAATTTTTTGCTGCGTATTGGCATCAATACGGCCTGCACCGTCTGATAGCAAAACCACGGCGCGTGAGCCAGAATCAGGCACTTTATCAAATAATCCAGCCGCAGAAGTTAAGCCGCTGCCAATGTTGGTTTGAAATAAAGCGTTGCCAGCTGTGGCGCGCACAGCGGCTATAGCAGCCTCTTTGTTTTCGGTCAGTGGCAAAACGTACATGGCCGAATTACTAAAGGTAATCATGCCTAACATATCGTTTTGGCGAGATTGCACAAATTTTGTAATCAGTCGGCTCGCCGCCGCCGATTTGGTTTCGCCAATTGTGCTATCTGTGCTACCAGACGCAGAAGTGCCCGAAAAAGGGTCGTCCATACTCGCGCTTCTGTCCAGCACTAACGCAATCTGCGCGCCCACGCCAATACGCTCAACCAGTTGCTGATTGCTGTGCGGCGCGCTGATGCCTAACACGATAAAAATCAAAATAAGTACCGCTAATATTTTTAAAATCAGCCCAATTAAATCAGATAAAGGATCTGCGGGTAGCATATCTAGCCAAGAATAGTTTTTGCTGTGCGCACGCTGAAAAACCAGTGGTAACAGCGCAAGCGGCAATAACCATAAAAGCCAAGGGTGAGAAAAAGCCATATCTTAAGCCTTGTTTACTGTTTGTTTATCAGTAATCAAACCGCGTTCACAATCGCGGCAACGGCGACAAAATTGCGCTAACCATTCAATCGGTTTATTACCTACGGCATGCTTAGCGTTAGGCTCAAAAAACACTTGGCGAGATAATCCAAAAAACTGTTCGATTTCAGATTCGATTTGTTTAAAAGCAGGTTTCTTTTCAAAAAGTTGAGCTAAATTTCCGCTAAACAAACTAAATCCAGCCGTTTTATTGAGCGATTGATGCATGCTGCTCACCGCATCTTGTAAGCCTTGTGGCGTATCAGGCGCTTTGCGAATAACGCGATACGTTTTAGCAAAAGGCCCGCCCATTTTGGGCAACCAGGCGTGTTTGCCTAGCATGTAGAGCAAGCCCAACAGACTTAACCCTAAAATAGTGAGTAAAATTTTAAGGCGTTGTTTTTCGGCGTTATTGTCTAACAACAGAGGGCCACGATAGCCAGACATATTGTTCTCAATTTTAACTGCACCGAAAATCGACAGCGGCGAAATCGCAAAATCCCAGCTTGGAATACGATAACGCACCACTTCTTTTGACTCTGTATTAATCAAACGCAAATATTCTGCGGGCAACGCACCATTTTTTGCGACAACATTGTTTGTAAATACTTGATAACTTAAGGTTAAATCATGATTAACCGAATCGCCATCCTCTTTTTTAATGTGCTTGATATTGCTTAAATCAATACCAACTAATTGACCTCTGTAGCGTCTTTCATAGCCAATAATCGGCAAAGACTCATCAATTAATTGATACGGTTTTTTAATGCGCAATGCAATGTGACGTGTGAGAACATCGCCAACAGTGTAGCCCACCGTACGCTCTGGATCTTGCAGTTGTATGCTGACAATACCTGCTTTAATATCGGGCAGCGTTTCATATTCCAACGCGAAAGTTTGCGAAACGCTTAGGCTAAGAACAAGAGCTAACAACCATCGATTCATTATTTTGTGCATAAATTGTACTTAAAAGATAATTTTAAAAAACGAGTGAGCATCATTGCTTACGCGGCAACAAATTGATGGAAGTATTCGGTTAAAGCATCTGCATCAAAATCGCCTTCCACATAAAATGGCGGCATATCAAACTGCATAAACAATTTATAGATTGCTTCACGGCGCGCTTCAAAAGACGCAATGATTTTATCGCGATAATCTTTGCGTAAAAATAAGGTGCGTTTTGCGCCTGTTTCTGGATCGGTCACCGCGGTGATGCCAAACTCGGGTAGATTTTTGTATTCGTCTGCATCCCACAAAACCACTGGCACAATATGATGACGCAACAGGTTTGCCAAAGAGCCTTCAAGCTCTTTCAGTGGCATATGAAAGTCGGAAATCAAAAATACCAATGAACGCTCGCGTGGTAAATAACGCCAAACGTCGGCAATTCCACTGCCAGAAACAGGCTCTGGGTGATACTCTTTTAAGCGTTCGGCTAATTCAATGGCGCGTTGCGATTTAAATGAAGCGGTACTAATCCAATCTTCGCGCACGATTTCATCAAAACCGACAAAGCCAAATGGGTCAGAATTGCGGCTGGCTGATTGCGCGATGGATTCAGCGATATCGGCTGCTTTACGAATTTTGCGTTCTTTTGCGCCAAAGTTCATACTGCCTGACAAATCGCAAATCACAAAAACTGGCGTTGCACTTTTTTGGTTGAACAAGCGCACATAAACCTGTTCCATCGGGTCGCGAATGGTTTGACGCAAATCAATACGACGCGGGTCGGGATAGCTAATTAACGAAGTATGGCCGATGAATTCCATGCCCATGCCGCGTTGCGTACTGGCGTGGCGGCCAGGATGGCGACCGCGGTTGCGCCAACCGATGTGGTAACTAAATTCTTTAATATTTTCGATAGACATTATTAATCGTCGCCATTATTCAATGATTGTAATGGTTAAGTTGTTACTCAAGGAGCAGCTACAGCGTTGATAATATTGCTCAGCATTTCGCGTGCAATTTCAGTACGGCGCATTTCGTACACTGGGCTAAAGACCAAACGATGCGCCACTGTTTCGTGGAATACAGCATGGATATCTTCTGGCGTAATCGCTGTGCGCTCGTTTAGCCAAGCATTTACGCGTGCCGCGCGCAACATCATACTCATACCGCGTGGGCTGGCGCCAGCTAGCACTAAGCGATTCATATCCACGTTAGTGACTTTTACGCCAAAGTCAGTCGGTTTACGCGTGGCTTTCCATAAATTAAGCGCGTATTTTTCTAATGTTTTAGACGCTTCAACACTTTTTTGAATCACGCCTGAGAATGCATTTAATTCATCAAATTTCAGTACATCAGGCTTAACGGTGTCAATTAAAGCATCCACATTGTGGAAACGGGTATCAAACATCAGGCCAGACATGATGTCATCATCGTTTGGTACTACGATTGGAATTTCCATCATAAAACGGTCGCGCGCGGCAGATGGAATTTCAAACGTTTCTTCTTTTTCGACTTGGTTACGGTCTGCAAACACAATCATGTGTGGAAAAGTATGCTCTTTATTAAAGGCGGATAATGTACGTTCTGCCATCACGCGTAACAGTAAAGAGTGCACTTGTGGGCGTGCGCGGTTAATCTCATTAAAGAAGAACACCGATAAGTCTTCACCAGACATTAATAAAGGACCAGCGCTTACATGTGGCTTACCGTCTTCACCCAAATACGTGTGGTACACCAAATCGTTTGGCATCAAATCAATGGTGCCTTCAATACGCTGATAACCGCCGCCAATGCCACGCGTAAAAGCACGTAGTAGGGTAGTCTTACCAACGCCCACATCGCCCTCAAGCAATGACCAACCACTACTTTGTTCACTTCGGTTTCTAAAGTCAGCGCATGTTGACGCCAGTCGGCTAAAAGACGGTCACTCATTGAGTTTTTCCTAAAATTTAATGATTAAGTAATGGATGATTATTAAGGTAGACTAATTTTTTATCAGTATAGTAAATTTGAAATGATTAATTACAATTTGTTAACAATATAAATGAATTTTTAAGAAGTGTATACAGGTTCGTATAGTTCGAGTTAATTTTAACGCACATACAAGTATGTGCGCGCTAAAATATCCGGTATCGAACATACATCGAGGCACTTAATGATCTGCACTAAAGCAAAAAAACTTAACCCGTATTTAATGTTAAATTCCATGTTTAATGGTTGCGCAGTGATTAATGTCTCGCTTGAGCCAACTTTAAATATATTTGGTACTAATTTCGAGCATTCACTCTTATTAAATAATGTTCATCTAATCGCGATTAATGATTAAGGAGTAATCATGGCAAGCATCTTGTCTGATTCCGCTAAAGAAGCGCTATCTGGAGCGCAGGAAGCTGTTCTATATTTCTTTGGAATTGTTATAGTCTTTAGTCTTATAGGTTTCTTAATATCAAATTCTATTTCAGGTAAATCAATCGTTATCAAAAAGCTTGTATATGGTTTATGTGTTGGAGTTGGTTTTTTTATAGCATTTAAAGTAGTATTTTCTTAAATATTCAAAAAAGAACTTAATCTTGGGAAGCTGATAGCTGCTTTTATTGCTATTTAATATCTGCATAACGGTATTGTTTTTGGCGTTGTAAATGAGATAAGACTTTCGCAAAATGCAATTTCCAGCGAAAATAGCATAAATCTTATCAATATAATTAAAAGTCCAAATTAAATGACTAAACAAAATAGCTTTACCAAAGAGGAATTACTAAAATGTGGGCGGGGAGAAATGTTCGGTGAAGGTAATGCGCAATTGCCTCTACCGCCAATGTTAATGTTTGACCGCATTGTAAAAATTACCGATGAAGGCGGCAAATACGGTAATGGCCAAATTATTGCAGAGCTGGATATTCGCCCAGATTTATGGTTTTTTGATTGCCATTTTACGGGCGACCCTGTCATGCCAGGTTGCTTGGGTTTAGACGCAATGTGGCAACTGGTGGGGTTTTATTTAGGATGGGCAGGCGGTCCAGGTCGTGGCCGTGCGCTTGGTGCAGGCGAGGTTAAATTTAGCGGGCAAGTGCTACCAACGGCAAAAATGGCCACTTATACCATTGATTTAAAACGCGTGATTATGCGTAAATTGGTGATGGGCATTGCTGATGCAACCATGACTTTAGATGGGCGTGAAATATACGCTGCAAATGATTTGCGTGTAGGCCTGTTTACAAGAACAGATAATTTTTAAATCATTTAGCGCACATACTTAATCGTTAAATTGTATCAATAAAAAAATCGGGGAGAGCGCGCAATGCGTCGTGTCGTCATTACTGGGTTTGGCATTGTATCTAGCCTAGGTAACAATAAAGCAGAAGTAAAAGAGAGTTTATACGCTGGTCAATCTGGTATTAGCTTTCAGCCAGAATATGCAGAGCGTGGCATGCGTTCGCAAGTCGCAGGATCGGTCAAGCTAGATGTGGAGACTTTGATTGACCGCAAACTCATGCGCTTTATGGCTAAAGGCCATGCATATGCATGGATTGCTTTGCAAGAAGCGATTGCGGATGCCGCATTAGATGAAAGCCTAGTTTCGAATGTACGCACGGGTATTATTGTTGGCGGTGGCGGACCTTCAACAGATAGTATTGAAGAAAGCAATCGGGTGTTTGCTGAAAAAGGCATTCGTCGCGTAGGCCCCTATATGGTCACCAAGGCGATGTGTAGCGGCATCGTGGCTACTTTAGCTACTGGCGCTAAGATAAAAGGCGTTAATTACGGCATTAGCTCGGCCTGTTCAACCAGCGCGCATTGCGTAGGGGCGGGTGTAGAGCAGATTCAGCTTGGCAAGCAGGATATCGTATTTGCAGGCGGTGGCGAGGAAGAACACTGGAGCTTGTCTTATCTATTTGATGCAATGGGCGCAATGTCTAGTAAGTATAACGATACCCCAGAAAAAGCCAGTCGTACTTACGATGCAAACCGCGATGGCTTTGTGATTTCAGGTGGCGGCGGTATTGTGGTGCTAGAAGAATACGAACATGCAAAAGCACGTGGAGCAAAAATGTATGCAGAAGTGATTGGCTACGGCGCAACATCAGACGGTTACGATATGGTAGCACCAAGTGGTGAGGGCGCAGAGCGCTGTATGAAGCTTGCTTTGCAAACGCATGATGGTCAAAAAATTGACCATGTGGATTATATTAATACGCATGGCACTAGTACACCAGTAGGTGATACCAAAGAGCTAGAAGCGATACGTGCAGTTTTTGCAGGTGGCGAATACGGTGCGTTACCAGCAATTGCCTCAACCAAATCGCTTTCTGGTCATGCATTGGGTGCTGCTGGTGTGAATGAAGCAATTTACACCTTGATTATGATGCAGAACAATTTTATTGCAGCTTCTGCCAATATTGAAACGCTAGACCCTGCAGCAGAGGGCCTACCTATTGCAACTCAGCGTATCGATAATGTGAAAATCGAAACGGCGCTATCGAATAGCTTTGGTTTTGGCGGCACTAATGCCACACTGACTTTATCGACTAAATATTTGTAGTTTTCACCTGTTATTTAAAAGCCATTTAAAAACATTAATCATGAAAATGCATTTGCAGATTAGTCTGTTGTTTATAATGGCTTTTTTAGCAAGTTGCGCTATTTTAGGCGACCGTACAGTCAATGTAACCGAGGCGCAAATTCAGCAAAAGCTTAATGAGAAGTTGGCAGTGCCCATTCAATTGTTGAAAGTGTTTGATGTTAGTTTAAGTAATTCGGTTGTTAAGTTCGATCAGCAAACAGGCCGCATGCAAACCACATTGGATACGGTATTAAATAGTCAGTTATTGGGTAAAAGTGTCGCAGGCAAACTGGGTATTTCAGGCAAGTTACGTTTTGACGCAGCGAGTCAGTCAATTGTGTTAGATGAGCCACAAATTGACCAATTTAATGTGGATGGCGCTGATCGTCAGTATAACGAAATTGTTAACGCATTAACGAAGACGCTTGGCAAACAAACGTTAAACGGCATTACTTTGTATACGGTGAAACCAGAAGATTTAAAATTTGGCGGCACAACGTATAGCCCCAAAGATATTCAGATTACCGATAAGGGTTTGCAGTTAACTCTTACGCCTGCTAAATAGCTTAAGCCTGCATCAACAAAGCGGCAGCCACATTGCGGCCCTCGCTCATTAAAATATTATAAGTTCGGCAAGCTGCGGCCGTTGTCATGCATTCAATTGGGATGCCTTTTTCTGTTAGGCTTCGCGTTATTTTTGGATGCAAAAAACGATGGGTTGAACCAGTGCCTAGTAGTACAACCTCAGGTTTCATATCGGCGATAACGATGAAATTCTCTGCTGATAACTCAGCAAAACTAGTCGCGTTCCAATTTAAAATCAACTGATCTGCCAGCACGATGAGATGTTGTGCATATCTTTTTTGATTGATTTCAATAAAATCTTCACCGTAAGCAGTAATTAAGTTGTTATTTTCAGCGGTAGTTAAGTGTAGTTTCATATCACTATTTTAACGTGGCTTTGATTGAAGAAAAACCTTTTTCTAAGGTAAACTTATGGATTGGACTTAACGCTATTTTTACGCCAAAACTTTAACTAAATCACTGATTAACTACCCATTTTATGCAACCTTTACTCAAATCCAACAAGCTCGCTAATGTTTGCTACGATATTCGTGGCCCAGTGTTGCAACGAGCGCGCCAAATGGAAGAAGAAGGCCAGCGCATTATTAAGCTGAATATTGGTAATCCAGCTGCGTTTGGTTTTGAAGTGCCAGAAGAAATCCAACTGGATGTGATTCGCAATATGGGCGATGCAGGCGGTTATACCGATTCCAAAGGTTTATTCGCGCCGCGCAAAGCCATTATGCATTACACGCAAAGCAAGCATATTGCCAATGTGAACGTGGATGACATCATTATTGGTAACGGCGTTTCGGAGCTGATTGTGATGGCGATGCAAGCGCTAGTGAATAATGGTGACCAAGTGCTGGTACCTATGCCTGATTATCCTTTATGGACAGCGGCAGTGACGCTTGCAGGCGGCACGGCACGCCATTATCTGTGCGATGAAAACACAGGTTGGTTGCCCGATTTAAAAGATATTGAAGCAAAAATTACTGCCAACACGCGCGGCATTGTAGTGATTAACCCTAACAATCCAACCGGCGCGCTTTATCCAAAAGAAACTTTATTAGGTATTATCGAAATTGCGCGTCATCATGGTTTGGTGGTATTTGCGGATGAGATTTACGATAAGGTTTTGTACGATGAGGCCGAACATATTTCCATGGCGTCATTGGCGGAAGATGTGCTATTCGTCACCTTCAATGGCTTATCAAAAAACTATCGCACCTGCGGATATCGCGCGGGCTGGATGGTGATTTCTGGCAATAAAAGTGCAGCCACCGATTATGTGGAAGGCCTGAATATGCTGGCCTCTATGCGTTTATGCGCGAATGTGCCAGGTCAGTTAGCGATTCAAACCGCATTGGGCGGTTATCAAAGTATTGATGATTTAGTAGCGCCTGCTGGCAGGCTTTGTAAACAGCGTGATTTGGCTTATGAATTGATTACAGCGATTCCGGGTGTGAGCTGCGTTAAACCAAAAGCAGCGATGTATTTGTTCCCTAAGCTTAATCCTGAAATGTATCCAATTAAAGATGACCAACAATTTATTTTAGATTTATTGCTAGAAGAAAAAGTACTACTGGTGCAAGGCACAGGCTTTAATTGGAAAACACCTGACCATTTTCGCGTGGTGTTTTTGCCCAATGTGGATGATTTAACCGAAGCGATTAAACGCATCGCTAGCTTTTTAGCGCGATACAGAAAAAAACATAGTAAAAAATTAGATGGAGCAACAGTTTGAAGCAAGATAATTTAAAGCAACTACGCGTAGGACTTTTAGGCATAGGCACTGTTGGCGGCGGTACTTACAATGTATTAACGCGTAACGCAGCAGAAATTACACGACGCACAGGCGTGGCGATTCATGTGTTGCAAGTGGCGGATAAAAATATTGACCACGCAAAGCAGGTGACTGGTGGCAATACATTATTAAGCACTGATGCATTTGCCATTGTGAATAATCCAGATATTGATGTGGTGGTAGAGTTGATTGGCGGTTATACACTCAGTCGTGAATTGGTATTAAAAGCGATTGCTAACGGCAAACATGTGGTGACAGCAAACAAAGCACTCATCGCTTTACATGGCAATGAGATTTTTGCAGCGGCGCAAGCAGCAGGCGTTATTGTTGCGTTTGAAGCAGCTGTGGCTGGCGGAATTCCTATCATCAAAGCCTTGCGTGAGGGTTTAGGTGCGAATCGTATTGAATGGGTTGCAGGCATTATCAATGGCACAACCAACTTTATTTTGACTGAAATGCGCGAAAAAGGCTTGGCTTTTGCTGATGTTTTAGGCGAAGCGCAACGTTTGGGTTATGCAGAGGCTGACCCAACTTTTGACGTAGAAGGCATTGATGCTGCACATAAGTTGACTATTATGGCGGCGATTGCGTTTGGCATGCCGATGAAATTTGAGCAAGCTTATACCGAAGGCATTACCAAGTTGCAGCAAACCGATATTCAGTATGCAGAAGAACTCGGTTATCGCGTGAAATTATTAGGTATTACCAAACAAACAGAAAACGGCGTAGAGCTTCGTGTGCATCCAACGTTAATTCCAGAAAAGCGTTTGGTGGCCAATGTGAATGGCGCGATGAATGCGGTAGTAGTAAAAGGTGATGCAGTTGGCCCAACCTTATACTACGGCGCAGGCGCAGGTGCCGAACCAACGGCCAGTGCGGTGGTCTCTGATTTGATGGATGTGGCTAGGTTAAGCAGTGCAAGCGCCGCGCAGCGTGTGCCTTATTTGGGTTTTCAGGCTGGGCAGTTAAACGATTTGCCGATTTTGCCGATTGCGCAAATCACCAGCGCTTACTATTTGCGACTACGCGCATCAGACAAACCAGGGGTATTGGCTGGTGTGACTAAAATATTAGCTGACCGCGATATTTCAATCGATGCGATGTTGCAAAAAGAACCTGCTGATAACGAAACCGAGGCGGATATTGTGATTCTAACGCACGAAACAATAGAGG
>LNFM01007286.1_pt1 | contig 17443 bp, 14 predicted proteins | sample 596031 | NCBI WGS metagenome assembly LNFM01 (sample SAMN04254537, study PRJNA301005) | activated carbon metagenome | isolation source: dual media filters at the Ann Arbor, Michigan drinking water treatment plant | place: USA: Ann Arbor | reverse complement strand
CCTCCCGGTTTCCGCTGCTGTTCCAACACTTTGCCTTTGGGGCGTTGCGCATCGCGTGGGCGGCAGCGCGGGTGGGGGCTGCGAAGCAGCTCTGCGCCAAGCGCGTTCCACGAGGATTTTCCCACGCACAATTTGGGTAACCATGAGGCCGTTTCAGGCGGGGCGCGCGGCAGCGCGGGTGGGGGCCGCTGCGCGGCTCTGTGCAAAACGTCGTTTCGTTTCTCGATTTGCAACTCCAACTCGCTGGTGATGCCGTGGAGTTTTCGGCGCCTATAAGCCGGGCGCGCAACTCCCCCTCTCGGATTCGGTCGGGTCTGTGTCACGATGGAGCGCAATGACTCGGACTCGTTGGCTCTGGGCCGTCGCAGCGACCGCGCTGCTCGGATGCGAGCGCGGAGCAGCGACAGACTCCAGCGCAGACAGCGCGTCGGACGCCACCGCGGACCGCACGATGTCGACGGACACCGGCGTCGACACCGGCGCGGACGTCACCTCGCTCGACGAGAGCTCACCGGACGCGAGTCTGGACAGCGGGTTCGAGGACAGCGCCGGCGATGCATCCGACGACGCCAGCGACGCTCGAAGCGATGTGGCAGTCGCGGACGTCGCGACGGTCGATGGGTCCTTTCGGCTGCGCCTCATGGCCGCCAACCTCACCGCAGGAAACAACCAGAACTACGACACACCCCCCGGCGACACGCCGCCCGGTCCCGGCATCCGAATCATGCAAGGCGTCTCGCCAGACATCGTGATGCTCCAGGAGATGCGCATCGGCGCCGACGACGCAGCGGCGCTGCAGGGGCTGGCCCACACGGTCCTCGGTCCGGCGGCGTACTTCTGCCGCGAAGTGGTCGACAGCCGCGGGGATGTTCCCAACGGAGTCATCAGTCGCTTCCCGATTCGGACGTGCGGCGAGTGGCAAGACAGCCGAGTCATCAACCGCGACTACGCCTACGCGCAGATCGACATCCCCGGGCCCGTTGATTTGTGGGCCATCAGCGTTCACCTCCACACCAACGGGACCTCGCGCCCGATCGAGGGCATGGAGATCGTCGAAAACATTCGCATGCGCATCCCGGCGACGGACTACTTCGTGGTGGGCGGCGACCTCAACACCAACAGCATCACCGAGCCGGTGTTCGCGACGTTCGAGACGCTGCTCGTCGTCACGCCGCTGCCGACAGACCAGTTCGGAAACCCCGGGACCAACGCCAATCGGCTCGTCACCCTCGCCGATGGCGGGCTCGATCCGACCCGCAATCAACCGTACGACCATGTGATGCCCAGCCGAAACCTCTACGCCCACATCGCGCCGATCGTGATGAGCAACGGGACGACGACGTATACCCTCCCCCACGGCATGGTGATCGACACCCGCGTCTTCGACTCGAGCACGATCAGCATGATCGCCCCCGCGCGATTGACCGACAGCGCCGCGCTCAACATGCAGCACATGGGCATCATTCGTGACTTCGTCCTTCCGGTCCGCTGACCACGCCGCACGCCTCGCGTGCGTCCTGGGGGTCCTCGTCGCGACCGCGCGCTGCGCCGCACGCCCATCGAGCGAGCGCGGCTCGACCATCGGGCAAGCAGCGCCGTACGGACACGATCGCGCCGCGCTCGACCGCGCGCTCGTCGCCAGCACGCAGAGAGCGATGGACGCGAGCGCCGTCACGACCGCCGTCACGACCGCCGACGCGAGCGCAACGCCGAGCGTCGAGGCCGGAGCCGCCGAGCCCTACGCGCCCGAGCTTCGCGTCGCTTTGCGCGACGAAGCCGCAGGAGACGATCCCCCTTCGAGCTCCGACGCAGCGGGCGCCGCGACGACGTCCAGCGTCTCCATCGAGGATCGGTCCCTCGCGCTCGACCCTGTGTACCAGGCGATGGCCCAGACGCTTCGACGAACGCCTGGAGCGGCGCTCACCGTCTCGGTCCTCGGCGATTCGCACACCGAGTCCGATGAGTTTACGAGCCGACTGCGACGCAGGCTCGGCGCGGCGTTCGGCAGCGCGGGTCGAGGGTTCGTTGCTCCCGCAGGAGGCGCGCGCGACGTGCGACGTGCGTTCTCGGGGCCGTGGACCATCGAGCGAGCGCCCCTTCGCCGCGCGACCGGCGCCTATGGCCTGGGCCTCTCGCGCGCCATCGCGCGGGCGCCGACGGCCACGCTCGAGATCGAGCCCTGCGCGCGGTGCGAGAGCAGCGCAGCATCGAGCTTTACACTGTATTTTCACAGACAGAACGGCGGAGGCGCGATCGAGTATCGCGTCGACGGCGGCGCGTGGCAGCGCGCGAGCACCGCCCTCTCCGAGGGCCAGAGCCGCGCTGGGTTCGAGACGGTCCGCGTCGCTGAGGGGCATCATCGATTAACTGTGCGACCCGCAGGCGACGGCCCGATCGAGCTGCACGGCGTGGCCCTCGAGCGCGACGCCAACGGAGTCACCCTCGACAGCGCCGGAACGATCGGCGCCCAGGCCTCGACGCTCGACAGCGCCGACTGGACCGTGCTCGGTCCGCAGCTCTCGCGGCGCAATCCCAGGCTCGTCCTGCTCTGGTTCGGAACCAACGAGTCCGCCAACCGTCACCTCGCCCCCGATCGCGTCGAGCGCTCGATCACAGCGCTCGTGCAGCGCGTACGCACCGCCGTTCCAACCGCAGCGGTGCTGGTGCTCGGCCCGCCCGACCTCGCCCTTCGCGACGGGCAAGGCAACTTCGCGCAGCCTCAACAGCAGCTCGCGATCCTCGACGCCCTTCGCCGCGGCGCTCGCGCGGCCAACGCAGCGTACTTCGACCTGCTCACGGCGATGGGCGGTCCGGCCACGATCATCTCGTGGGTCGCGCGCACCCCTCCGCTCGCGTATCGCGACCACGTTCACTACCGCCCCGCGGGCTACGACGCGCTCGCTGACCTCGTCCTCGACGCCCTCGCGCGAGGCTACGAAGGGTGGGCCCGACGCGCGACGCGACCGAGCGCCGCGCCCGACGTCACGGCTTCGCCCGATCGGAGCCGCGATCGTTGAGCTTCGCGAGCGCTGGGTTCGTCCCCTTTTTGCTCGTCGTGTTCGCGCTCTACGCGTCTCTGCGCGAGACCGACGCGACGCACACACATTCGAGCTCTTCTCCGGGAGCGCGAGCCCTCTCGACGGTCGTGACCCTGCTCGCGACCGTCGTCCTCGCGGACCTGCTGTGGCTCCTCGCGATTCCGGGAGCGTCCCTCGCCGACCCGCTCGACGCGCTCTTTCGCGTGCTGCTCGGCGCCGAGCCCCGCCCGCTCGGGCCCCGAGCGCTCGTCGGCCCCGCGCTCTTCGCGGGCGGGTACGCGGTCGCTCGATGCGTGCGCGCCCCCACCCCTGCGCGTGCGCCGCTGCGCGCGACGGTCGCCGCGCTCGCGCTCGGCGCGCTCGGCGTCGCGTTCGGCTGGGCCGTCTATCGCCGCGCGCTCCCTGAGCTCTCTCGCGCGCTCGCGTCGCTGGGCCACCCCGCGTGGCTCTTTGCCTGGGGCGCCGCGCGTGGACTCGACGAGCAGCCGTCGCGCGAAGCCCGTCGGCTCGCCAAACAGTCAGCGCTCTTTCTGGTGAGCGCGCTCATGTACCACTCGTGGGCGGCCACCACGCGCGGGGCGTACCAATACCTGCTCGCGCTCATCCTCGCGACGGTGGTCCTCGACTACGCGCTCGCCTTCGTCATCGAGCGCAACACGCGAACGACCAGCGAAAATCCAGCGACCGCGCGCCTGTGGCTCGTCGGCTCGTTCGTCGCCAACCTCGGGATCCTCTGCGCCTTCAAGTACTGGGACTTCTTCGGAGAGTCCGCGCACGCGATCGCGCGCCGGCTCGGATGGGCCTGGACGTTCGTCCCCGTCGCGCTGCTCCTGCCCGCGGGAATCTCGTTTCACACGTTTCAATCGCTCTCGTACACGGTCGACGTCTACAAGCGAAAGCTCCGCGCGACGCCCTCGCTGCTCGAGTTCGCGACGTTCGTTCTGTTCTTTCCGCAGCTCGTGGCGGGCCCGATCGTGCGGGCCGAAGAGTTCTTGCCGCAAATCGCGGACCCGCCGCCGATCCGAGAGGCAGCGGCGCTCGAGGGGCTCGCCCGCGTCGCGCGTGGGCTCGTGAAGAAGCTCTGCCTCGCCGACCCGCTCGCCGTTCTGCTCGTCGATCGCGTGTTCGATCGCCCCAACGCGTACTCGTCCGTCGAGAACCTGCTCGCGGTCTACGGCTACGCGTTTCAAATCTACCTGGATTTTAGTGCGTACAGCGACATCGCCATCGGCGCCGCCGCGATGCTCGGCTTCACGTTGCCCGAGAACTTTCGAACGCCCTACCGCTCGATCGACCTCTCGGCCTTCTGGCGACGCTGGCACATCACCCTCTCCACCTGGCTGCGCGACTACCTCTACATCCCCCTCGGCGGCTCGCGCGGCAGCGACCGCGCCACCTACCGCAACCTCACGATCACCATGCTGCTCGGCGGTCTGTGGCACGGCGCCAATTGGACCTTCATCGCGTGGGGCGCCCTGCACGGCGGCGGCCTCGCGATCACCCGCGCGTTTCAACGGCACACCGAGCGCACGAACGTTCGCCCCGCGGTCATCGCGACCCGCGCCGCGCTCGTCGCAGCGTCTGCCGCGGCCCTCCACCGCGCAGCGGCCCCCTCGCTCGATCGGATCGCCGCGCTCTGGTCCGTCGATCGCGCGTGGATTCACCTCGCGCTCGCGTGGTGCTACCTCGCGCCCGCGTGGGCCGCCCTCACCGTCTGGAGCGCCGCCCGCGCCGAGGCCGGCTCTCGCGTCGCGCACGCGCTCAGCGCGCTGCTGACGTTTCATTACGTGTGCTTCGCGTGGGTCTTCTTTCGCGCGCCGAGCTTCGAGCGCGCGAAAGAAGTGCTCTCGGCGATCGGCGAGAAGACCGCGGATATTCCAAACGTTCCACGGTGGTTTCTGCTCGCGCTGTGCCTCGCGGCGCTCTCTCACGTCGCGCCCGACGCCGCCTACGACCGCGCTCGTCGAGCCTTCGTGAGCGCGCACCCTGTCCTTCGCGCAGCGGCCCTCACCGCGCTGTTCGTCGCGCTGCGCTCGATCTCGCTGCCCGGCGCGGTGCCGTTTATCTATTTTCAGTTCTGACCTCGATCGACGCCCGAAATCTTCGCGCGCGAATCGCTACTCGGCGCCGCGCGGACGATGTCGCTCTTCGAGCGCACGAAAACGCTCGATGAGAGGCGCGCTCCACGCCGGAGCCGAAACAACAACGGGCTCGGGCAACGGCGCGCCCAGCTTCCCGAGCACGACGAAGGTCTCCCACAGGACGTACGCCGTCGCGCCGTAGATCACGGTGTCCGAATCGACCTCGAAGAACGGCGTCGGGTGCTCTTCTTCGCGCCAGGCGAACATCGTGAGGCAGAAGCGCACGCGACCAGAGACGAAGTCCGCGACCGGAAGCTCGAGCACCCGATCGACCTCGCGCGAGAGCACCCATCGCTCGTCGCGGTCGGTGATCGCGCCGATAAAGGGCTCCAAGCGAAACGCGCTCGTCGCGGTAGGCACCGACGACAGGCGACCCACGATCGACACCCGCGAGGGCTCGAGGCCGATCTCTTCGTGCGCCTCGCGCAGCGCCGTGCTCGCCAGGTCCTCATCTTCGGGCTCGGGCTTTCCGCCGGGAAAGCTCACCTCCCCAGCGTGATCGCGCATCGACCGTGACCGAGCCGTGAGCACGATCGCCGGGCGCTCCCCGATCCGAACGGGAACGAGCACCCCAGCCTCTTTGCGCACGATGCCCGGGATCACTTCGCCCGCCGCGCGCACCTCGTGCGAGAGAACCGCGGCGCGCAACGTCGAGAGATCCAGATTTTTCACCGCTGAAGTCTCCGTCACGCGAGCGCGCTGCGCAACGCAGACGCTCGCTCGAGCGACGCGCGCATCGGCAGACGCCTCGTCCGCGACGCCCACAGCACCCGCGCGAGCCCCGTCGGCGGCGCGAGCAACGAGACGAGCGCCTTGCGCACCGACGGTGAGGGCTCGTAGCCCGAGACGAGCGCGAGCGCCGACGACGGCCACGACGCGTCGCTCGACATCGCGTCGAGGCACAACACGAACAGATCGTTGGCCCGGCGGAGGTCCATCGACACCTCCTCGCGGTAGCGCGTCTCGAAGTCGATCAGCCGCGCGCGAGCGCCGTCCCAGAGGACGTTTCCAAAGTGCGGGTCGCCGTGGGCGAAGGTCGATCGCGCGAGCTGATGGCAGCGGCGCAGCTCGACGCCCGTCGCGCAGAGCGCAGCCGCTTCGAGCGGACGATCGAGGGAGAGCTCGCGCAGCGACCGCCCCGGCAGCCGGTCGAACTCGAGCGCGCCTCCGCTCGAATGAACGGGCATCGCGTGCACCAGCGCGATGCACTCGCGCTCGTACGCGAGCCACTCGCTCGCGCGGACGAACATCGTGATCCGCGCGTCCGCCCAGCGCATATACAAGTTGCCCGCGGCGACGATCGGGCCCATCGCGGCGCGACGCGACTTTCGAAAACGTGTGTCTCCGATCGCCTCGCAGCGACACACCTGCACGAGGTCGATGATCGAAGAGAGCGCGCGCGCGAGCATCACCGCACCAGCCAGACGCCCACCGTGATGAACGCGAAGCCCGCCCACTGGTTGGCCGTCGGCGACTCGCGCAAGAAGAGCAGCGACGCCACGCCGAGCAGCACGTACTTGAGCGACGCCGTCGACGCCGCAGAGAAGAGGGTGTCCTTCGCCAAGAGCCGCATCCACAAGAGCGACGAGAGTCCCCACGCGGCGACGCCGGTGATGGCCCACGGAGAGGCGAGCGCCCCGAGGACCTCGCGGGTCTTGTCGCCGCGGCCGGTCATCGCGAGCTTGAGGGCGACGTGTCCGTACACCGTCGCGCCGAGAAAGAGCGCCCACACGAGGGGCGTCGCGCGTTCACGCATGACGATGGCTCCTGTTGGCCCGCGCGGCTTCGAGCCACCGCGCGTGCTCGTACCAGAAGACTACCGCGATGCAGCCCGCGCACCACGATCGCACGAAGCCCTGTCCGCGAAGCCCGCCGGTCAGCATGTGCGCAGCGATTCGACCGACGCGCGCGAGCGCCAGCGCGAGCCCGCCCTGCGCGCGAACGAGCGCCTCGCTGTCCCTCACCGGATCGCGCGCGCCGTCGAGCGCAGAGAGCACGACGAACACGCGCCGCACTTCGACGACATAGAAGACGATGACCGCGAGCGCCGTCGACGCGACGAACCCGAGGCCCGCGCCCCACGCGATCGCGGCGGCGACCAGCGCGGCGCAGATCGCCCGCGCGTACTTGCGGACGAGCGATCGATCGATCGCCGAGAAATCCGCGTCGATGCCCTCGCCGCCGCGCACCGCGAGCAACGCGCGCAGCATCCAGCGCGAGGGAGACTCGCCCCCCGCGAGCGAGCGACGAGCGCTCGCGGCCAGCTCCGACTCTGCGTCGTAGATGCGCTCGGCGTGCGCGAGCCATCGATCGGCGAGCGTCTCGAGCGCCGCGCTCTCGAGTCGCGTCGTGCGCGGCGCGGTCACTGCGCGCCTCGCCCGAAGACGAAATGCATCCACGAGAGCCACGACAGGGTCATCCCTCCGATCAAGGCGCGGTGAAACAGCTGCTCGACTCTCGGAGCGCGACCGTGAAACGAGAGCTCGTCGTAGGAGATCGCCGCGGCCGTCGCGAGCGCCACCACGAGGATCGGAACGAGCCACGCCCCGCGCGCGCGGCTCACGGTCGCGACCGCCATGAGCATGAACAAGGGCGCGCCGCCTCCCGCGAGCGCGACGAGCTCGACGCGGCTCTCTCGTGCGCTCACCGTGCGGCCGCCGCGCCGATGAAAGACCCAATCCGCGACGCCCGCGGCCGTGGCGACGAGCCCCGCCAGCGCGATCAACACGAGCTCCGCGGGAGGATCGAGCGCGCGAATCCAAGGAAATCTCCAGTCATTTCGCAGCGCATACAGCCCGCACACGAAACCAACGCCCGGCGCAAACAGCGCTACGAGGTTGGCGATGTGCACAGGGCGGATGACCCAAGCGCTCATCGCGACGGTCGGTGCTCGCTCGACGCTCTCCTCGCTCACAGGGACAGGTTCGACCACTCACGCGCTCGCGGCACAACCGACGTAGCGCCCTTCTCCCGACCACTGGCCCGCCCTGGGCCCTCAACGGCTCGACCGACGCCCCGAGCGGCGCAAGCTCGCGCTGGCCGCGCGGTCCCAGCAGCGTACGAAGATCGACGACACGATCAGCCGGGACTGTCCGACGACGAACCGCTGCCCGGCGCCGCGCGAACCAGCACGTCTCGATGGCGCTCGGCAAACGCCAACGCGCACGGCGAGAGCTCGGCGTCCATCAACGCGTAGCTCTTGTTCGGGTCGTGTCCGTCGACCTCGCTCCACTGCGCTGCGGCTTCGCCGCGAAACGTTCGGGTCCACGCGACGCTGCGCTCCGCCAAAAACTCCGCGCCCTGCTTCGCCGCGAGGCCGATCCCTCGGGCCATCGCGGCGCTCGTCGCCCGCGCGCCGATCGCGACGAGGCTCTCGTAACACTGCACGATCACCGACGAGCGCTGGCTCCCGAGAAACGTCTCGAAGCCGTTGCCCCCCACCAGCGCGTAGATCATCTGCGCCCCGTCGAGCGCCCGCACGGGCGTGGGCAGCGCGGCGATCATCGCGTCGTCCCAACGCCGATCGACATAGGTCCTGCGCGCGAAGCGCCCGATCCAATCCCAGAGCGCCTGCAGCTCGATCGCGTCCCCTCGCAGCACCGCGGACCGCGGCGCCCGCTCGAACGGCGGCGCGCTCGCAGGGCGCTTCGGCAGCAGAGAGCCGAGCCACGGGTACTTCAGAAACTCCGCGCGATACTCCGCGGCCGACGCCCCTTCGTCGAGCTTGTCGATCGGCATCGACGGCGTGAGGTAGTGCGGCACCCACGGATCGATGCTCTTTGCGTCCGCGGACTCGAGGACGACCTTCAGCGCCGCGAGCCACCCTTCGACAAACGCGAGCAGCCGCACGTCGTCCCAGTCGCTGGACCTCGCGAGCAGCACCTCGCCGTCGGTCGGCGGGCGCCCCGCGCGTATGCACTGCAAATTCACAGCGATTCCCCACTCGTGAATCAGCAGCGCGCCGACCGGCGTCACCGGCGTCCCGCGCTCGGCGAAGTCGGTCGACGCGAGCGAGAGCGCTCCGTGCCGCGCGCGAAGCGGCAACATCGTGGAGAGCAGCGCGTTCAGGGCGTCCAATGTGGGGCGAGTCGGAGCGTTCACTGCGCCGCCCGAAGGTAGCGCAAAGAGAACTCCGACTGAGGTCCCCGGAGCGCCGATCGCGCCGCGCCGACGGTCACGCCGTCACGCAGTCACGTTCGAGCGCGGGCACAGCACAACGATTCAAGACGAGTATTTGCGCTTGTAGTGCTCCTTCTGCTGACGCGAGCGCTCTTTCATCGCGCGCTTCACGGTGTCGCGCCGTCTGGCGGCGGAGGCCGCCTCGCGCTGGAGCTTCTCGTACCCAGCGACGCGCTCGGCCGACAGCGCTCCGTCTTCGACCGCCTGGCGCACCGCGCAGCCGGGCTCTCGATCGTGTGAGCAGTCGCGAAACCGACACTGCGCCGCGAGCGATTCGATTTCGCCGAAGGTGCTCGAGAGGCCCTCGCTGTCGCCCACCGAGCCGAGCTCGCGCATGCCCGGCGTGTCCATCAGCCACCCTCGCTCGCCGAGCGAGAGCAGCGAGCGAGCCGTCGTGGTGTGGGTTCCTCGTCCGACGGTGTCCAGCCCGCCCACGGCGCGCGCCTCGAGCGACGAAGACTCGGACGAGCCTGCGCGAGCGCTCTCGCGTCGCAAGAGCGCGTTGACGATCGAGGATTTTCCCACGCCAGATGACCCGATGAAGCCCACTGTGACGCCGCGCCCGAGCCACGGGTCGAGCGCGTCGAGCCCGAGGTCTTCTCGCGCGCTCACCGCGACGACCGAGGCGTCACCGCTCACGGCGCGAAGGTCTTGCAACACCCCGGCGAGCGAGCCGCCTTCGAGCAGATCGACCTTGTTGAGCACGACGACGGGCGTCGCTCCGCCGTCGCGCACCGCCGCGAGGTAGCGCTCGAGCCGGCGCGGATTGACGTCCCCGCCGCACGCGGTCACCACGAAGAACACATCGACGTTCGCCGCCAGCACCTGCGCCGTCGAGCGCTCGCCGGCCTGCTTGCGACGAAGCCACGTCTTGCGCTCGAGCGCCGCGCGGATCACCGCGCTTCCGTCGCGCTCTTCGACGGCTACCCAGTCGCCCGCGACCGGCGTCGACTCGACGTCGAGCGTGAGACGAAGCTTGCCCGAGAGCGTCGCGGTCGAAGAAGCGCAGCCCGAGAGCTCGAACACGCCGCGACGATCCGCGACGACCCGCGCAGGAACGACTCGACGACCTTCGAGCTCGCCGCTCGCGATCGCGAAGCGCTCTGCAAAAAACTCTGAATACCCGAGTGAAACGAGAGAAATGCCGCTGTTTTCACAGCCAGGTTGTACGTTCACGGTTGAGACTCCGAACACGAATCGTGACGAGGGAGCCTCCGAGCCCTCCGCGCGCAGAGCCGCAGCGTCGAACGACGCCGCGCCCCTCCGAGACCACCAACGGGTTCTCGAAGCAGTGCACAGCGACGCAGGACGCACATCCGAAGCGGCTCTGCCTCGCGACGGCGAGCGATCATCGTCACTGCGCCGGCACAACTCCTGGTCGACCGACGGCCGCGAACAACGAATCGCCGACCGCTACGCGCGCAGGTCGGAGGCGAACACCGAAGAACTGTCGAGGACAATCACTGCCATGGTGGGGCCTCCTTCCGAGCCAACGCTCGAGCGGAGTGATGACACTGCATCGAGCATCGCGCAAGCGCTGACGAGTCGGCGCAGACCGTCCCCACGTCGGCGCGTCCTCGAGGCACGAATGACGCGCACGGCCCGCGTGTTTCGCCGAGCAGGAGGAACGCGATCGCCCGATGAAACGGCGCTCTACACGGTCGGACCTTCGTACGTACTAAGGCGATTTTTCATTGGTTTCGATGACTTGCAAAGTCGATTTCCGGTCAGCGCACCCCGATCGCGACCGCTGCTCGCTCACGGCGCGACGCAGTCGCCCCAACGGTTCGCTCCGACCGCGACCGCGTTCGCGCCGAGGTCGCACGTCGCGCGGCCTGCGCCCGTGCAGTCCGCGTTGCTTCGGCAGCGTCGCGTGCAGGTAAACGTCCCCCCGAACTGACGGCAGTCGAACGGAGCCAGGCAGCTCGCTCTGTCGCACGCCCCGCCCTCTCCGACGTCTCCGTCCGGCTCTTCGCACCACGCGACGCCGATGGATCCGCCGCCGACCTCGTAGTAGCGCTCGACCTCGCAGTGCACGGCACCCGAGCACCCTCGGCCGGGCTCGCACTCGTCGACGCGCGCACACGCGCCGATGAGCTCTCCGGGCTCGTCCGCGACGCACGCTTCTTCGGACCGGCAGTCGGCCCGCGCGCGACACATGCGTCGGCACGTGAACAGCGGGCAGCTCAGGCCCGCGGCGCATTCGCCCGCGCGCGTGCACTCGGCGCCCTCGCCCCCACCGCCAGGCGTGACGCAGCGCGATCTGCGCACGTCGATGTCGGGCCCCGCGCAGCTCTGTGTCTCGGCGCAGCCGCAGTTGGCGACGGGGTCGCACGCCTCACCGTTGCCGGGCGCGCGGCACGCACGGGCGTCCAGCGAGGCGTCGGACGCGGTCGCGTCCTGTGGTTGATCGAGAAATCGCAGGTCGTGCGCGCACGCTGGGGACAGCGCGGCGCAGAGCGCGAGGGCGCGGACGAGCGCGCGTCGGAGCAGGACGTTCATCACTCGAGTCGATAGCCTCCACGCGGGCCTCGCGCGGACGGGGCGCGACCCGAAGGGCCCCGCGCGGCACGCGCGCCCGCGTCCGTGGGAAGCGACGCGAGCGAAGAGGCGCTCGCGTCGACCGGTTCGATCGCGGCAGACCCCGCGAGAGCGTCTTCGGTCGCGACGGTCCGCGCCGCGGGGTCTTGCGTGTGCGCGACAGTGAACTGGGCGCCGGAGTCCGACGCGACGGCCGCGGCGTCGAGGGCGACCAGCGGCTGCTGCGACGAGCTCGATCGCTCGGAGCGCGCCGTGCGAGAGGCGATCGCAAACGCCGTGGCGAGCAGCGCGAGCGCGGTAGCGCCGGCGAGGGTCGAGCTCTTCCATCGCGGGGCGCGTCGCGTGGACGCGGGAGAGAGCGAATCGCCCGAACGCGCGGGCGCGATCGGGTCGTTTGGCGTCGCGACAGCGGGCGACGCAACGGGCTCGAGGGGGCCCGAGACAGCGTCCGAGCGTCCGTTGGGTTGCATGTCGAGCGTGTGTTCGGTCGGGACGCGCGCGGGCTGGGCGGGCTTCTCGTCGGGCTTGACCTCGGTGGGGGCGGCGCCGAGCCTCGCGTTCGCCGCCTGCACCCCGCTCACCTCGGGAACCCTCCCGCTCGCCAACACCTCGTCCATCGCCGCGATGAACGCAGTCGCGTCCGTGAAGCGCTCGTCCGGCAAGAACGCCAACGCCTTGGCGAGCACGTCGTCCATGGGGCCGAGCGACAGCCCTCGATGCACCACCGTCGGGCGCGCGGGCGACATGATCTCCTGCAAGAGCCACTGCCGCGAGTCGCTCTTGTAGGCTGTGGTCCCGAGCACGAGCTCGACGAAGAGCAACCCGAGCGCGTGCACGTCGGTCCACGGTCCGGTGCGCGTTCCGGCGACCTGCTCGGGCGCGGCATACCTGGGAGAAAACGCGCGAAACGCGCTGTCCGTCGCCGTCACGCCCGAGCCCGGCTGCGCGTCTGTCTCCATGACCTTCGCGATTCCGAAGTCGAGCAACATCGGGACGGGGCGCTTCTTGCCCGAGGTCACGATCATGATGTTGCCGGGCTTGAGGTCGCGGTGAACGACGCCGTGCTCGTGCGCGGTCGCGATCGCCAGCGCCACCGGCCGCAGCAGCTCCCAAGCCGCCTTCGGGGTGAGCGCGCGACCCTTCTCACCGCGCAGCTCGAGCCACCGCTCGAGCGTCTCTCCGTCGCACCACTCGAGGACCATGTACGCGAGCGGCTGCTCGACGCCTGTGTCGAGCCGGGCGACGTCGAGCACCTGCACGATGTTCGGGTGCCGAACGCGCGCGATGGTCCTCGCTTCTTTCACGAACTGCGCGACGAAGCGCTCTTGCGCGCCGGGGTCGTCCTCGTCGGGCTTGAGCACTTTGACGGCGACCTTCACGCCGAGCGCGAGGTGCTCGCCCTCGTACACGACGCCGAAGCCGCCCTCCGCGACGACGCGGTCCACGCGGACGCGCTCGTGGAGCACGCGCCCAACGAGCGCGAACACGTCGCTCGTCGCCGTGACTCCGCCTTCAGATGCCATCGCGCATCGATGCTACCATTCACCACTCTCCTTTGTTGATCCATCAAGAGAGCCCCCCCCGGACGCATGACAGCACCTCTCACGATCTGGACGAATCCATCGATCTGCGCCTCGATCGCGGCGCTCGCGCTGCTCTTCTCGTCCGCGGGCGAGGCGCTCGCGCAGAGCGCTCCGGGCGCGGGCCCGCCAGTGGATCGCCGGCGGCTCTTGCAGCAGGCTCAGACGGGCCGAGAGCGCGGGGACCACAACCTGGCCCTGTATTTCGCCGAGCAAGCGGGGCGGCTCCAGATGACCTCGTCGGTCCGGCGCTTCATCGCCGAGGAGCAACAAGCGCTCGGCCGCCTGCCCGACGCCGCGTCGAGCGCGCGGCGGTGCGTGCGCGAAGCGGAGTCCGAACCGCCGTCGCAGAATCACGGGATCGTCCTCGCGGGGTGCCAGCAGCTGCAGTCCTCGCTCGAGGCGCAGCTCGGGCGGCTGCGAGTGCTGGTGCAGGGAGCCGCGTCTGATCGAGCGCAGGTCGAAGTCGCAGACCGCGCTGTCGACGCGCAGTCCCTCGCGGACCCGGTGTACGTCACCCCAGGCCGGGTCACGGTGCGGGTGATCGCGGCGGGCGTCGCTCCGATCGAGCGCACCGTGGACGTGTCAGCAGGCCAACTGCTCGTGGTGAACGTGGACGTCGCGTCCCCCGCCACGGAGCCGGGATCGCAAGCGAACACTGCGAACACTGCGAACACTGCGAACACCGCGAACACCGCCAACACCAACACTGCGAACACTGCGAACACTGCGAACACTGCGAACACTGCGAACACGACGGTGCTCGAGCCGATCGTCGCGCGGGTGACGCCTCCTCCGCCGCGGCGGACGGTGACGACCCGCGAGTGGTCCGCGCTCGGACCGATTGTCGGCGGGGTGGGCGTCGCCTCGATGGTGGTCTCGGGCGCGCTCTGGGCAGTGAGCGAGAGCGCGTACGGGTCGCTTCGGGCGCGCTGCGAGGCGAGCGGCTGTCCAGGGGACGCGACGGCGGCGCGCGAGGCGAGCTCGATTCGAACGCTGGACTCCGCCACGACGGCGACGCTGGTGGCGGGCGCGGCGCTCACGGTCACTGGCGCGGTGCTGCTCTTCGCGGTGCGTCCGACGCGCACGGTCACCGTCGAGGGGCCGACGGTGACGGCGCTCTCGATCGGCGCGGGGACGCTGCGAGTACACGGCGCGTTCTAGCTGGGATTTTGCGGTCATCTGCCCTGCCGTGCGCTCGCGATGAATCAGCCGCGATGTTCACGGCGATGAACGAGCTCGACGGCAGGACGCCCCCGTCGCGCGATGCGATCGCCTCTGTCTTCACAGGAGAGGCGACGTCGGCGCGCTTGAAAACGCGCACACGCTTGGACGACGAACACCCTCGTGGGCTTTCGCAGGACGACCGCGGGGCCCTCGACGAGCGGCAACGACAACGCGGCGAGCAAACGAGCGCACCGCGAGACTCGCCAGCTCAGGATCGCCTGAAAAAAATAGCAGCAACCCAAGCGGCAAAGGGCAGCGAGGCGAGGATCACCCCGGTCGGCGCAAGCACGATCGGTTGAAACACGTCAGTCCGTCGCAGCAATCCGCGTCGACCGAGCAAGTCTGTCCTTCCATGCGGCACTCGGTCCGCGGCGGCGGAGAGCACACCGCGGGGCCACCGCCGCTCGGAGGACGGCAATCGTTGCTGCAGCACTCGCTCGCGACCGAGCAACGCTCGCCGTTGGGACGACACGGACGCGGCGCCCAGAAGGCAGAGATGTTTCGCGATTGTGGGTCCTGGCCAGGGAGCCAGTAGCCCACTTCCGAGGGGTCGCCTCCGTAGCGCGGATCGGGGTCGGGCGTTCCGTCGGGACCCAGGGGGGTGCGGCGAATCGCGGTGACCCAGATCTGCTCGCGGTTCGTCCCCCGCGTGCCCGCCTGCGCGTTGCCGTAATCCCTGCGGGACAAGAACGCGAGCCAGAAGTACCCACCCGTGTCGAACGGGCTGAACCTCGGCTCGAACGAGAGCTCTCCGCTCGCCCCTCCGTTGGCGTTTTCGAGTCGAAGCAGCTGCGCGCCGTCGCGTCGCGTGATGTGCAGCGCCGCGGGTTGCGTCGCAGATCGAGCGCTGAACCCATGGGCAAACACGATCCACCGCGAGTCCGGTGACCACACCGGGTAGCTGATGGCCGAGTGCGCGGGGTTGCCTCCCGCGAGCATCGCGCCACGCTGAATCGTGCGCGAAGGACCAAACGTGTCCGGCGCCGTGACGGGGATGATCGAGAGGTCCGAGCTGCGATAGTCCACCCCCCAATCAGCAGCGCCTGACACGTAGGCGATCTCGCGACCGTCAGGCGACCACGAGGGGTGCGTGGCGTTGTTGGCCGGCAGGGGCGTTCCCATGGTGGCAACGGGGTTTCCTGTCGCGGGGTCGAGCAGCCCGAGGCCCGTGGGGTTGGGTCCGCGCGTCGCGATGAGCCGTCGCTCATCGGGGCTCCACCAGTTGAACCACCAGTCCGTCTGCGTCGGATTGAACCGCGTCGGAGGCGGATTCGCGGTGAGGTCCGTCGTGAGATCGAACACCGTTCCCGTGTTGAAGCCTCCGCCCAGACGCCCGGCCATATAGCGGCCGCTCGGCGAGACCGTGTGGCATCCGATGCAGTTCTGGTCGCGATTGCGGGGCCACGGCGGGTTGGGCATGAAATTCACGCGCGTGGCCGTTCCGTCGTCGATGCGCACGATGCGCGCGCTCGAGACGGTCCAGTAGTACACGCTGCCAGTGAGCGCGCCGGGCGCGAATCTCACGCGCACGGGGGTCCCTGCGAACGCCCGAGACGAGGCCATCGCCCATCGCGTCACCGTGATCTCGCCTGGGTTCATCACGTCGGTCTGCGCAAACGCCTGCCACGTCGGAACATCAGGCAAGAAGCTGTTGCTGAAGCCAGCGCCAGTGTGCCGCACGAAGAAGCGCGCCGTGAAATTGGGCTTCGTGAGCTCGATTCGATAGATGTCTCCTGCGGCCCCTTCGAGCCACTGGATGTTCGCGGGATAGACGTTTTGCGGCATCACCGCGCGATCGAGCGGGTAGACAATGGTGGCCGAGCGGCCCGCGGTCATCGGCTCGATGTCCGTGAAGAATCCCCGCACCTCGGGTCCTACACCCATCGCGAATGACTCGCTCTGGAGCAGCACGCGCAACGGCGCCGTCGCGCTCGTCGTTCCCCCGAGGCCATCGGGGATGCGCACGGTGACCTGCACCGATCCTCCGACGAAGCTGTTGGACTCGAAGACGCCCGTGGCGACGCTTATGTCACCGAGCGTTCGGCTCGAGAGCGTCCACTCGGGAGCGCTCGCGGGACTGGTCGTTCCGTCGTCGTAACGCGCGACCGCGCTGAATCGCTGCATCGCGCGCTCGCCGGGGCGCACCGTGAGCTGCGCCATCGGAGGATCGATCGACACTGACATCAATCGCCGGGCAGCCTGCGTGTCCGTCGGTCGCACGACGTCCATCGTGTTGTTGCCGGTATCTCCGCCGCCCATGTCCGTCGCCGCGTCGCGCGCGACGACGCGACACACAGATTCGACGCACTGTGTTCCGACTGGGCAATCAGTGTTGACCGCGCACGAAGTCTGCGAGCCGTCGCTGCAAGCGCTGACGAAGCACAGCGCTGCCAAGAGTCCCACGAAGTATCGAAGCATCGAGCTTGCGGTTGGGATCATGCCGTCGAGGATCGATCGACGTTCGATCGCGCGCGATGAGGGTTTGCACGGATATAGCGCGTCGAGCGATACGAACGATTCGAGAGAAATGTCAGTAAAAAGACTGCTCGAATAGAGGTGAGTGCACGAGTCGGCGCCCGCAGCCCAGCGAGAAAACCTTTGGAGATCAAAGGTCCTGACGAAGCCATCACAGGCGCGCAGCAACTCAGCAGGGAACCGGATTTCGGTTCAAAAATGCACATCCGCAGGAAAATCAGTAGCGGCGTCAACACCCAAGCGGCAACACGCTCGCCTCACG
>LNFM01007285.1_pt1 | contig 17444 bp, 10 predicted proteins | sample 596031 | NCBI WGS metagenome assembly LNFM01 (sample SAMN04254537, study PRJNA301005) | activated carbon metagenome | isolation source: dual media filters at the Ann Arbor, Michigan drinking water treatment plant | place: USA: Ann Arbor | reverse complement strand
CGGCCGCTGATGCGGCTGGCGAGCGCGTATTGCGGGGGAATCCTCGGACCCGACGCGCTGGACGGCGTGCGCCCCCGAATCGACGTCTTCGAGATCCCCCCGTTCTCGCGGCGCCATGACGCGATCGATCCCTCGCAGGTGCGGACCTACGAATACCCGTGGCGCGCCGCAGAATCCATTCCCCCGCTCTGAACCCGACGACGAGAAATCGCCACCATGACCCCTGCACAACGATGGCAACGATTCGTGGCGACCGCCTCGCGGCCCCGCGGCCTGCGGGGCCTGGCGACATTCCGCGTGCTCAGCGGCATCGCCCTGCTCTACCAGGTATTGGTGAACTACGCCCAGCGCCGCGTCCTCTGGGGCCCGGACGGCGTGCTCGCCTTCGACGATTGGCGCGCGGGCCTGCATCCGCTGGACCTCAACCTATTCGCGCTCGACGGCTCGATCCTGTGGTTCGAGCTCGCCTACCACGCCGTCGTCGTCGTGACGGCGCTGTGGACCGTCGGCGTGGCGCCGCGCGTCGTGACCCCGATGATGTGGCTGGTCACCTGGTCCCTGCACGGTCGCAACGCCTTCGTGCTCACCGGCGGGAACAACCTCGTGCAGATCCTCCTCGTCTACGCGATGTTCGCCGACCTCGGCGGGGGCAAGCCCGCGTCGCGGCCGCGCTGGTGGACCCCCTACCTCGGGCTGCTGCACAACGCGGCGTACCTGGCGATCGTCCTGCAGGTGTGCCTGGTCTACTTCTCCGCCGGCATCTGGAAGGTGCACGGCGAGCGGTGGTTCTTCGGCACGGCGCTGTACTACGCCCTGCGGGCCCCGGAGTTCCTGCTGCCGGGCGTCAGCGAGCCGCTCTACGAGAACGCGACCATCGTGGTGCTCTTCAGCTACGCGACGTGGATCTTCCAGATCGCCTTCCCCTTCGCGATCGGCATGCGTCGCGAGGTCCGCGTGCTCACGCTCGCCATCGCCCTGGCCTTCCACGTGTCGATCGCGGTGGTCATGGGCCTGCCGGTGTTCGGCCTGTTGATGATCGCGGCCGACCTCGCGCTGCTCGGCGATGGCGACTACGCGTGGCTCACGGCGCTCTGGCAGCGCGGCCGCGCGGCGTGGCAGCGGCGCCGCGCGCCCTCGCAGGGCCGCGGGCCGATCGCCGCGGCCCCACCCTGACGTCACCGACGTACGTCGCGCCGCTGCACGAGCTTGTCCTTGCGCGACGCCGAGAGCACGCGGGCCGCCATCGGCGTGCCCGGGCCCACCACCGCGCGGACCTGGTCGCCGACGCGCAGCCCCTCGGCCTCGTGGGCGGGCACGACGATCGGCTCGAACTCGCGGCGATAGACGTTGGTCTTGCCGGTCTTGCGGCAGCGCTGGGCGTAGACCAGCCGTCCGTCGCTCTCGATCCGCTCGACGCGGTTGGTGTCCTGACAGGCCTCGTCGGCGTAGCGCTCCACCTCGTCGGCGAACTCGAGCACGACCAGCTCGCCCTTGGGTCGCTTCGCGCTGAGCTTGCCGCCGTGCACGCGAGGATCGCGGGCGCCTCCGGGGACGAGGCTCGCCCACTCGATGGCGCGCACGTCGTCGAGATCCCAGGGGTGCGCGTTGGAGAAGTCGTAGGCCTGCACGCCCGCCGTGGCGCCGCGCACGGTGCCCGCGTCCAGGCCCTGGTCGAGCATCGAGGCCTGCTTGCGGAAGGCCTCGGTCGCCGCGGACATCGCCTCGCGTTGCCGGGCCTCGATGGTGCGAGCGACGGAGATCGGGCGCTCCGGATCGACGAAGCCGAGCTCGGCCTGGGCCGAGAGCGCATCGCCCCGTGACACGTGGGCGAAGAACAGCGCGCGGGCGACCTCGACGCCGAGGCCACGATCCATGCAGTCGAGATCGCCGCACGCGTCGACCCAGGCCGCGCGGATCTCCCGCAGCTCGAGCACCGTTGGGTCGTCGACGGCGGTCGCTCGCTGACCGAGGGCGCGCTCGGCCACCGCGTCGAAGCGGGCGTAGAGCTCGGCGTGCTTCGCCGCCTCCGCGGTGCGCTCGGCCCACGCGGCGCGCGGGATCTCGACGAACACCGGGGCCGCGACCGCCGGGATCGCGGCCACCAACCGACGGACGTCGACGCGGGCCGCCTCGAGGTCGGCGAGGAAGCGCTCGCGGAGCGCCTCGCCGACGCCGGCGTCCGCGAGCGCGGCGTCGACCGCCTTCGGATCGACCTGCTCGGCGTAGTACGAGAGCTGCCCAGCCCGGTAGTGGCCGATGTTCGCGTCGCGCGTCGAGCCAGGACCGAGGGGAGCGATGCACGACGAGGTCTTGTTGCACAGGGTGAGGATCAGCGCCGCGTTGGCGTGGTCGAAGCGCCGCGGATCGAAGTCGTGGTGGTACTGCACGAACACGTCGGCGCCGCCGTCGGATGGGTACGACGCGACCTCGTCGCCGCACACCGCCTTCGCCACCCGCAGCGGCAGCGCGTCGACGCGGGCCGGCTGCGGGCTCGACTGCCGCACGATGCGCTTGTCGCCGGCGAACTCGACCTCCTCGCGCAGCTCGATGCCCTCGCACTCGGGGCCGACGTAGCGACCGCCGGTACCCGGGCTCTTGCTGCGATCGAAGGAGATGCCGAACACGGCGCAGCCGCCGAGCAGGAGGGTGCAGGCGAGGGTGACCGGGGCGACGAGATGCGGGGGGCGAGGCATGACGGGGGCCATGACGCCGCGCGCACGGGACCGTAGCGGGGAATCGACGCGACCCCCGTCGATTCCCTCGGGCGGGCGCTACCGCCGGCCGGCGCGGGCCCGCGCCGCGTCGTCGCGCGACGCGACCGCCTCGGGGTGATCCGGACCGTAGGCCTCGGCCCACGCCGCCGCGCCGGCGTCGGACAGGGCCGCGGCGCGGGCGAAGTCGCCGGTCTCGCGCTCGAGACGCGCGAGTCGGTCGTGGGCAACCGCGCGGCGTACGGGCGGCGCGTGCTCGCTGTGGGCGAGCGCGTCTACCAGCCACGGCCGGGCCTCGTCGAAGCGGCGCAGACCGATGAGCGCGCCGCCGACGGCCAACCCGGCCGCGACGGTCTCGATCGCCGACTCGCCGAAGGCCGCGCGCAGACCCGCGTGCGCGGCACGACCCGCCGCGTGCGCCTCGGCGTAGTGGCCCAGGTGGAACTCGATCTGCGCGAGGTCGAAGCGCGCGCGCGCGGTCTGGTGGTGGTCGGGACCGACCACGCGTTCGAGCGAGTCGACCGCCCCAGCGACGAGTTCGCGGGCCTCCTGGGGGAGCGTGTCCTCGAGCGCGACACCGAGGTGCAGGCGTGCATTGATCGTGTCGAGGTGATCGGCGCCGTACGTGCCCTCGTAGATCGAGAGGGCCTGCCGCGCGTGCGCTCGATTGGCCTCGAAGTCGCCGCGCGAGAACTCGATCGCGGCGAGCAGATCGAGCGAACCCGCGACGTCCGGGTGCGCGCCGAGCTGGCGCTCGCGGATCGTCAGCGAGCGCGACACCACGGCGTGGGCCTCGTCGAGCTGCCCGGCGCGGAACAGGGCCAAGCCCAGGTTCCGCGCCGCGTCGGCGGTCATGCGGTGGTCCTCGCCTTGCGCGGCCGCGGTCGATGCGAGCGCATCGCGGAACTCCATGATCGCGCCGTCGAGATCGCCGGCGGCGAGGCGCAGCGCCCCGCGGGCGCTCGCGAGCTTGGCCCGCGCCTGCGGCGGATCCCCGAGCCGCGCGAGCACGGCCGCGGCGTCGCGGGACCACCGCTCGCTGGCCTCGTCCGGCGGCGAGCGCATCGCTTCGACGACCACGACGCGCGTCATCGCCTCGCCCGCCACGACATCGTCGCCCTCGGCGAGCGCGGCGTAGGCGACCTCGGCGAGCATGGCCCGCGCCGCGTCGGTCTCGCCGAAGCCAGGGAGGATCGTGCCGAGCACGAGCTGGGCCTCGCGTCGCAGGGCGCCGTCGCCGGCCTCACGCGCCGCGTCGACGATCCGTTCGAGCTCGAGGCGTGCGGCGCTCGCGTGGCCGGCGAGCCGTAGCGCCTTCGCGGCCACGAGCGCCGACAGCAGGGCCGCGTCGACCGCCGGCGCGGGGGCGTCGATCGCCGTCGCGTCACCGCCACACTCCGCAGCCGCGAGGGCGTCGAGGACGTCGTCCGCGTGGGTGACCGTCGTCGCGTCGGCGCGGGTGAAGAGCGCGAGGGTCTGCTCGAGCTCGGCGCGCTGTCGCAGCTCGCATGCATCGTGGTGGACAGGCGCGCCCGCGGTGCACCGATCGGCGGCCCGCTGCGCCCACGCGTCGGCGCGCGTCGTCAACGTCGCGTGGGCGCGGCGCCAGGTCGCCTCGGCGTAGGGGAGCTCGGTCGCCGCGAACGCGCCGCGGGCCGTGTCGAGCGCGGTCGGATCGAGCAGCTCGTCGCGCAGCGCCCCGCTCGTCGCGCACGGCTCGGCGCGGGTCGGCACCGCGAGGCCCAGCACGACCGTCGCCACCACGCCGACGGCCACGACCGGCACCCACCGTCGCTGCCGGGGCGCGAGCGCCTCGAGCAGCGCCGACATCGAGTCGAAGCGCCGCCGCGGATCCGGGTCCATGCCCCGCGCGAGCGCAGCTGCGATCCTGCGGGCCCCGTGGCGCGTCCGCACCCGCGCGCGAGGCGTCGCGCCCTCCGCCGGCTCGCTCTCGGTGAGCTCCGCTGGTCCGCCGCCGAGCGCCTCGTGCAGCGCGACGCAGAACGAGTACTGATCGGCGAGGGGATCGGGCGACGCGCCCGCGGCCTGCTCGGGCGCCACATACCCGCGCGTGCCGGCGCGACCGCCCGCGCCGCCGACGGGCAACGCGAGCCCGAAGTCGGCGACGCGCACCCGCCCCAGCCGGCCGTGCTCGACGGCCACGAGCACGTTGGCCGGCTTGAAGTCGCGGTGGACCACGCCGCAGGCGTGCGCAGCCGCGAGGCCGAGGCCCGCCTGACGGAACGCCTCGACGATCGCGTCGGCGTCACGCGGGCCCCCGGCGAGCGCGTGGGCGAGCCAGTGCGCGAGCGTGCCCTCGACGTACTCCATCGCGATGTAGTCGCGGCCATGCGCCCGGCCGACGTCGAAGATCTGGACGATGTTGGGGTGCGAGAGCGCAGCGAGCGTCTGGGCCTCGCGCAGCGCCCGTTCGTGACCGCCTTCGACGTCGTGCAGCAGCTTGAGCGCGACCCTGCGATCGAGGACCGGATCGTAGGCGGCGTGCACGTCCGCCATGCCCCCGCGTCCGACGCGGTGCAGGAGCACGAAACGGGCGAACGCCTGCCCAGGGGCGAGCCCGGCATCGCCGACCAGGTCCATCGGCGCGTCGGTGGCACGGGTCGCCGGCGCGTCGAGCTGCCACGCGCTGGCGTAGCGCTCGACGAGCTCGCAGCAGGCATCGCAGCCGCGGAGGTGCTCGCCGATGCGGCGCAGCGCGGCGCGATCGAGGCGCCCCTCGACGAACGCCCCGAGCGCGTCGTCGTCCGGGCAGCTCGCCGTCGTCGACCGCACGCTCACCATCGGTGCGCTACCATAGTCGACGCCGTGCGCCCCGCCAACGCCCTGCATGCCGCACTCGCCCAGGGCGACGATCCGCTGGGCGTGCGGTTGCAGGCCGCGCTCGCGTCGGCGCGCGCGATCTGGCCGGGCACTGCGCTCGATGACGCGGCGTTCCTGGAGCACGTCGCAGCGCGGCTCGACGCGCCGTCGCCCGAGGCCCTCGACGCGCTCCACATCGACGATCTGTTCCTCGCCTGCGCGTGTCTCCACGGGGACGCGCTCGCGCTGCAGCACTTCGAGCGCTTCGCCCTCGCGCCTGCGGTGGCCGCCCTCGTCGACGCCGACATGGCCCGCGACGAGGTGCTGCAGCAGCTCCGCGTGCGGTTGTTGGTGGCCGAGGGCGGGGCGCCGCCACGCATCGACCAGTACTCGGGCCGCGGATCCCTGCGCGGTTGGGCCAGGATCGCGGTGCTGCGATCGATCAAGGACGAGCGCCGCGCCCGCTCGCGCCGCGGGCACGCCCAGGCGCTCGCCGACGACCTCCTCGGGGATCCGGGGGCCATCGCCGATCCCGAGCTCGATCAGATCCGGGCCCACCACGGCGCGGCGTTTCGCGCCGCGTTCGCGAGCGCAGTGGCGCAGCTGTCCCCCGAGTCGCGTCGGCTGCTCCGCCAGCACCACCTGCACGGCCTCACGCTCGACGCTCTCGGGCAGATCTACGGGGTCCATCGCGTGACCGCGGCGCGCCGCCTCGCCAAGGCCCGCGCCGATCTGCTCGAGGACACCCGCCGTGAGCTCGTGCGCCGGCTGAAGATCGATCGCGCCGAGCTCGATCGCACCGTCGCGCTGCTCATGAGCCGGCTCGAGCTCAGCGTCGAACGCCTGCTCGCCAGCCGCGACGACGTCTGATGTCGCGCGTCACGCCGGCTCGAGCCGACGCACGACCCGACGCATGAGCACCGGCAACACCACCGCGAGGCTCACCGACACCCACGCCACCGTGGCCATCCCGGTGAGGTGGTGGTCGTCACCGACGCCGAGCAGCCGCGCCGACGCCGATGCCCCGACGGCCGCGGCGATGTGCTGCACCGCCGACTGGATCGACATGAAGCGCGCGCGCTCGTCGGGCCGCGGCACGCGGGTCGTCAGCGTGGTGTACGCGACGTTGCGGACGCCGTTGGCGAACATGAACGCCATGAACAGGCCGTACATGCACGCGAGCAGGTGGGTGTCCAGCGGCAGCAGCCGCGGATCGATGAAGCCGACATAGGTGACGCTGACGAACGCGATCGTGCCCAGCGTCGCCAGCCGCACCGCGCCGAGGCGATCGACGAGGATGCCGGTGATCCGCGTGGTGAAGAAGCTGACCACGCCCCCGACCAGGTACATGTACTTGAGCTGCGACTCGGGCAGGCCGAGGTTGTTCTGCACGAACGTCGCGATGTTCGGCAGCAACACGAAGGCCCCGGCGTTGACGGTGAACGTCATCAGGTACGAGGCGACCACCACCGGACGCGCGAGCATCTGCGCGAAGGTGCTGTGGGTCGCGCCGACGACCGGGGTCATGTGCCCACGCAACGACGGCAGCAGCGCCCGGGCGGCGATCGCCACCACGAGGCCGAGGCCCGCCACCGCGAAGAACGGCGTGTGCCAGCTCCCGAGCTCGGCCAGGGCGATCCCCATGGGCACCCCGAGCACCGACGCCGCCGCGAACGCGCCCATCACCGCACCCATCGCCCGACCGCGACGCTGCGGCGGGATCACATCGGACACGATCGACACCGCGATCGAGGTCGCCGGCCCGCCGAACATCCCCGCGAGCATGCGCGCGGCCAGGAGCTCCCCGAAGCTGGTGGCGAGGCCGCCGGCGGCCGTGCCCAGCACGAGCCCCAGCACGGACAGGACCAGGGCGGGCCGCCGGTCGAAACGATCGAGGAACCCGGCCGTGGCGAGCCCAGAGATCGCGGCGGCGAAGGTGTATGCCGCGGTCGCGTCGGCGAGGTGCGACTCGGGCATGTCGAGCGCGAGGGCCAGCCGCGGGCCCAGCGGCGCGATCATCATGAAATCGAGGATGTTGACGAACTGGACCGCGCCGACGAGCAGCAAGATGCCGCGCTCGCCGGGGATCGCCGGGGACGGCGCAGGGCTGGGGTCGGGCATGGGCGAGCGGGCCGGGGACGCCGAGGGCGATCGACACCGGCGACCCGATGGTTACGCGATCGTGCGGACTCTCGCTTGCGCTTGCCGCGGGCGGGCCCGGGTGGCGCCACGACGCGCGCCCTTGCGATACTCCGCCGACGCCCCTGCCACCAAAGCCGCCGGTCGACCCGGAGCTCGAGCTCACCGCGCTCCACGGCGCCGACGCCCCCGCGGCGGCCGGCGGCGACGCGCCGCGCCGCGAGATGGGCTCGCGGCTGGGCCGCTACCTGCTCATCGGCGAGCTCGGGCGCGGCGGCGTGGGCGTGGTCTATCGCGCCTACGATCCCAAGCTGCAACGCGAGGTCGCGATCAAGTGCGTGCGACCGGAGGTCATGCACCCCGAGCGTCAGGCGCGACTCGTCCGCGAGGCGCAGGCGATGGCGCGGCTGAGTCACGCCAACGTGGTCGCGGTCTACGACGTCGAGCAGGACGGCGACACGGCGATCATCGCGATGGAGCACGTCGACGGCACCTCGCTCGCGCGGTGGCTCGGCGCGCGCGCCCGGCCGTGGCGCGAGGTCGTGGCCATGTTCATCGACGCCGGCCGCGGACTGCAGGCCGCGCACGACGTCGGGATGCTGCACCGCGACTTCAAGCCCGGCAACGTACTGATCGGCGCCGACGGGCGCGCGCGCGTCAGCGACTTCGGGCTCGCGCGCACCGACGACGCCGCGCGCATCTCGGGCTCGGTCGCCGAGGCCGACGGCACCGCCGAGATCGAGATCGATCTCGACCTCGACACCATCGCCGCGTCGCGCTCCGAGGGCCGCAGCGGCGGCAGCGCGACCATGGGCACGCCCGCGTACATGGCCCCCGAGCAGCACCTCGGCGGCAACCTCGGCCCCGCGGTCGATCAGTACGCATTCTGCGTCTCGTTGTGGCAGGCGCTGGTCGGCGAGCTCCCGTTCGGCGGCGTGCGCGGCCGCGGCCTCCAGGCGCTGATCCGACGCAAGCGCGCCGGACCGCCGCCGTGGCCCAAGCACATCGACGTGCCGCGGCGGCTCGCGGACGCCGTGCGCCGCGGTCTCGCGGTGGATCCCGAGCAGCGCTGGCCGTCGATGCAGGCGCTGCTCGGCGCGCTGCGGCAGGAGCCGGCCCGCGCCCGCAAGCTCGCGATCGCGGCGCTGGCCGTCACCACCGTCGTGGGCACGGGCACCGTGGCGATCGCGTGGCGCCGCGAGCTGGCGCGGGCGTGCAGCGGCGCGAGCGCCCACCTCGCGGGCATCTGGGACCCCGCGCGCCGCGATCAGGTCGAGCAGGCCATGCGCGCCACCGAGGTCACCTACGCGGACGCGCTGTGGACCCGCGTCGCGCCGACGCTCGACGCGTACGCGGACGACTGGGCCGCCATGCACACCCAGAGCTGTGAGGCCACGGCGCTGCTCGAGGAGCAATCCACCGAGGTGCTCGACCTGCGGATGGCGTGCCTGCACCACGCGAAGATCGAGCTCGCGGCGGCGACCGGGGCGCTCGCGTCGGCCGACAGCCGCACGATGGAGCGCGCCCACGAGCTCGTCGCCGCGCTCCCGGTGCTCGAGCGCTGCGCCGACGTCGAGGCGCTGCGGGCCGAGGTCCCGCCGCCCGCGACCGAGGCCGCCGCGGCGAGGGTGCGCGCGCTCGAGGCCGAGCTCGCGGGCGGACGCACGCAGCTCGCCCTGGGCAACTACGACGCCGCGCTCGCGGTCACCCGCAGGATCGCGCCCGACGTCGCGGACCTCGGCTACGAGCCGATGCGGACCGAGTGGTCGCTCCTCGAGGGGGAGGCGCTGCGCGCCGACGGGGCGTTCGTGGAGTCCGAGCGCGCGCTGTCGATCGCGCTGCGCTCGGGCCTGCGCGCGCGGCAGTGGAACGAGGCCCTGCGCGCCGCGCAGGAGCTCACGTACCTCGTCGGCTCGCGCCTCAAGCGGCACGACGAGGCCATGGCGTTCGGCGAGCTCGCGATCGGCCTGTCGGCGGGGCTCGGCGACGCGCGCGAGGCCGCGACCCACGACAGCATCGGGGCGGTCCGCGAGAGCGAGGGCAAGTTCGTCGACGCCGAGCTCGAGTACCGCGCCGCGTTCGCGCTGTGGGAGGCCGCGCCCGAGCCCGATCCGCTCGCCATGGCGCGCGCCCACGGTAACCTCGGCAGCGCGCTCAACGGCCAAGGGCGCTACGACGAGGGCGAGGCCGAGCAACGCACGGGGCTCGCCCTCAGGATCCGCGCGCTGGGACCCGATCACCCAGACGTCGCGCGCGCGCACGTCAACGTCGGCAACTCGCTGTACGGACGCGGGCGCTACCGCGAGGCCGAGGCCGAGTACCGCACCGCCCTCGCGATCGGCCTGCGCGCGCTCGGGCCCGAGCACCCCGATGTCGCCGCCTCGCACAACAACCTGGGCAACGCCCTGGTGCAGGCGGGCGAGTTCGAGGCCGCGGCCACCGAGCTACGCACCGCGCTCGCCATCCGCCAGCGGGTGTTCGGGCCCGATCACGCCACCGTCGCGCAGTCGCACAACAACCTCGGCAACGCGCTGCTGTTCGCCGGCGACCTCGTCGGGGCCGAGGCCGAGTACCGCCTCGGCCTCGACGGCCGCACCCGCGCCCTCGGCCCCGATCACCCCGACGTCGCCGCCTCGCACCACTCGCTCGGCAACGTCCTCGCGCAGCAGGGCAAGGACGAGGCGTCGCTCGGCGAGTTCGAGCTGGCGATCGCGCTGCGAGAGCGCGCGCTCGGGGCCGATCACCCCGACGTCACCGCCTCGCGGTTCGGGCGGGCCAACGCGCTGTACAACCGCCGCGCCTACGCGGAGGCCGAGGCCGAGTACGCCGCCGTGCTCGCGGCGTGGGAGCGGAGCCTCGGGCCCGATCACCCCGACGTCGCGACCGCGCGGTTCAGCCTCGCCAACGCGCGCTACTACCAGGACCGCTGGGCCGAGGCCGAGGTCGACTACCGGCGCGCCCTGGACCTGCGCGTGGCGGCGCTGGGCGGCGAGCACCCGCACGTCGCCGCGAGCGCGTTCGGCCTCGCCCAGGCCCTCGAGTCGCTCGGCCGCACCGCCGAGGCCATCACGTACTACGAGCAGGCGATCGCCATCCATGACCGGACGACCGCCCCCGCGGGCGCCCTCGCGGAGGCCGAACTGGGTCTCGCCCGCGTGCTGTGGGCCACGCCGTCGCAGCGCGCCCGCGCCCGCACCCTCGCGAGCACCGCCTGCGACGCCTTCGCGAAGGGCGGCGAGCTCGAGGCGTCCGCAGCCCAGGACTGCGCCGCGTGGCGAGCACGCCACCGCTGACGCGCGTCAGCCCTCGGGGTTCGTCACGTTCTTCAACCCCCAGCCCGTCATGTCGCTGTAGGTGTAGGGGCTCGTCAGGCCGGTGAACGTGTCGAAGTTGTGGGAGTCCTTGTCGACGCGAAACGCCGACGTCCCCTGATCGACGACCCAGACGTAGCCGAAGAAGTCGATGCTCACCCCCTTGGCCGCCGACGACGGCAGCGGGATCATGTCGACGATCTGCATCGTGTCGCGGTCGATGCCATAGACGCCCTCCCAGTCCCAGGGATAGTGGGCCATCCACATGATGCCGTCGGCGTCCTCCTGGATGCCGAGGCCGGTGATCGCCGGGTTGGTGTCGAACATCTCGGTCACCGGATCGAAGCGCGCGGTCCCTCCGGAGTAGCCCGCGATCCAGGGGCGCCCCAAGGTGTCGACCGTGAAGCCGTAGGGCGACACGGGCGGCGTGGTCCAGATGTCGTAGGTGAACGTCTCGTGATCGACGCGCACCAACTCCTGCGTCGCGCCGTCGTTGCCGGAGTCGACGAACCAGTAGTCGCCGTTGGGATCGAACGCCGCGCCGTAGGGGCCGAAGTAGCCGATCTGGATCTCCGGCATCGCGATCTCCTGCTCGATCACGCCGGTGTCACCGTTCACCACCGTCGTGACGACCGTGCCCGAGACGCCGCTCTGCGCCCCGGTGGTCCACACCTTCTCGTCGAAGTACGAGCACGACGCCATGTCGAACTGGCCCGGCGACCACGCGACGGGGCGCTGCGTCGTGTACGGCATCGGCACGTGCCATGCGACGCACTCCTCGACGTCCCACGGCAGCACGTCGCCGCCGCCGGTCGAGGTCTGCAGGCCCGGCATGCCGTTGTCGTCGATGCAGTCCTCGGTCTTCGCGTAGACCTTGGTGATGCCGCCCGCCCGGTTCGCGATCGCGACGTCGCCGGACAGGCTCACCGACGTGCGTGACGGGTTGCCGGCGCCCGGGTGCACGAGGTAGCGACCCTCCTCGATCATCGTCTCGGTGTTGATCTTCGACACGGCGTTCTGGCCGCTGTCCGCGACCCAGATGTACGAGAAATCGGTGCCACCGCCGCCCTTGCCGCCGTCGCAGTTGCTCGCGACGTCGGTCTGCCCCTCGCCGACGTCGAACTTCGGCGCCTCGCCGCTGTCCGCGGTCATCGGCCCGGTGCCGTCGGCCACGGTCGCGCCGCTCGAGCCCGCGGACGCGCTGGCGCTCGCGTCGGCGCCCGACGTGGCGTCGGCACCCGTCGACCCGGCGGTGGTCAGCGTCGCCGAACCGACCCCCGTCTCGCCGTCGGCCGCGTCGCCGCGCCCGCCGGAGCCGCCGCCGCAGGCCGAGACCGAGAGGAACCCGAACGCCAAGGTCGAACGTGCGAAACCCATCGCGCGATCGTAGCGGGATCCGGGGGCGCGTGGGCGCAATCCTGCGGACAATGCCGTGACGAAGGCGGCGCGCGGGTCCGCTACACTCGCGCCCGTGAGCGATGTCCCCTCCGAGCGCACGCCGTTCGAACGGCTGGGCGGCGAGCCGGTCGTGCGCGCCCTCGTCGACGACTTCTACGATCGCATGGATCGGCAGCCCGACGCGGCCACGATCCGCGGGCTGCACCCGCCGAACCTCCGCGGCAGCCGCGAGAAGCTGTTCCTCTTCCTGTGCGGTTGGCTGGGGGGTCCCGCCTACTACGTCGAGAAGTACGGCCACCCGCGGCTCCGCGCGCGCCACTTCCCGTTCTCGATCGGCGTGGCCGAGCGCGACCAGTGGATGGCGTGCATGCGCGCCGCCCTCGACGCTCACGTGCCCGACCTCGAGCTGAGGGCCGCGATCGACGACGCCCTCGATCGCCTCGCGGATCACATGCGCAACCGCGAGGAGCCGCCCGCGTGAGGCGGGCGGGGTCGATCACGCTCCTGCTGCTCGCTTCCTGCGATCGCGCGCCCATGCCCGCGATGCCGAGCCCGCCCGCCGTCGCCTCGCTCACACCGTCGAGCTTCCTGAAGGGCCAGCTCCACCTGCACTCGAACAACTCGGGCGACAGCGAGACGCCGCCGAACGAGGTCGTGCAGTGGTACGCCGATCACGGCTACGACTTCATCGTGTTCACGGACCACAACCGCGTGACCGACCTTGCGTCGCGCCCCGGTCTGCTGGTGATCCCCGGGATGGAGATCACGCTCAACGTCGAGCGCTGCGATCCCCCGGGTCCCTCGCCGCTGTGCCCGCTGCATGTCAACGCGCTGTTCATCGACACGGCGCAGGCCCCCGCCGCGGTGCCCGAACCCGCGGACCTCCGGCGGACGACGGTGTACGGCTACGGGATCGCCCGCGCGCGGTCCCTCGGCGCGCTCGCGCAGATCAACCACCCCAACTTCCACTGGGCGGCGGACGCCGACACCATCGCCGCGGTCGCCTCGGAGCCGCTCCTGCTCGAGGTCGCCAACGAGGCGATCGACTCCAACAACGACGGTGACACCACGCATCCCTCGACGTTCGGGATCTGGGACGCGCTGCTGACCGCAGGCGTGCGCGTCTGGGGCACCGCGACCGACGACGCGCACCACTACGGCGACGCCGCGCGCGTGCGGGCCCGTGGCGAGCTCGCCTTCGAGGGCGATCGCGGCTGGGTGATGGTCCGCGCCGAGCCCGGTGCGAACGCCGAGCAGCTGCGCGATGCGATGGCGCGGGGCGACTTCTATGCGAGCAACGGCGCGCGGCTCGACGACGTGCGCTGCGACGCGGCCGGCCTGACGATCTGGCCCGGGCGGCGTGACGCCGAGGTGCGCTGCATCGCCGGGGGCCGCGCCGCGCCGGCGACGTCCACGATGCCGGGCGAGTACGTGTGCGCGCGGGCGCCCGATCCGACGGCCTACGTGCGGGCGGAGATCATCGAGCCCCAGGGCCGCCGGGCGTGGGCGCAGCCCTGCTGGTCGCACTGACCCGCGGCCGCCGATCCACCACCGATCCGGGACCGCGCGGCTCGTCCTGCCAAACCTCGCAGGCAGTCCCAAAGCGGGTCGGCCGTCGCCGCGAGGTGGCCGTCGGCGCACCGCTGGATCGCGTGGTCGCCCCTGCAATCGCACGTCGCGTGCAATCGGCGGGATATCTCGGCCAGGGAGCCCAGCGCTATGATGCACTGTGATCTCCAGCGTTCTCGCCATGACGCTCGCGGCCACGCCGCTGGGCCGGTACGGCGAGCAGGGCTGGACGATCGACGACGGGCTGCCGCAATCGTCGGTCACCGCGATCGCCCAGGATCGCGAGGGATGGCTGCAGCTCGGCACGTTCGGCGGACTGGTCCGCTTCGACGGCGAGCACTTCGAGATCCACGGCGCGTCCGAGGGCGTGGGCTGGGCTTCGGTGCGGATCACGGCGCTGACGGTGACCGACGACGGCACGCGCTGGCTCGGCCTGCAGAGCGGCCATGTCGTGCGCATCGATCCCGACGGCGACGACGTGCAGCTCCCCGCGGAGCCCCACCTGGTGGGCAAGGCGATCTGGGCGCTGCGGGAGATCGACGGCGCGATGTGGGTCGCGGGCTCGGGCGGCACCGCGTACTACGACCCCGACGACGCGCGATGGACCGCGATCGCGGATGCGGGGCCGAGCCGCGCCATCGTGGCGCGCGACGACGGCGTCTGGCTCGCCGGCGCGCGCGGCCTGTTCCACGTCGAAGCCACGGACGCGGTGCCGCAGCCCCTCGCGGTCGGCGAGCTGTACGCGATGATCCCCCGCGGCGATGCGCTGGTGGTCGCCGGCGACCTCGGCGTCAGCGAGGTCGACGACGCGGGTGTCCACGTGCTCGACACCGAGCCGAGCCACGACCTCGCCGTGGCCGCCGACGGCACGATCTACGTCGCCTCGGGGAGCCGCATCCGGGTGCTCGGCGTACCCGGGCACCACCGCTTCGGCAGCCGCGTGCGCGACGTCTTCGTCGACCGCGAGCAGGTCGTGTGGGTCGGCACCGACGTCGACGGCCTGCGCCGGCTCGTCCGCGAGGACTGGACCGTGGTCGAGGTCGGCGGCGGCGCGCTGCCGGTGCTCGAGGTCGACGACGGCGCGCTGCTCGTCGGCTCCAGCTGCGAGCCCGGCGGCATCATGCGGGTGTCGGCGAGCAACGCGGTCACCGCCGTCTCCGGCGGGTGCGTGCGCACGCTCGCCCGTCGCGGCGACGAGGTGCTGGTCGGCGCCGACGACGACGTCGCGACCCTCCGCCCCGACGGCACCCTGCAGACCCTCGTCTCGGTCGGTCACATGGTCCTGGTCATCCGCGTCGTCGGCGACGACGTGCTGATCGGCACCGAGACCGGCGGCGCCTACCGGCTGGTGGGCGCCGAGCTGCTGCCGCTGCCCGTCGAGGATCGCCGCGTGCTGGCGATCGAGCCCGGCCCCAACGGCGAGCTATGGTTCGGCGGCCAGGACGGCCTCACGCGCCTCGCGGGCGGGGTCGCGACGCGGTGGAGTCGCGCCGACGGCATCCCCACCGGCGAGCTCCGGGCGCTGCGGATCGAGGCCGACGGCACGGTGTTCCTCGGCAGCTACGGCGGCGGCCTCGGGATCCTGCGCGGCGGCGTCCTGCGTCGGCTGACGCGTCGCGAGGGTCTCGACGACGACGTCGTCTCGGCGATCCTCGACGACGGCCGCGGCGTGCTGTGGCTCCACGGCAACCGCGGCCTCAGCCGACTGCTCCGCCACGACCTCGAGGCATGGATGAGCGATCCGCGGCGGCGCGTCGACGTGCGGCGCTGGGCGACGCCCGAGGGCAACGGTGGTGGCCAACCCGCGGGCGTGGTGATGCGCGATGGATCCCTGGCGTTGCCGACCGTCGCGGGCCTGGTGCGCATGGATCCCGCCAGCTCCACGACGTGGCGACGATCCCGTCGTTGACGCTGCTGCACGCCGAGATCGACGGCCTCGCGCTGGCCCCTGGTGTCGAGCTCGAGGTCCCCGCGGGGCCCGGCCGCGTGGATCTCGAGTTCACCGCCGCGATCCTGCGCCACCCCGAGCTGGCGGCGTTCGAGTACCGCGTCACCAGCGAGGCCAGCGACGAGCCCGAGGTCAGGTGGCACCGCGCCGCGGACGACCGCGAGATCCACTGGGCCGGCTTCCCCGCGGGACGACACCGCATCGAGCTGCGCGTCGCGAACGAGTCGGGGATCTACTCGCCGGTCACCACGCTGCGCTTCGTCCTCGCGCAGCCGTGGCACGAGCGCTGGTCCGTGCGCGTGGCGATCGCCCTGACGATCATCGCCTCGATCGCGACGGTGGTGCTGTGGCGCATGCGCCTGGCGCGGGCCCACCTCGCGGGCTTGCAGCGCGAGATCGATCAGCGGCTCGCGGTCGAGGCCGAGGCGCGCGGGCTGGCCCGTCGTCTCGAAGAGGCCGAGCGGCTCGAGGCCGTCGGTCGCCTCGCCGGCGGTATCGCGCACGACTTCAACAACCTGTTCACGGCGATCCGCGGGGCCACGAGCATGATCGCGTCTGGCCCCGACGACGCCAGTGGGCGGTCGATGGACGAGCCCGTGCGCACCCTCGATGCCTGCGTCGACCGCGGCGCGCGGCTCACCGGCCAGCTCCTGTCGGTCGCGCGGCTGCAACGCCTCGAGGCCGAGTCGTTCGACCTGTGCGAGCGATTGGGCGCGATCGAGCCGGCCGCTCGCGCGCTGCTGCCGGCCGGTGCGGCTCTGCAGGTATCTCGGCCGCTCGAGCCCCTGCACGTGCTCGCCGACGCCGACGCCCTCGAGCTGGCGGTGCTGAGCCTGGTCCGCAACGCGAGCGAGGCGCTCGGCCCCCACGGCACCATCCACGTGCGCGTGTTCGAGGAGGACGGCGCGGCGGCGCGACGGCGCTGGCCCGATCTCCCCGGCTCGATGCCGGCACCCGCGAACGCGCCGCCGGAATCGTGGGTCGTCCTCGAGGTCGAAGACGACGGCGCCGGCATCCCACCCGAGCGGATCTCGAAGGTGCTCGAGCCGTTCTACTCGACGCGGAGCGGCGGCGCGGGCCTCGGCCTGCCCTCGGCGCTGGGCTTCGCACTGCAGTCGGGCGGCACCCTGCGGCTCGCCTCCGTGCCCGGATCGGGCACGCGCGTCGCGTTGATCCTGCCGCGGGTGCCCGCGCCGCGTGCGGCCAGGAACACCACACCGGCAGCGCCCTCCCCCGAGGTCGCCGTCGTGCACCGCATCGTCGTGGTCGACGACGACGAGCTCGTGGGCAATGCGATCGGGATGATCCTACGCCGCGCCGGGCACCAGACCGTCGTGTACCGCGACCCGCGCGAGGCCCTCGAGGAGCTGCGTCGCGGGATCCCCTGCGACCTGCTCGTCAGCGACATCCTCATGCCCGGACTCACCGGGAGCGAGCTCGCCGACGAGGTGCTCGCCGCGCGACCGGGCACGCCGATCCTGTTCGTCAGCGGCTTCACGCGGGACGTGGATGCGAGCCGCCTGCCCGGCGCGCTGCTGGCCAAGCCGT
>LNFM01007284.1_pt1 | contig 17446 bp, 19 predicted proteins | sample 596031 | NCBI WGS metagenome assembly LNFM01 (sample SAMN04254537, study PRJNA301005) | activated carbon metagenome | isolation source: dual media filters at the Ann Arbor, Michigan drinking water treatment plant | place: USA: Ann Arbor | reverse complement strand
CGCGCATCCGCCGCGCCGCCGGCTTTCGCTGCGTGGTGGGCCTGTACCACCCGCGCTGTTTCATGATCGTTTTCACGCTGGACCGCAAGCGCAATTTCGACGAAGCCGCGCTGGCACGCATCCGCAACCTGGTGACGCAGCCGCTGCAGGTGGTGGGCAACCGCGAGCAGCGCCAGCAATTCCAGCCGGTGGTGGGCCTGTCGGCGCTGCCGGTGCTCCCCGATCTGGTGCAGCCGCTGGATGTGCTCAACGAGGCCGAGCACCAGGCCATGGACGAGGTGCGCCGCAACGGCCCCTCGCAGTTCGGCCCTGACACGGTGCCGGACGACCACCTCGACACCACCTGGTAGGCCCGGCCGGGTCTCGTGCGGGTGTGAAAAAAATCACGCTCGCAAGCCCCCGCCCTGGCTCCATAATGGCGGACATGTCCGCCGCCGAAACCGCTGTCTGGTCCGCCATGCTGGGGGGTCTGTTGACCCTGGCCGCGCTGGCGTTCTCGGACGTGCTGGTCAACCGCCAGCGCGGTGCGCTGCGCAACGTGATCTTCGTGCTGGTCACGGGCACGGCCTGCGTGGTCATGACCGGCCTGCCCGGCGCGCTCTGGCCCGGCCTGCTGCCGCTCTGGGTGGAGCAGATGCTCCAGGGCGGACTCGGCCCCGTAGCCGGCGCCGTGGCGCTGTATTACCTGGGTCTGTGGATGGGCGGCAGCCGTGAAGACCGCACCGTACACCACATCACGGCCTGGGGCGCGCTGGCCATGGGCCTGGCCGGCGTGGCGCTGGGACTGCAGGCCGCGTGGTCCAGCCCCGCTGAATTCCGGCAGCTGCTGGTGACCACCGCCTCGGTCAACGTGGCGATCGCCATGATGGGCCTGGTGGCCACGCTGCGCGCCGCGGCCCTGGGCGACCCGCTGGCGCGCTGGATGGCGATCGCCTGCGTGGGTCTGGTGCTGCTGGTGATCGGCCACTATCTCAAGGGCCTGAATGTGCCGGGCTTCGGCCTGGGCACCTGGATCGCCACGGCGGCACTCACGGTCCTTTACTTCCTCACCTGCATCGTGCTGGTGATCCAGCGCAACCGCGAGCAACGCCATCTCACGCGGCTCGCACGCCTGAAGGTCGGCGCCGACCCGGCCACCGGCCTGCCCACGGGCTCCATGCTGCTGAGCGAGGTGGGCCATGCCTTCTGGCGCGCCGCGCGCATCCACGGCGAATGCACCGTGGTCTGCCTCAATGTGCGCAACCTCTACGAGCTGGGCCAGACCGCCGGCCACGGCGTGGAGCAGCAGATCCTGGTGGCGCTGGCCGCGCGCATCCGCCGTGCGGCAGGTTTCCGCTGCGTGGTGGGCCTGTACCAGCCGCGCTGCTTCGTGGTGGTGATCTCGGCCGACAAGCGCCGCGAGTACGTGCAGGACACGGTCAACCGCATGCGCATGCTGGTGGGGCGACCGCTGACCGTGATCGGGCGTGACCAGACCCGCCACGAGTTCCTGCCCCAGCTGGCCCTGGGCAGCGTGACGCTGCAACAGCCGGGCCGCGCCACGCCGCTGGACGTGATCCACGAGGCCGAGCGCCGCGCGCTGATCACCGACAACCAGCAACCACCCGTCCCCCCGCCGCCACCTTCCGTGCAGGAAGGCATCCCCACGGCGCCCGCGCCCTTCATCTGAGTCCGGGATCGCCCGCTTGCGGATGGCACTGCGCGGCCGATAATCCCGCCATGAACCTCGACACTCTCTTTCCCCTGGGCTGGCAGCATTACCTGCTGGGCGGCCTGCTGGTGGGGCTGGGCACGGCCCTGCTCTTCGTGCTCACGGGCCGCGTGGGCGGCATGAGCACGGTGTTCTCCAGCAGCTGGTCCTGGCTGGTGCAGCGGCCCTACTTCCAGGCCGCGCGCTATGTGCAGACGCGCGGCTGGCGCCTGGTCTATGCGGCCGGCCTCATCGTCGGCGCACTGGTCTGGTGGCTGGGCTGGACCGACGGCACACCGCTGGCCACGCAGGTGCCGGCCTGGCAGCTGCTGGTGGGCGGCTTCTTCGTGGGCTATGGCGCACGGCTGGGCCATGGTTGCACCTCGGGCCACGGCATCTGCGGCCTGGGTTCGCTGCAGCTGCCCTCGCTCTACGCGGTGCTGACCTTCATGGCCACGGCCTTCCTCACGGCCCACCTGGCAGCGAGGTGGCTATGAGCACGAACATCAAACAGGCACTGGCCACGCTGGCCGCGGGTGCGCTCTTCGGCTTCGGGCTCTCGCTCTCGGGCATGGTGCGGCCCGAGGTGGTGCTGAGCTTTCTGCGCTTCGAGGACTGGGGGCTGATGCTGGTGTTGGGCGGGGCGGTGGCCGTGGTGCTGATCGCCTACCAGGGCGCGCCACGCCTCATGCCGCGCCCGCTGCTGGGCGGCGCCTTCGAGCAGCAGAACCGGCCCTGGAACCGCGACACGGCCGTGGGTGCGGCGCTGTTCGGTGTGGGCTGGGGCCTGTGCGGCGTGTGTCCGGGCCCGGCGATTGCGGGCCTGGGCACGGGCAATCTCGATCTGCTGTGGGCGGTGGGCGGCATGGCCCTGGGCGCACTGGTGCAGGGGCTGCGCGCGAAGTGAGCCAGGGCCTCAGGGCTTGATGCCCTTGGGCAGGGCGGCCTTGGTCAGCAGGGCGCGGTATTCGATGAGCTTGGCGCGCAGGCGACGGTGGTTGACCGGGCCGGTGCGCAGCAGCATCTTCTGGCCCGCGGCCAGGGACTGCAGTTCATCCTCTTCGAACTCGTAGCGCGTCCAGGGGCGCTCGGAAGGAATGGGGCCCTTGACCTCGACCAGGCTCACGATCAGCGGCTCTTCGCGCACGGGCGTGGCCAGCAGCAGGTCGATGACGGCGATCAGGCGGTCGTTGAAATAGGCCTTGGGATAGCCCAGCTCCTCGTAGGCCTGCTGGAACAGCGGGTAGAGGCTGACGTAGAGCTGCACGATCTGGCGGCTGTTGACGGTCTCGATGAACTGCACCAGCGGCGAGTAGCGCTGGCCGTTGTCGGGGTTGATGATTTCGCCCTCGGCACGGCGCAGGGTGCTGAAGCGCCCGGCTGTGGGGTGCACGGGCCACATGCTGGGTGCGGCGTGCTCGCGGCCCAGGTTGTCGATGGTGGCCACGGCGCGGCGCACGAAGCTGTCGACCAGCAGGAACTGCTCAACCTTCTTGCGGCCCAGCAGGGTGTTGAGATCTTCACGCGCCCGCGCATCGGACTGGCCCAGCGGCGGCAGGGGACGCAGCGCCGGCGGCGGCGGCACGGCCTCGATGGCCTGCACGGGATGCTGGATCGGGGGCGGAGGCGGCGGTTCGGCAGCGGGCACGGCCTGGGCCGCCGCCACGGGCTGCTGCACCGGCTGGGCCTGGGGCACGACGGGCGCGGGAGCCTCGGCCAGCTGGGGCCGGTAGTACCACGCTGCCACACCCAGGAGCACGAGGACCAGGAGGAGTGCGAGGGCAAAGCGGCTTTTGTTCATGGGTCTCGACGGCGGCAGACAGGTTCCAGGGGCCGATGCTAGCACTGCAGCCCCGCACCGTGCCGCCCTGTCGTGTTGCACTGCGGCGTGTGGGGGCTACTCTAAACCGCCACAATGGCTGCAAACTTCAGGAACCTGCATGAACCGTCCCAGCCGCATCCTCATCCTCGGCGCATCCTATGGCTCGCTGCTGGGCATCAAGCTCGTGATGGCCGGCCATCGGGTGACCCTGGTCTGCCTGCCCAACGAAGTGGAGCTGATCAACCGCGAGGGCATCCGCGTGCGCCTGCCGCTCAAGGGCCGCGAGGAGCTGGTGGAACTGAGTTCGCAGAATTGGTCGGGCCGGCTGCGCGCGGCGGGGCCGACCGAGGTGATCCCGGCCGACTATGAACTCGTGGCCCTGGCCATGCAGGAGCCGCAGTACCGCAGCCCCGGCGTGCGCGACCTGCTGCAGGCCGTGGCCAAGTCGCGTGTGCCCTGCATGTCCATCATGAACATGCCGCCCCTGCCCTACCTCGCGCGCCTGCCCGGCGTGGATGCCTCGGCCTGCCGCGGTGCCTACACCGACCCCACGGTCTGGGACGGCTTCGACCCCGCCTGCATGACGCTGTGCAGCCCGGACCCGCAGGCCTTCCGCCCGCCCGAGGAGGCGCTCAATGTGCTGCAGGTGCGCCTGCCGACCAACTTCAAGGTGGCGGGCTTCCCTTCGGATGCGCACACCGGGCTGCTGCGCCGGCTGCAGGCCGATATCGAGGCCATCCGCCACACCGTGGACGGCCAGGCGGTGGAGCTGCCCGTGAAGCTCAAGGTGCACGACTCGGTCTTCGTGCCGCTGGCCAAGTGGGCCATGCTGCTGGCCGGCAACTACCGCTGCGTGACGGCACAGGGCGTGCGCCCGATCCGCGACGCGGTCCATGCGGATCTGCAGGCCTCACGCGAGGTCTACGACTGGGTCTGCGCGCTGTGCAAGACCCTGGGCGCCTCGGAAGGCGACCTCGTGCCCTTCGAGAAGTACGCCGCGGCGGCGCAGGGCCTGGCCAGCCCCTCTTCGGCCGCGCGCGCTCTCTACGGCGGCGCGCCCCACATCGAGCGCGTGGACCGGCTGGTGCAGGCCATCGCCGCGCAGCGCGGCCTGCGGCATCCGGCCGTGGACGAAGTCGTGGCGCTGGTGGACGCGCAGCTGGAACGCAACCGCGCGGCCCCAAATTAGTCCCGGCCCGGGCACGACGCAGCGGTGTTTTGGCATACCATCGGCCCACAGGTCGCATCCCGGGACCTTGACCACGGAGGCTCCCATGGCCAAAGGCGAACAGCGCAGCAACAAGATGGTGAAGAAGCCCAAGAAGGACACTTCGCCCCCCAAGCCCGGCAGCTCGGACCGGCCCATGCCGCCCGTCACCTCGGTGATTCCGCGCGGCAAGGACAAGAACCGCTGACTTTACAAAGCGCAAGGGACGGTCAGGTCGGCGCCACCGCCCCCGGCTGCGTTGCAGGGGGATGGAAGCCCTGCATTGCCGGATCATGAAGTGCCTGCCCTGGCTCGGCCTGCTGCTGGCCGCTGCCGGCGCGGGGGCCAACACGCTGCTGGAATATGCACCGGTGCTGTCGGTCACCCCGGTCGTGCAGCCGGTGGCCGTGCAGCGCCAGGTCTGCAGCGTGGACGGGCACTGCGGGCTGTTGACCTTCCATGAAACCCGTACCACGGGCTACACCGTGGTCTACCTCCATGGCGGGCGCGAGCACACGGTGCAACTGCCCCAGGACCCGGGCCCGACACTGGCCCTGCAGGTCGACGCGAGCCGACTCGGCGAACCCGGCACGCTGCCGGCGCCGGTCATCATCACCGCGCCGGTCTATGTGCCGGCGCCGGTGGTGATCCACTCGCGCAACTACTACCCCTACGTACCCTACGCCGTCTACCCCTCGGTCAGCCTGCACCTGCGGCTGGGGCGCGGCCACCACCACGGGCACGACCATCGCCCGCATCGTCACGGGCACAGACACCGGCACCGCTGAGCCGCGCCCTCAGCCCACGGCGTGCACCACCTTGGTATAGGGATGGGGCTCGCCCTCGACCCACCAGTTGGCCCAGTAGCGGTCGGCACCGCCGGGCGCGTCGGGCTGCAGGGTCAGGAAATTGCGCGCGCCGATCATGCGGTGGCCCGTGGTGGGGAATTCGTGCAGCGCCCCGGTGATGCCGCGGTCGATGGACTCGACGTTGCGGCAGACCTGCTCGAGGAAGAAGAGCTGCACGGCCGAGGGCGCCGGATGCACGATGGCGCTGCTCGTGAGCTGGTTGATCACGCGTGTGCCCCCATCACGCACCGACTCGATCGCACCGACCGCCGCCACATGCACGTCACCCGACAGCACGGTGACGCGCGTGCCCTGCCCCGCGACCTGCAGCAGGCGATGGATGAGGCGCAGGCGCTCGGCGCGGTGCGGCGGGCTGGTCCAGTGGTCGCGCAGGTCGTCCTCAAGCTCTTGCTGGCCGGGCAGGATGCCCAGCAGCTTCTCCAGCAGCTCGAAGCTCGGATGCACCACGGGGATGCTGCTCATGACGAAGAGATGCTTCATGCCGCCCGCGGCCTCCTGCGCCGCGAGCCACTGGTAGACGGCGCTCCAGCTCTGCGGACTCAGCACCTGCTCGGCATGCAGCACCTCGCCCGCCGGCGTGGACTCCAGCCGGCGCGGCCGGCGCTCGCTGCGCATGTCCAGCATCAATAGACCCAGCGAGCCCACGCGCCAGGCGCTGTTGAAATGCGTCTGGCCGGGCAACGTGCCCGGCGCCGGGCCGCCCAGGGCTTGACGCTGGAACAGGCCGAAGGCGGCGCGCGCCACCTCGTAGATGCCCTGGTAGACCGGGCAATGGTGCTGCTCGGCCGGGTAGGAGCCCCAGCCGTCCATGATGTCGTGGTCGTCCCACATCATCACCGTGGGCAGGCGTGCGAGCACCGCGGCCACCTCGGGCTGTGACCAGCGCTCCAGGTAGATCTTGCTGAAATAGGCTTCCAGCTTGCGGCGCAGCGTGGCCGTGAACGGCGCCTTGTAGCGCTTGGCCCAGGGCAGGGCCGTCCAGGCCTTGAGCTCGGGAAGCACGACCCACATCGCATCGCTGTAGACCTGGTCACCGCCGAGCAGCAGCAGGTGCAGCGGCCCATAGGTCTGCGCGTCCACCCGGTCCTGCTGCGCATGCAGGCGTGCCAGCCTGGACCACAGCGCGTTGGGCTGCGCCACCTTCTTCATGAGCTTGGGGTCGGAGTAGCCGTTGCACGAGCCGTAGGCCAGCGCCGGCATGGCGCCGCGCGCGGGCACATGGAAGGCATGCAACTCGCCACCCACCGTGTAAGCCACTTCCTGCGACGCAGCGGTCTGCGGCACCGTGATCTCGAAGCGCCAGGCCGTGCAGGCGGTGCCGGGCACCGGGGCCTGCATGACCTGCACCGGCAGGCCACCGGCCGCGCAGGCGGGCTGCGCATCGGCGCTGTCCTGGACCCAGAGCGCGCTCACGCGCCAGCGGTCCTGCTCAGAGCCGAGGAATTGCAGAATGGGGCCGAGCTTTTTCATGCAGTCTCCTTGGATATGGACTGCGCGCGACTGTAGCCGCAGCCGACGGCGCTGTCATCCCGGAAATGTGGGAGGGGGCTCAGGCGGCCCGCCTGGACGTCGTCGTGCGCCTGGATAGGCGCGGCTTTCATCCCGTCCGCACTGGCGAAATGAGCGTGAACAGGCCCTGGCGTCTTCCTTGATCTGACGCAAACGCTCCGTTTTCGATAGCACCCTGAATACACCCGGACATTCTGGGTCCATGCCCCGGACCTAGAATCGGGGCCTCACCGCACCCACCATGACAGCCACCGACACCCCCCTCTTCTACATCGGCAAGACTGCAGCCTTCGGCGAACAGTTCGACGCCTGGACCGACCGGCCCCTGCTGCAATCCATGGAGGCAGGCGGCGTGAGCTGGCCCAGCTCCTGCCGTGCCGGCAACTGCCGCAGCTGCATCGGCAAGCTCGTGAGCGGCACGGTGCGCTACGAGATGGAGTGGCCCGGCCTGCTGCCGGAAGAGAAGGAAGAGGGCTATGTGCTGCCCTGCGTGGCCCACCCCTGTTCGGACGTGGTGCTCAGCGAAGGCTATTGAGGCTCAGGCGAAGACGTTGAGCTGGGTGCCCAGGCTGCCCGAGGTGGCCAGGGGCTGCGGACCCGGCGCGGGCTGCAGCAAGGTCATCACGCTGGCCTCCTGCATCTGCATGGACTCGCGCAGGACGAAAGCCTGCACGCCTTGCGCCAGTCGGGCCGAGACCATCTGGCTGGAGATGGCGATGATCTGCTTGCTGATGCCGTCCATGAAAAATCCGGGTGTTTCCACCCATATCGGCAGGATGGCAGCAGACTTGAGCCCGGAGGTTCAGGCGTTCAGCCGCCCCCGGAGCAGCTCGGGCAGGCGCTCGACCCCCATGCGAAAACCGCAGGCCTGGGCATGGCCGCCACCGCCCATGCTCTCGGCCAGGGGGATGCAGTCGAAGCTGCGCTGCGAGCGCAAGCCCACCTTGATCACCCCGCCCTTGCTCGCGGTCCACATCAAGGCATAGCTGCCGCTCTTCTTCGACAGCAGCTCGCCCACGAGGCTGTGGAACATGCCCGGCGCGTTGACCATGAGGCCGGCCTGGCCGTTGAAGACCACGGGTTCTGCGCCCGCGGCGATGTCCTCGCACATCTTGCGGAACTTCTCGTCCATGGCCTGGCCGCGCAGCATGAAGGTGGCCAGCTCGGCCTCGGACCAGGAGGCGATCTGCGCCCAGCGCTCAAAGTCCATGGGCTCCAGGTCCAGCGCGGCGAGGAAGCCCGCGCTCTCGGGGTACTGCCAGGCCCAGATGTCACGGTCCTCGATGTAGCGCACCAGCGCGGGCAGCGCGCGCTCGGACTGGAAGAAGTCCCAGGCCAGGCGCGCGCCGGACTTGCTCATGTCGAAGTGCACCACGCCGCAGCGACAGGCGAAACCCGTGAGTTTCTCGGCGGCGCTCTTGTGATGGTCCAGCATGACGAGCTTGGCCGCGCGCTGCTCGATCTCGCGCAGGATCTCGGGCCCGAAGGAGAAGTCGAGGATGTAGACGGCACGGCCCTCGAGCGCAGGCAGGTCGGCCACGCTCTTCACATCGCCGTGGTCGCAGGGTTTGAACTCGGCCCGGCCTTCGTAATAAAGCCAGGCCGCGAGCGCGGCGCCAAAGCCGTCGGCGCAGCGCGCGTGGTAGATCACCAGCGGATCGGGATCGTGGCGGTCGGGGTGGACCAGCAGTTGCTGGGGCAGCAGGGTGTTCATCGGGATATCTTTCGGGGGCGGGCTGCGCTCTTGGCGGGCGTCTTTTTCACAGGCGGTTTGGCACGGATATGCCCTTCACGCCGCAGTTCGTCCTTGCGCAGCTGGCGCTCGGCATCGAGCTTGCGGCCCTCGACCAGCCAGCGCGCGTACTCCTCGGGCGTCTCCAGCGTGATCCGGCCCAGCGCGCCGGAGCGGAAGTCGTGGATCAGCAGCTCGGCGGCCTTCTGCATATTGACCTGGTTGCCGGCCATGAGTGCACCGCGGCTGCGACCGATGGCCGCCAAAATTTCCTCGCTCTGCAAGGCCTCCCAGTTCTTGAGGCCGTAACGCGCCGCGAGCAGGGCTGGGTACGAGGGCTTGAGGTAGTCGAGCAGCTCCAGCGCCACCTCCTGGTCGTCGAAGGCATTGCGCCCCACGGCGCCGCTGGCCGCGAGGTTGTAGCCGCTCTGCGCCACGATGATGCGCGGCCACAGCATGCCGGGCGTGTCGTAGAGGTAGAACGCGTCTTCAAGCACGATGCGCTGCTCGTTGCGCGTGACGCCCGCCTCGTCGGCCGCCTTGGCAGCGCTCTTGCCCACGAGCCGGTTGATCAGCGTGGACTTGCCCACATTGGGGATGCCGCAGATCATCACGCGCAAGGGACGCGCCAGGCTCTCGCCACGCGTGGGCGCCAGTTCGCGGCAGGGGGCGATGAGCCGCTTGGCGGCATTGCCGTCGGTGGTGTCCAGCGCGATGGCGCGCGTCCCCTCGCGTGCGTTGTAGTGCGCGAGCCAGAGCGCGGTGCGCGCGGGGTCGGCCAGGTCCTGCTTGTTCAGCACCTTGAGGCTGGGGCGCTTGCTGGTCAGCGCGGCCAGCATGGGGTTGGCGCTCGATCCCGGCAGGCGCGCGTCGACCATCTCGATGACCACATCAATGTGCTTGATGCGCTCCTCGATGGTCTTCTTGGTCAGGTGCATATGACCCGGGAACCACTGGACGGCCATGGCGGAAACAGCTTTCGTGAGGGGGGTGAAGCAGCGATTGTCGCTGTTCGTCAGGTCAGCGCCCGGGCCGGATCGCAGACCGAGGGCAGGAAAAAAGAAAGGCCCGCTCGAAAGCGGGCCCCTGAGCAGCGGGTGACGGGGATCAGGCGCGCGCCATCCGCAGCTTCATCGAGAACTCCTGCAGGGCGGCGATGCCGCTTTCCTCGGCGCGGTGGCACCAGGCCTGCAGATTCGCAATCAGCTGTTCACGCGAGAGCGAGGTGTTGAGCCAGAGCTGGCGCAGTTCCTCGCGCATGGTGACCATCTTGTCCAGCACGGGCGAAGCGGCGCGGGCCTGGGCCAGCTGGGGGGCGGCGTGGGCCGGCACCTTGTCTTCGTCGCGGTGCAGCCAGCGGTCGGCCGCCTTGACCACGGCCGTGTCCACGGCACGGGCCTTGAGCGCGGCCAGCTCCTGCTGGAAGGCGCGCTGCATGCCATGGGCGTAGCCGGCCATGATCTCGTAGCGGTGGGCGATCAGGGCTTCGAGGGTCTTGTCGTCGGCCACGGGCTTGATGTCACCGAGCGCGAGCTTGGGCGGCGTCTTCTTGACCTTGGCCAGGCCCAGGGCGCTCAGCACATTGATGTAGAGCCAGCCGATGTCGAACTCGTAGGGCTTGACGGAGAGCTTGGCCGAGGTCGGGTAGGTGTGGTGGTTGTTGTGCAACTCCTCACCGCCGATGATGATGCCCCAGGGCGAGATGTTGGTGCTCGAATCGGGCGCCTCGAAGTTTCGGTAACCCCAGTAGTGGCCAAAACCGTTGATGATGCCGGCAGCGGTCACGGGGATCCAGGCCATCTGCACGGCCCAGACGGCCGCACCAGCGGCACCGAACAGGGCCAGGTTGATGATGAGCATCACGCCCACGCCCTGCCAGGAATAGCGGGTGTAGAGGTTGCGCTCGATCCAGTCGTCCGGCGTGCCGTGGCCGTAGCGGGCCATGGTTTCCTTGTTCTTGGCTTCGGCGCGGTAGAGCTCGGAACCTTCCCAGAACACCTTCTTGATGCCGTAGACCTGCGGGCTGTGCGGATCCTCTTCCTGCTCGCACTTGGCGTGGTGCTTGCGGTGGATGGCGGCCCACTCCTTGGTCACCATGCCCGTGGTCAGCCACAGCCAGAGACGGAAGAAGTGGGAGGGGATCGGGTGCAGGTCCAGCGAGCGGTGCGCCTGGTGGCGGTGCAGGAAGATGGTCACGCTGGCAATGGTGACGTGAGTCAGCGCCAGCGTCACCAGGACGATCTGCCACCCGCTCAGGTTCAGCAGGCCGTGCGCAAGCCAGTCTATGGCCGCGTTCAGCACAGCCCAGTCAGGAAGGAACATAGAAGTCTCTCAACGTAGTGAATAGGTATGGGGCAACCTAAGGCCGCGCCAGTGCCTGTGATTTTAAAGGCTGGGCCCGGTTTTGGGTCAGCATTTCCTGAGAATTAGGGTGGGAAACCTTAATTCAAGTCAAATGCTCATTTTTTCTGCCAGATTGCCGCAAAAAAGCCGTCTGTTTGATGCAAATGGGGCCACAGACGCAGATAGAGCGCCCCGTTGCTGGCGCCGCTGCACAGACGCTCGGCCTGGTCCACCTTGAGCTGGGCCAACAAATCGCCAGCCGGCAGGGGCTGGAAATCCGGATGGGCGGCGCTGAAGGCTTCGGCAATGGCCTCGTTTTCCTGCGGCAAAACGCTGCAGGTGGCATAGACCAGACGGCCACCGGGCTTGAGCAGACGCGCCGCGCTGGCCAGGATGGCGCCCTGCTTGACCGTCATTTCCTGCACGGCCTGTTCGGACTGGCGCCATTTCAGATCCGGGTTGCGACGCAAGGTTCCCAGGCCGGAACAGGGGGCGTCGACCAGCACGCGGTCGATCTTGCCGGCCAGGCGCTTGATGCGCTCGTCGCGCTCGTGGGCGATGGCCGCCGGGTGCACATTGGACAGGCCGCTGCGCTTGAGCCGCGGCTTGAGCGCTTCGAGCCGATGGGCCGAGGTGTCGAAGGCATAGAGCCGGCCGGTGCTGCGCATGGCCGCGCCGATGGCCAGGGTCTTGCCGCCGGCGCCGGCGCAGAAGTCCACCACCATCTCGCCGCGCTTGGCGTCGAGCAGCAGGGCCAGCAGCTGCGAGCCCTCGTCCTGCACCTCGATGGCGCCGCGCGTGAATGCGTCAAGCTTGTTCAGGGCCGGCTTGCCCTCGATGCGCAGGCCCCAGGGCGAATAAGGCGTGGGCACCGCCTTGATGCCGGCCTCCTTCAGTTCCTTCTGCACGGCCTCGCGCTTGGCCAGCTGGGTATTGACGCGCAGGTCCAGGCCCGCGCCCTGGTTCAGGCTCTCGACCAGAGGCCAGAAGCCCTCGCCCAGCTGCTCCTTGAGCGGCTGCACCAGCCATTCGGGCAGGTTGTGGCGGTGCAGATCCAGCAGTTCGTCAGGCTTGACCCGGTCGCAGTGGTCCAGCCACTGCTTCTCCTGCTCGGTCAGCACGCTCTTGATGAAATCGCGCGGCCCGTAAAAGCCGAGGATGGCCAGGCGCCGCTCGCGCGGGCCGCTGCCTGAGAGCGCGAGTTTGTCGAAGAGCAGCTTCTTGCGCAGCACGGTATAGACCGTCTCGGCCAGGGTGGCGCGTTCGCGCGGGCCCAGGTTGCGGTGATCGCGGAAAAAGCGCGAGACGATGGCGTCGGCCGGGTGATCGAATTTGAGGGTGAGCCGGACCAGTTCGGTACAGACGTCCAGCAGGGCTTGAGGGTGCATAGGCTAGGATTGTCCCATGCGCCGCCGGGCCGCTCCCCAGGCGCATACCGTAGCGCGCAGCGCGTAGGCCTCCCTGATGTCAGACGAAAAACTCCCCCCACTGATCGAAACCCGTCCCGGTCTCTACCGCCACTACAAGGGCATGCCTTATGAAGTGATCGGCACCGTACGCCACAGCGAGACGCTGGAACCGATGACCCTGTACCGCGCGCTCTACGGCGAGCACGGGCTCTGGGTGCGGCCGGCGGCCATGTTCAACGAGGAGGTCGTGATCGACGGGGTGCGCCAGCCCCGCTTCACCTGGGTGGGCGAAGCCAACGACAAGATCTGAAGCTACAGTTTTTGTAGCAACTCGGCGATGGCACGCGGATAGATCAGGTGCTCCTGCGTGAGCACACGCGCCGCCAGCGTGTGCTCGTCGTCCCCGGGCAGCACGGGCACCACGGCCTGGGCCAGGATGGGGCCATGGTCCAGTTCGGCCGTGACCTGGTGCACGGTGGCACCGGCGAATTGGCAGCCGGCCTCGATGGCGCGGCGGTGCGTGTGCAGGCCCGTGAAGGCCGGCAGCAGCGAGGGGTGGATGTTGAGCAGGCGTCCGGCGTAGTGCGCGACAAAACCCGGCGTGAGGATGCGCATGAAGCCGGCCAGCACCACGAGCGCGGGCTGATGCGCATCGATGGCGGCCATCAGCGCGGCGTCGAAATCCTCGCGACTGGCATAGGTCTTGTGGTCCAGCACGGCCGTGGTTATGCCGTTCTCTTTCGCAAAGACCAGGCCTTTGGCGTCGGCCTTGTTGCTCAGCACGGCGGCCACGCGGGCGCCATACTTGTCCTGCCAGCGCTCACGTTCGGCGGTCTGGACGATGGCGGCCATATTGGAGCCGCCACCAGAGATCAAAATGACGATGTTCTTCATACCGGCACGAATTATGACCTTGAGCCCCGCCACCCCTGCCCTCTCACTGCACCTCAGCGCCACCGAGGCGCGCGTGCTGGGCACCCTGATGGAAAAAGCCCGCACCGTGCCGGACAGCTATCCGCTCACGCTCAACTCGCTGCTGCTGGGCTGCAACCAGAAGACCAGCCGCGAGCCGCTGATGGAGCTGGACGAAACGCAGGTCGCTGCCGCACTGGACACCTTGAAACCCCTCGGGCTGGTACGCGAAGTCAGCGGCGGTCGCACAGCGCGGTATGACCATCATTTCCAGCGCGCCCTCGGCGTGCCGGAACAATCGGCCGTCCTGCTGGGGCTGCTGATGCTGCGCGGCCCGCAAACCGCTGGCGAGTTGCGGCTCAATACCGAGCGCTGGTACAAATTCGCCGACATCTCCTCCGTGGAGGGTTTCCTGGAAGAGTTGCAAGACCGCTCGCCTGAAAAAGGCGGCCCTCTGGTCATCAAGCTGGCCAGGACACCAGGTACACGTGAGCAACGCTGGGCGCACCTGCTGTGCGGCCCGGTTGATGAGACACAAGCCGGGGCCATGCTGACACCCCGATCCTCAGGCGGCGAGACCACCGGCAACACCGTGGAGCGGCTGGAACAACTCGAAGCCGAGGTGGCACAACTGCGCACCACCGTCGAGAAACTGTGCGCAGAACTCGGCATGTCACCACCTGGACAGCCGTAAGCGAACGACCGTGCTAAAACCGGGGTACGCGTCGCGCCCCGGTTTCAGCGCAGGCTGACAAAGTCCGCAGGACTTGTCATGCCGGGGCTAAAACAGCCTTTTATCGGAGACCTCCATGGATTTGGCATTCACCCCTGAAGAACAGACATTCCGCGAGGAGATCCGCGCCTGGGTGCGCGCAAACCTGCCGGCCGACATTGCGCACAAGGTGCACAACGCCCTGCAACTCACGCGCGACGATATGCAGCGCTGGGCCAAGATCCTGGGCAAGAAGGGCTGGCTGGGCTATGGCTGGCCCAAACAGTTTGGCGGCCCGGGCTGGACGGCGGTGCAGAAGCATCTGTTCGAGGAAGAGTGCGCGCTGGCCGGTGCCCCGCGCATCGTGCCCTTCGGGCCCGTGATGGTGGCCCCGGTCATCATGGCTTTCGGCAACCCCGAGCAGCAGCAGCGTTTCCTGCCCGGCATCGCCAGCGGCGAAGTCTGGTGGAGCCAGGGTTACAGCGAGCCGGGCTCGGGCTCGGATCTGGCTTCCGTCAAGACACGGGCCGAACGCCGCGGTGACAAATACATCGTCAACGGCCAGAAGACCTGGACCACGCTGGGCCAGTACGGCGAGTGGATCTTCTGCCTGGTGCGCACCAGCAACGAAGGCAAGCCGCAGACCGGCATCTCCTTCCTGCTGATCGACATGAAGTCCAAAGGCGTCACCGTGCGCCCCATCAAGCTGCTGGACGGCGAGTGCGAAGTGAACGAGGTCTTCTTCGACAACGTCGAGGTGCCGGCCGAGAACCTGATCGGGGAGGAGAACAAGGGCTGGACCTATGCCAAGCACCTGCTGAGCCACGAGCGCACCAACATCGCCGACGTGAACCGCGCCAAGCGCGAACTGGAGCGCCTCAAGCGCATCGCCAAGGTGGAAGGCGTTTATGAGGACGTGCGCTTCCGCGACGAAATCGCCAAGCTGGAAGTCGACGTGGTGGCGCTGGAGATGCTGGTGCTGCGTGTGCTCTCGGCCGAGAAGTCGGGCAAGAACTCGCTGGACATTGCCGGCCTGCTCAAGATCCGCGGCAGCGAGATCCAGCAGCGTTACGCCGAACTCATGATGCTGGCTGCCGGCCCCTACGCCCTGCCGCTGATCCGCGAGGCCATGGAAGCCGGCTGGCAGGGTGACTACCCAGGCGGTGTGCTGGCCAACGCCCCGCTGGCCTCGACCTACTTCAACATGCGCAAGACCACCATCTACGGTGGCTCGAACGAAGTGCAGCGAAATATCGTGGCACAAACGATCCTCGGTTGAGCGCGCACACAGGAGAACAATATGGACTTTGATTTCACCGACGACCAGCAGCAACTGCGCGACGCCGTACACAAATGGGTGGAGAAGGGCTATGGCTTCGAGCGCCGCCGCAGCATCGAGGCCGCGGGCGGTTTCTCGCGTGAGGCTTTTACTGAACTGGCCGAGCTGGGCCTTTGCGGCCTCTACATCCCCGAAGACGAGGGTGGTCTGGGCATGGGCCCGATCGAAGGCATGGTGGTGATGGAAGAACTGGGCCGCGGCATCGTGCTGGAGCCGCTGGCGCAAAGCCTGATCTCCGGCGCCGTGCTGGCCGGTTATGCACCCGCCGAACTCAAGGGCGGTTGGCTGCCGCGCATCGCCGGTGGCGAAGCGCTCGTGGTGCTAGCGCAGCAGGAGCGCAAGGCACGTTATCGGCTGGATCTGTGCGCGGCCACGGCCACACAAGCCGGCAGCGGCTGGACCGTGTCGGGCACCAAGAACATGGTGCCGGCCGGCGACCAGGCTGATGCCTTTCTCGTCCCCGCCATGGCCGGTAGCAAACTGGCCCTGTTCCTGGTCGAGCGCACAACCAAGGGCGTGCGCACACGCGGCTACGGCACACAGGATGGCGGCCGCGCCGCCGACGTCGTGCTGGACCAGGCCCTAGCCCAACTCGTCACGACCGAGGGCCTCACCGCCCTGGAACACGCGGTGGACATCGGCATCGCGTCGCTCTGCGCCGAAGCCGTGGGCGTGATGGACCAGACCCTGGCCGTGACGCTGGACTACATGAACACGCGCAAGCAGTTCGGCGTCGCGATTGCCAGCTTCCAGGCGCTGCGCCACCGCGCCGCCGACATGAAGATGCAGCTGGAACTGGCCCGCTCCATGAGCTATTACGCCAGCCTCAAGCTCAATGCCCCGGCCGACGAGCGCCGTCGCGCCATGGCGCGTGCCAAGGTCCAGCTGGGCCAGTCCATGCGTTTTGTCGGCCAACAGGCCGTGCAGCTGCATGGCGGCATCGGCGTGACCGACGAGTACATCGTCAGCCACTACTTCAAGAAGCTGACGCAGCTGGAAATGACTTATGGCGACAGCCTGCACCAGCTGGGCGAAGTCTCGGCCCGCATGCAGGAAACCGCCGGCGTCTTCGCCTGATCCCAGGCACTTTGCTAAGCAGAAGGCCCGCTTGGCGGGCCTTCTGCTTTTTGCGCCGGTGCGAACTCAGCCGTTCTTGTGCAAGGCTTGCAATGAGGACATGAAACCGCGGGCGGCATGGTGAAAGCCCTGACCGGACTCCAGCATGGCCTGCGCCTCGGCCATGCGCTTGCTGTTGATGGCATCGGCCACCTTGCCCGCTTCCAGGTGGAAATCGCGGTGGTTGCGTAGCAGTTCGGTGAAGCCGGGCTTGTTCGCCGCGTGCTGTCCTCCGGAGCCGCGCAGCCACTCACCGAGCTGGCAGCAGTCGTCCCGACGCAGGTTGTCGGCGTCCAGGGTGAGCTTGCGCAGGATGGCGTTGCGCAGGGTGATGCTGTACTGCTGGTGCGTCCTGAGCGCCTCGTCATGGTCCAACTCTCCCGTGTTGCCACGGCTTTCCTTGCGCAGGCTGACGGCGTCGACCTCGGCCAGGGTGACGTCGGCATCGGTCAGGCGGAACACCCGGATGGAGTCGTGCACCTGCTGCACCTGCCCGTTGAGCGACTGCGCCGCCGCGGCCAGTTCTTCCACCATCGCCGCGTTCTGCTGCGTGATGCCATCCATCTCGACCACCGAGGCGCTGACCTTGGCAACCCCTTGCGCCTGCTCGCCCGTCGCATGGCTGATGTTTTCCAGCACATTGGCGACCTTCTCGACCGAGACCATGGCCTCGTCCATGCGCGTGCGGGCGTCGGCCGTGCGCGCCGTGCCGGCATCGACCCGGCCGCGCGACTCTTCGATCAGGGTGCGGATTTCCTTGGCCGCCGAGGTGGTGCGCTGGGCCAG
>LNFM01011819.1_pt1 | contig 17448 bp, 17 predicted proteins | sample 596031 | NCBI WGS metagenome assembly LNFM01 (sample SAMN04254537, study PRJNA301005) | activated carbon metagenome | isolation source: dual media filters at the Ann Arbor, Michigan drinking water treatment plant | place: USA: Ann Arbor | reverse complement strand
TTCCAGCGGAACATCAGGTCGTTGAGGCAGTGGCCTTCCTTGCTGACAAAGATCACCGTGCGCACCGGCTCGGCCAGCGGGTGCAGGCTCCAGCGCATGCCGAACGGTTCGGCGAACACGTTCAGGCGCACCCGCAGCTCGTCCTGTGTGAGCTGGGTGCAGGCAAACTGCACGCGCATGAAGAACAGGCCGGTGGCGTGGTCGTTGTACTGGGCGGCTTCTTCGATGTTGCCGCCGTGCTCGAACAAAAAGCCGGAGACGGCGTGCACGATGCCGGGGCGGTCCTGGCAGGACAGGGTGAGGACGTAGGTGTGTTGCATGGCCGGGCGATTGTCGCAGCAAGCCCCCCGACCTTGCCGGCGGTGGGCCTGCGCAGTGCCCCGGCAGTGGAGCCACCGCCCGACGGGCGCGGGTGCCACAATTCCGGCTTCTCATCTGTGCCGGAGTCTCCCATGGCCTACAACGACCTTCGCATGGACAACCAGTGGTTGCCGCATCTTCGTGGCGGCCGACGGCATGCACTTCACCACGCACGACGGCCGCCAGGTCATCGACGGCATCTCCAGCCTGTGGTGCGTGGGCGCGGGGCACAACCGCAAGCCGATCAACGAAGCGATCAAGAAGCAGCTCGACACGCTGGACTACAGCACCGCCTTCAGCGTGAGCAACGACAAGGCGTTTCGCGCGGCCGAGATGATCGCCGCCATGGCGCCTGGCGACCTGAACAAGGTGCTGTTCTGCAACTCCGGCAGCGAGGCCGCCGACACCTCGATGAAGGTGGCGCTGGCCTACCACCGCGCGCGCGGTGAGGGTCACCGCAACATGTTCATCGGTCGCGAGCGCGGTTACCACGGCGTGGGTTTCGGCGGCATGTCGGTGGGCGGCATTCCGGCCAACCGCAAGGTCTACGGCACCAGCCTGCTGCCGCGCGTGGACCACCTGCGTTTCATCCACGATCCGGTGAACCACGCCTACATCCACAACACCGAGCCGGTCTGGAACGAAGACCTGCTGCTGGAGCTGGAGAACCGCATCCTGCCGCTGCACGATCCGAGCAACATCGCGGCCGTGATCGTGGAGCCCGTGGCCGGCAGCGCCGGCTGGTACGTGCCGCCACAGGGTTACCTCAAGCGCCTGCGCGAGATCTGTGACAAGCACGGCATCCTGCTGATCTTCGACGAGGTCATCACCGGCTTCGGCCGCCTGGGCACCGCGTTCGCGTCGGATTACTACGGCGTGCAGCCCGACATGCTGAACTTCGCCAAGGCCGTCACCAATGGCGTGTTCCCGCTCGGTGGTGTGGTGTGCACCGACCGCATTTACGAGGCCATGATGGGCGCGCACGGCAGCGCGCCGGAGCACGCCATCGAGTTCTTCCACGGCTACACCTACTCGGGCCACCCGGTGGCGTGCGCGGCGGCCATCGCCACGCTCGATCTGTTCCGCGAAGAGCAGCTGTTCGAGCGCGCGGGCGAAATGGGTCCGGTGCTGGGTGATGCGATGCACGCCGCCCTCATGGGCCTGCCCAACGTGATCGGCATCCGCAGCCTCGGGCTGGCCGCGGCGGTGGAGCTGGCGCCGATCGCCGGCCTGCCGGGCAAGCGCGCGTTCGACGTGTTCATGGACTGCTACCACCGCGGTGTGCTGGTGCGCAACGCGGGCGAGAACCTGGTGTTCGCGCCGCCCTTCATCGTGGAGAAGGCGCAGATCGAGACCCTGGTCGGCACCCTGGCCGACGCCATCAAACGCGCGGCCTGAGCGCCGCTTTCAGCGCTTGAACTGCTGGCGCAGTTCGGCGCAGTGGTCGCGCGGTGGCAGCGGGGGTGTGGGCCACACGGCATCGGCCGGCGGGGCTGCGGTGGCGGAACCCGCCTGCGCCATCACCACGCGGTGTGTCAGCTCCTTGGGCAGGTACAGCGGTACACCCAGGTCGCGCCGCACATGGCCGTTGCCGGCCACCAGCACCACGGTTTTGCCGGCGCCTGCCTTCTCGACAGCGGCCACCACGGTGCGTGCCATGGTGTCGTCGCGCGCCAGCTGGATGCGGGTCATCGGGGCGATCTGGCTCTCGGGCAGCAGGTCGCAGTGGCCTTCGCGAATGCCCTGGCGTTGCTCCTGCAGTCCAGCGCTGCCGATGCGGCCCTCCAGTGCGGCGTTGGCCATGGCAACCTTCATCTGGCTGCGCGGCAAGTCACCGCCCAGCACAGGGACGCCGGCCCGCACCGCTGCCATCACCACCGCGCTGTACACCGGCCAGGGCCAGCCGCCCTGGTCGGTCCAGTTCAGGGCCTCGCGCACGCGGGCTTCGCTGGCATCCGTCGGCAAGCCGGCGGTCTGGTGACCTTGTTCGGCCATTTCCATCACCAGCGCACCCAGCTGGCCGCGCGCGGCCAGCGTCTGCACCACGTCCCGTTGCAGGGCCTGGTGTTCGGGCGCATCGTGCTGTTCACCGAGCAGCAGCACCTGCACGGGCATCACGCGTTCCAGAAAGGTGGACACGTGGGTGGGCGGCGGGTGCGCGCAAGCGCCCAGCAGACCCACACCCAACACCAGCACGACAGCAGATCGACAGTTCATCGACCGATACTAAGCGGCCTGCCGCTGATGGCCGGTGCATCACACCATTAACCGAGTGCCTTCCTTGCCCGCCTTCGGCCCCTCCTCGTGGCCGCGTGTCCTCCTCACTTTGTTGCTCGCGCTGGCCGCCGCCTGGCTGTGCGTGTGGCTGCGAACCCCCATCCCCTGGATGATCGGCCCCCTGCTGGCCACGTCGCTGGTGTCGGTGCTGGGTGCGCGCACCGAGAGCTGGGCGCCGTTTCGCAACGCCGGGCAGTGGGTGATCGGCACGGCGCTGGGGCTGTACTTCACCCCCGCTGTGGGCGCGCTGGTCGCCAGCCTGTGGTGGGCGATTGCGCTCGGCATCGCCTGGGCCTTGCTGCTGGGCCTGGGTTTCGGCGCCTGGTTGCGCCGGTTGCACGCCGGGCACCTGGCGCATCTCACGCCCGCTCAGTTGTTCAGCACCACGTACTTCGCCGGTGCCATCGGCGGCGCGTCCGAGATGACGCTGATCGCCGAGCGCCAGGGCGCCCGCACCGATCTGGTGGCCGCCGCGCACAGCCTGCGCGTGCTGCTGGTCACGCTCACCATCCCGTTTGCGCTGCAGTTCTGGGGCGTGAGCGGCCTGGACACGCTCACCCTGGGCCTGCGCGATGTGCAGCCCACCGGCTTGCTGGTGCTGGCCGGCCTCACGCTGGTGGGGGCGCTGCTCATGCAGTGGCTGGGCCGCGCGAACCCGTGGTTCATGGGCGCGCTGGTGGTCACCATGGTGGTCACGCTCTCCGGTGTCACCCTGTCTGCCATCCCGCAGCCACTGACCAACGCCGCGCAACTGGTCATCGGCGTGAGCCTGGGCGTGCGTTTCACACCCGCGTTTGTGCACACGGCGCCGCGCTGGCTGGCCTCGGTCGCCCTGGCCAGCTTTTTCATGATGGGGATCTGCGCGCTGTTTGGCTGGGCCCTGTCGAAAGCCACCGGCCTGCACCCGGCCACGCTGTTGCTGGGCACCGCGCCCGGCGGCATCGCCGAGATGGCCATCACCGCCAAGGTCTTGCAGCTCGGCGTGCCGGTGGTCACGGCCTTCCAGGTCTGCCGGCTGGTGGCGGTGCTGGTGTTGGCCGAGCCGGTTTATCGCTGGCGCTACCGACAGGCGTGAAAAAGCCCGGTCAAGACCGGGCTGATGGGCGGGGGCAGGGCGCTCAATGCATCACAACGGGCATTTGAGCCAGTTCGGCATAGCCTTCCAGCGTGTCTTCCACCTCTTCCTGCGAAGGGGTGCTTTGCTGCCAGGCGGTGATCTGGATCTGGAACATTTCGGCCCAGGAGCCGTCGAGGTAGACCTCTTTGCCCGAGCGCTTGTCCACGATCTCGAAAACCCTCGGCGGGTGCGTTGGCCAGGATGTGGACCACAGCGAAGGCATCCGAGTCGTAGAGCATGTTCATGACTGAAATTCCTTGTGTTGCGAAAACCGGCTTCCGGTATCTCTTATATCGGCAAACCTGGGCGCTCTTGAAGTTCTGAGTGGTCTTTACGTGGCAACGTTCCGTCTCATTTCAAGAGGCGTGTCATTTCCGGCACAAATGAGGTCCAAACGCCTACGGCAGCCGGCTGAGTTGTTGATCGGCCACATCGCCGTTGGCCTGGGTCACGCGCAGGCGCACCGGCAGGTGCTGCAACGCGGGCGCCATCCACATCTCCACCGTGCTGTCGAACTCCTTGCGCGGCAGGCGTCTGATCTGCCGCGCGCGCATCTCGCCCGCGGGCAAGGACAGCGTGACCTCGTCGCCCACTTCGAAGCGCCAGAGGTCGGCATCGCCCGTGCCGACCACCGGCATCTCGATGGTCTGTCCGCTCGTGTAGGCCTGTGGTCGGGCCTGCAACAGACCGGCGATCTGCAGGAACAGGCTCAGGCGGTCCTGTGCGCCGGGCAGCAGCACCGCATCGGGGGCGTTGTTGCTGAAGCGGACGCGCTTCTGCACCGTGTCGAAGTGCGCGGCTTTTTCGCTGCGGCTCTTGTCGGCGAAGCGCTCGGGGCTCAGGCCGGCAGGGCCCACCTGCCCCGTGCTGGTCTGCACCCGGCTGCCCAGCAAAAACACCTTCATTTCCATGCGGGCGCTGTAGCGGCCATCGGCCAGTGCCCAGTCGAGCTGGCCTTCGGCGTTGTAGGCGATGCCCTTGATGCGGCCGGTCACGGCGTAGTCGAGCCGCGTGCTGGCGGGCGGCTGTGCCGGCGGCAGGCTGCGGGTGGCGGCGGGCGGGGGGCGCTTCTTCACGGCCGCGGCGGCCAGCAGTTCGTCGTCGGTGTCCGGGGCGGTTTCGTCGATGCCGGGTGCCTGCGGTGCCGGCGCAGGCACGGGCGCGGGCGCGGGCGTTGTGGTGTCCGCGAGGGCCAAGGTCTCGGTGGGTGGGATGTCGGCGTTGTCGGACGCCGACTCCGGCGCCGGGAGCGGGACCGCGATCGCTGGCGGCACGTCGGGAGCCGCCTCGGCGACCACCGGGGGAGGGTCGGTCCGGGCTTCGCGCCTGGGTGCGGCGGGTCGGGTCGGCGGTGCTGCGCGTGGCGGTTTCAACGGTGCAGCGGCTGGCACCGCCACTGGCGCCGGCACGATCCAGCGCACGGTGCTCACCTGCGCCACCGGCAGGCGCTGCGCCACTGGCGTTGGCATGGCACGGTCGTCATGGTCACTCGCCGGGATGGCCGTCGGTGTGGGCCGTGCGGAAGCCAGCGCGGCGGCCGCGTTCCACGACACCGGCCCCAGCAGCAAGGCCAGGTGCGCGCCCGCCACGGCGGTGGCCAGCGCGAGCAGGGTGGGCCAGCGCGGTGCCGCGGCGGGTGCGCGCTCGGGGTTCATGGGCGCAGCGCAGCTGGGCGGTGGCCAAGATCGGCGCTGAGCTGGCGGGCGCTCCTGAGCACGGCGGCGGCCGGGGCGCTGTTCCATTCGGTGTCCAGCGTGGCCACCGAGCCCAGCACCACCAGGCCCAGCGCCAGGCGGCCTTGCGCGTCGAACACCGGTGCACAGAAGCCGCCGACACCGGGCAGGAGGCTGTGCACCACCCGGGCCAGACCGTGACGCCGGGTTTCTTCCACCAGGGCCTGCACGTCCGCCAGGGTGTGCGGCACGTCCACCAGCGGCAGGCCGCTGCTCGGCAGTTTTTTCAGGCGGGCCAGCTCGTCGCGCACCATGGGGCCGATGCGCTGGGCGTCGCGCCCTTCACTGCCCATGAAGGCGACAAAACAGCGGCCCGTGGCCGAAGTGAGCAGGGGCATCACGTCGCCCAGGCGCAGCGTGACCGGCACGGCTTGCGGTGCTTCGATCCAGTGCACCATCGTCGGTCCCTGGTTGCCCCACACCGCGATGGCCAGCGTGTGGCCGGTCTCGGCGATCAGCGAATCCAGTCGCTCGCGCGCCAGTTTCACCGCGTCGATGCGCGAGAGGCTGGCCAGACCCAGGCGCAACGCCGCGGGGCCGAGGTCGTAACGCGTGCTCACGGGGTCTTGCACCACCAGCCCCATGCGCTGGAAACTCACGAGGTAGCGGTGCGCCTTGGCGGCACTCATGCCGGCGGCGGCGGCGAGATCGCGCAGCATCAGTGCGCCCGGGGCTTCCGACAAGGCGTTCAGCAACTCGAAGCCGACCTCCACCGACTGGATGCCCGCGCGTTGCGGCCCGTCCTCGTCCGTTTCAAGGGCGGCGGGCACAGGAGAGGCGTTGCGTTGGGCTGAGGACATGGGGTGGGCGTTGAACAGATTGGACGGCCGGTGGGCCATTGCGTTCCATGCAATGGGCTGTCTGGTCACCCACCGTTGCAGGTATCGCCTAGAATCTTGATTTTACGAATAGGTTAATCGATTTCACTAATCGTAACCATCGGCCTCGCACCAGCGCCACCATCAGGAGACTCTCATGAAACTCGCCACCTACAAAGACGGTTCACGCGACGGGCAGCTCGTTGTGGTCTCGCGCGACCTGAGCACGGCGCATTATGCGACCGGCATTGCACACAAACTGCAGCAGGCGCTGGACGACTGGAACTTCATCAGCCCCCAGCTGCACGACCTCTACGTCACCCTCAACCAGGGCAAGGCGCGACACGCATTCCCGTTCGATCCGGCGATGTGCATGGCCCCGCTCCCGCGTGCCTACCAGTGGGCGGACGGTTCGGCCTACATCAACCATGTGGAGCTGGTGCGCGCCGCACGCAACAGCGAGGTGCCGCCCTCGTTCTACGTGGACCCACTGATGTACCAGGGCGGCAGCGACGACTTCATCGGGCCCACCGACGACGTGGTCGTGCCCAGCGAAGATTTCGGCATCGACTTCGAGGCCGAAATCGCGGTGGTGACCGGCGACGTGCCCATGAGCGCCACACCCGAGCAGGCGCTGGACGGCATCCGCCTCGTCATGCTGGCCAACGATGTTTCGCTGCGCAACCTCATCCCGGCCGAGCTGGCCAAGGGTTTCGGCTTCTTCCAGAGCAAGCCGGCCACCGCGTTCAGCCCGGTGGCGATCACGCCCGACGAGCTGGGCGACGCCTGGCAGGGCGGACGCGTGCACCTCACGCTGCAAAGCACCTGGAACGGTCGCAAGGTCGGCATGTGCGAAGCCGGCCCCGAAATGACCTTTCACTTTGGCCAGCTGATCGCCCACATCGCCAAGACGCGCAACGTGCGCGCCGGCTCCATCGTGGGCAGCGGCACGGTGAGCAACAAGAGCGTGGAGGTGGACGGCCGCCAGGAGTGGCCCAAGGGCTACAGCTGCATCGCGGAGAAGCGCGCCATCGAAACCATCCTGGACGGCCAGCCGTCCACCGCTTTCATGAAGTTCGGCGACACCATCCGCATCGAGATGAAGGGCAAGGATGGTCAGTCGATCTTCGGCGCCATCGATCAGACGGTGTCGCCCCCACGCTCCGCCGCTTGAGCGGGTCGCTGCCCCCCGAGGGGGCTGATCCGGCTTGGGGCGGCCCGGCGCCGGATCGCCTCGCCCCCTTCGATCAGGTGGCGTAAACCGCTTCGAGCGACGCAAACCCCTTGACCTCGATCGGGTTGCCGAAGGGGTCGCAGAAGAACATCGTCCACTGTTCGCCCGGTTGCCCTTCAAAGCGCACCTGGGGTGGCAGCACGAACTCGACGCCGGCTTGCTCCAGGCGCTCTGCGAGTGCTTTCCATTCGGGCAGCAACAGCACCAGACCGAAGTGCGGCATGGGCACCAGGTGGTCGCCCACGTGCCCGGTGCGCGTGGTCTTGAAGGGTTCGCCCAGGTGCAGCGAGATCTGGTGGCTGAAGAAGTCGAAGTCGACCCAGGTCTCGGTGCTTCGGCCCTCAAGGCAACCCAGCACGCCACCGTAGAAGCGGCGCGCGGCCATCAGGTCGGTGACGTTGAAGGCGAAGTGGAACAGGCTGCGGGTGGTCAGGGTGGTGGCGGAATCGTTCATGGCCGCAGCATACCCAGCCGCCGCTGGCTTCAGTGTTCGGCCTTGGTCTGGCAGTCGATGCAGCGCATGGCCGTGGGGTTGGCGTGCAGCCGCGCGGCGGGAATGGACACGCCGCAATCGACACACAGACCAAAGCTGCCGTCGGCGATGCGCTTGAGTGCAGCGTCGATCTCGATCAGCTCGGCCGACTCGCGCTCCTCCAGTGCAAAGCTCAACTCGCGCTCGGTGTTGGCCTGGGCCTGGTCGTCGCTGGCGCTGCCGAGCGCTTCGGCCGCCGATTCAACCCGGCTCATGGCGCCACCGTGCTGGGCGCGCAGCTGCGCGAGCACGTCGGTGCGCATTTCCTGAAGCTGGGCGGCGAAGGTGTCGGAAATGGGGGCGGTCATGGGTTTCTCCTCGGGACGGGTGGGACCGCTGTGCGATCCGGTGGTGTCTCTCATGGTGCACCTTTTGACACCTCGCCGGGTTGATGCACGTCAATCACAATCCACCGCAGCCGAGGGCGCACGACGCGCCCCTGATTCATAACCCGATTCCCCGAGGAGACCCTGATGACCACCGTGGATTACAGCCGTTACCAGACCCTGGACATCACGCGCCGCGGCCCCGCCGTGGGCGGCGTGCCCTCGGTGCTCGACATCCGCATGCGCGCCGACGGACCTGGCGGCAACGGCAAGCTGCCCACCGCCGGCCACGAAGGGCATTGGGAGCTGAGCGAGATCTGGCGCGACGTGGGTCGCGACGACAGCGTGCGCTGCGCCGTGCTGCGCGGCAGCGGCCTGGGGTTTTCGGGTGGTGGCGATCTGGCCCTGGTGCAGGACATGGCGACCGACTTCGAGGTGCGCACGCGGGTGTGGAAGGAAGCGCGGGACCTGGTTTACAACGTCATCAACTGCGACAAGCCGATCGTGAGTGCCATGCACGGTCCGGCCGTGGGCGCGGGGCTGGTGGCCGGCCTGCTGGCCGACATTTCGATCGCCGCGAAGTCCGCCAAGATCGTCGACGGCCACACGCGCCTGGGCGTGGCCGCGGGCGATCATGCGGCCATCGTCTGGCCCTTGCTGTGCGGCCTGGCCAAGGCCAAGTACTACCTGCTGCTGTGCGACCCCATCAGCGGCGAGGAAGCCGAGCGCATCGGGCTCGTCTCGCTCGCGGTGGACGAAGGCGAGTTGCTCGACAAGGCCTACGAAGTGGCCGACCGGCTGGCCAGTGGCAGCCAGAGCGCGATCCGCTGGACCAAGTATTCGCTCAACAACTGGCTGCGTCAGGCCGGGCCTGCGTTCGACACCTCGCTGGCACTGGAATTCATGGGTTTTGCCGGGCCCGACGTGCGCGAAGGTGTGGCATCCTTGCGTGAACGCCGAGCCCCCCGCTTTGGTGTGGACGGCTGAGACCCGGCAGCACGGCAGTCGCCCTGACCCCCCCCAACAGGAGACACCCATGAGCGATGCGCCCAGCAGCGGATTCGGCAAGTTCGTGCCCGGCTTCGAGTTCCTGCAGAACCTCGCGGGCCAGGCCGCTGGCGGCGTGGCGCAGGGCATCGGGCAGAACATCCCGCAACTGCCCAACCTGGGCAGCTGGGTGGCCCCCACCTTCAACGTGGAGGACCTGGAGAAGCGCATCGAGGAGCTCAAGGCCGTGCATTTCTGGCTCGACCAGAACTCCAAGGCGCTGGGCGCCACCATCCAGGCGCTCGAAGTGCAGAAGATGACGCTCTCCACCCTCAAGAGCATGAACTTCAGCATGGGCGACGTGGCCAACGCGCTCAAGATCAAGGCCGCCGACACGCTGGCGAGTTTCACGGGCGCGGCCCCCGCGGCCCCCGCGGCCCCGGCGCAGTTCGCCGGGCTTGAAATTCCCGAGCGCACCTACGGCAACGCGCCTGCGGCCGAACCCGACGAGGAGCCCGAGGAAGACGAGGAAGAAGCCGCACCACGACCCGCACCCCGGAGCAAGGTGCGCAAGACGGCGTCCGCCGCGCCGTCTGCCGACGGTGGCGTGGTGGACCCGATGCAATGGTGGGGCGCGATCTCCCAGCAGTTCCAGCAAATCGCCTCCAATGCCATGAAGGACGTGGCCAAACAGACCGCGCTGGACACCACGCGTCAGGTGGCTTCGGGCCTGACCGACCAGGCCGTGAAGGCCGCCACCGGCATGGCGGGCAAGGCCGCGCGCAGCATCGGCGGCTCGGTGGCGCGCAACGTGGGCACGGCCGCCGGCGTGGGACGTGCCGCTGCGCGGGCCGTCATCGCGCCGGCGAAGAAGGCGGCACCCCGGCCCGCGGCGAAAAAAGCGCCTGCCCGCCGACCCGCCGCCAAAGCCCCGGCGCGTGCGCCATCGGCGCAACCCATGTCCGCGGGCGACTGGACCATGCCCACCGCCTTCTTCCCCGGTTTTGCTGCACTGCAGCCCGCCGCAGCGCCATCGCCCCCGGCCAAGCCCAAAGCCGTCGCCAAAAAAGGCGGGGTCAGGAAGGCCGCACCCGCCCAACCCGCCGCGCGCAAGACCGCGGCAACCAAATCCAGCCGCCGACGCTGAACCCCTGCGCCCCTGGTGGGTCGACCTTCCATGAAACTCTTTCCCTACGCCCACGCCACCCATCCGCAATGGCGCATGGCCGCCGCCCTGGTGCTGGCGCAACTGCGCGGCCAGATGGCCCTGCCCGACCATGCCAAAGCACCGTCGCTGGCCTTGCTCTACATCACCGACCACTACGCGGCCGAGGCCCAGGCCATCCTGGAGCACCTGAGTGCGGAACTGCCCGAGGTGACCGACTGGGCGGGCACGGTGGGGGTGGGCGTGTCGGCCAACAACGTGGAGTATTTCGACGAGCCCGCGCTGTGCGTGATGCTGTGCGACCTGCGTCCCGACCAGTACCGCGTGTTCAGCGGCGTGGCCCCGCTGGCGGCGAGCGGCCGTGCGGCCGGCCCGGGCAGCTTCGTGGCCCACACCGCCCTGGTGCATGCCGACGGCGGCACGCCCGAGCTCAATGAATTGATCGCGGAGGTGGCCGAGCGCACCACCAGCGGCTATGTGTTCGGTGGCTTGGCGGGCAGCCGAGGGCCGAGCGTGCAGTTTTCGCTCGGCAGTGCGGGCAACCTGCACGGCCAGGGGGCGGCCAGCGGCGTGTTCCATGGCGGACTGAGCGGTGTGGCTTTCGGGGCCGATGTGGGCATCGTCTCGCGCGTGACGCAAGGTGCGCAGCCGGTGGACCGTGAGCGCACCGTCACCGAGTCGGATGGCAACCTCGTGCTCCAGCTCGACGGTGAGCCTGCGCTCGACGTGTTGCTGCGCGAGCTCGGCATTTCACTTGAGCAACCCGAGCAGGCCATGCTGCGCCTGCGCGCCACGCTGGTGGGCCTGACGCAGCCGCACCCCGATGTGGATGTCGAACTGCCAGCCAGCGGCCCCCGGCTGCGAGGCCAGTTCGGCACCGAGGTCATGGTGCGTCACCTGATCGGTCTGGACCCGGGCCGCCGCGGCGTGGCCATCGGCGATGTGGCGCCCGAGGGCACGCGGCTGGCGTTCTGCGAACGCAACGTGCAGGCCGCGCGGACCGACCTGATCCGCGTGTGTTCCGAGGTGCGCGAAGAGCTGGAGCCCGAAGAGCTCAGCCTGGCCATGGCCAGCGCCCTGAGTGCCACCGAGGCGGAAGCCGCGCCGCACCCGGCGCGGCGCATCGCAGGCGCCATCTACGTGAGTTGCGCTGGCCGGGGAGGCCCCCATTTCGGCAGCCCGAGCGCCGAGCTGCAGGTGGTGCGCCGCGCGCTCGGCGATGTGCCGCTGGTGGGGTTTTTTGCCGGGGGCGAGATCGCGCACCACCGGCTGTACGGCTACACCGGGGTGCTGACCGTGTTCACGATGCCGGCCGCCTGACCCCTTCGTTGACGATCAGGCGGTCTTGGCGGCGCGGGCCCGGGCCCGCTCCAGCGTGCGGTTCGCGTCCGCCCCGCCCATGCCGTACATGTCGGCGAACTCGTCCACCGTCTTGCCACTGGCTTCGAACGCTCGCAGCAGGGCCGCGTCCTTGGCCGCGAGGGCGACCACCGCGTCCAGTGCCTCCTGCGTCAGCGCATTGACGGCTTCGTCGCGCGTCAGCACCAGCGCGGCATAGGCTTCTGCACCGAGGCCGGAGGCTTCAAACGCCTGCTCGATGCGCTGGCGCAGCTTGGGTCGCAGGTCTTGCGGCGCGCGGCCCTGGCGGCGGCGAAACACCTCCACCAGTGCGTGGTGCACGTGCTCGGGCGCCAGGTCTTCCACCGGCTGGCCGCTCAGGTCGCAACGCGGGTGGCCACTGGCCACGGCGGTGAGGTAGCGGGTGGAGCGCGTGTGCAGCGCCAGTGCGGCTTTCAGGCCGTCCTTGTCCAGTGTGTCGGGGTGCGCTTCCAGCAGGTCCTGGAAGATGCCGCGCTTCATGGGCAGGAACTCGGCACCGAACAGCGCCGGGTACAGCGCGGCCAGTTGGTCGAGCATGGGGTGGGGGGCGCCCGCGGGCGGCTTGCCACCGCCGCGCTGCGCGCGCTGGGGCGCCGGGCCGCGGCGGTTGCGCCCGCCGCGTGCCGGAGGGCGGTTACCGGCGTCGGATTCGGCGGGCGCCGGCGCTGCGGCGTCGGTGGGTTCGGAGGCGTTCGGATTCATGGTGTCCTGCGTTCAGGCGGTCGAGCAAAGCCCGACATCATGCCAGCCGGACCGCGAAGCCGTGTCGGGTCAGCGCCGCAGTTGTCCAAAGGCTTCGAATTCCCAGCTGCGCATGGCCAGCACCAGGGTGTAGCCCTCGCGGTCTTTTTCGGCCAGCTTCTGGTCGGTCTGGTGCTGTTGCGCGAAGTCCTGCGCCACCCGCTGCAGGCGCTCCATGAACAGGGGCGCGAGGGTGCGGCTCACCGAGCCGTGCACCAGCAGCAGGCCCTCGCCCGTGCCGTCGAAGCCGCCGCGAAAGTAGTCGAGCAGCGCGTGGTCGCGAAAGTAGTTCATCACCGGGCCGTGCGGCCGCCAGCGGAAGGTCTTGGCCAGCTTGAGGCGGTAGCGGTTGAGCGGGCGGAGTTCGATGATGCCGATGCGGTCGAGCTGCGCCAGGCTCTTCACACAGTCGGCCTCGCTCAGGCGGTAACTCGCGGTGATCTGCTCCAGCGTCCACTGGCTGAGCACGCAGATGGCGACCAGCAGCAGCTTCTTGTCGGCCACCACCGCGCGCTCCTGCTCCTGCGTCATCTCGCGCAAGAGCGGCTGGGTGTCGGCCACGCGGCGCGCGAGATCAGCGAAGTCCAGCCGCATCGCCCGGCAGATCGCGTCCACCTTGGACAGCGACATGTCGCCCTTGGCCAGCATGCGCTTCACACTCGATTCGGCCATGCCCATGGCCTTGGCGAGGTCGGCGTAGGTCATCCGCGCGGCCTTGAGTTCTTGCTTGAGGGCGGTGACGAGGTCGGTGGTGGTGCTCATGGTCGCTTTCCTGTCGGGTATTGCCTATCGATACCTGATGCGGATGGTTCTGGCACTGTATCGGAATACGAGACCATTTGGCCGCTGCCGCCAGACACTCCCGCCAGCCTGTTTGCGGCTGTTCACCTGGAGTTCGACACATGATCCCGACTTCGCCTGTTGCCCTGGTCTCGCCCATCCGCCCTCCCGCTTCGCCGACCGCGTTCGCCGTGGTCGCCTGGGGCCTGCTCACGTTGTGGGTCTTCGCGTGGCTGTTGGGGCCCACTGTGGTCTCGGTTCTGGACCTCTCGCTCAACCCACAGGGCCATGCGCCGCTGCATGCGCACGGGCACCCGTTCGTGGACGCCCGCAGCTGGTGGGGTGTGCCCAACACGCTGGACGTGCTGAGCAACCTGCCGCTGGTGTTGGCCGGTTCGGCGGGCTTCTGGTGTCTGCGAGGGCGCACGCTGGTCCGGTCCACAAGCCATGCGTTGAGCGTGTTTTTTGTCGGCCTGATCCTCTCGGGCCTGGGCTCGGCCACCTACCACTGGGCGCCCGACGCAGGCTCGCTGGTGATCGACCGCCTGGGCATGGCGGTGGCGTTTGCCGGTGTGCTGGCGCTGTCGGTGGCCGAGCGTGTCGGACATCGAGCGTCGAGCTTGTTTCTGCCCGCCGTGCTGGTGCTGGCGGTGGTGTCGGCGGTCTTGCCGCACGGGCAGGGCAATGTGTTGCCTTGGGCTGTGGTGCAGTTCGGCGGCATGGGGCTGGTGGTGTGGGCTGCGACGCGTTCGTCTGTTCAAGGTGCGCTCGGCGTGTCACTGGCCGGCCTGATCGCGTTGTATGCCCTGGCCAAGCTGCTGGAGTGGGGTGACGAGGCGGTGTTTCGCGCCACGGGCGACTGGGTGTCGGGCCACAGCCTCAAGCACGTTGCCGCGGCTTGCGCCGCGCTGCCGATACTGGTGAGGTTGAGACGGCGTGGGCTCGGTGACAATGCGCCCGTCCATCCCGCGGCGATGGGCTGAGCGGCGCCAACACAACGAGAGGAGAAGTCAGCCATGTCCGTGTCCCCATCGCACCCCGCCGAAGGCGGTCAGTTCGCCCTGTTGCGCCAGCGCCGTTTCGCGCCGTTTTTCTGGACGCAGTTCCTCGGCGCGGCCAACGACAACCTCTTCAAATTCGCCTTCACCGTGCTGGTCACCTACCAGTTGCAGGTGAGCTGGCTGCCGCCGGCGTTGGCCGGGCTGGTGATCGGTGCGCTCTTCATCCTGCCGTTTCTGCTGTTCTCGGCCACCAGCGGTCAGCTGGCGGACAAGCTGGACAAGAAGACGCTGATCGTGTTCGTCAAGCGGCTGGAGATCGGCATCATGGCGCTGGCCGCTTGGGCGTTCTTCACCACCCACATCCCGTTGCTGTTGCTGTGCACCTTCCTGATGGGGCTGCACTCAACGCTGTTTGGCCCGGTGAAGTTTGCCTACCTGCCCAACCACCTCAGCGAGCGCGAACTCACGGGTGGCAACGGCATGGTGGAGATGGGCACGTTTGTGGCCATTCTGCTGGGCAACCTGGCGGGTGGACTGATCATCGCGGTGCCCGAGATCGGCGCCCACCACGTGGGCTTCAGTTGTGTGGCGCTGGCCGTGATCGGCCGCCTCACGGCGCAGGCGGTGCCCGCCACGCCGGCCACCGATCCCGGCCTCACTATCAACTGGAATCCGTTCACCGAGACCTGGCGCAACCTGAAGCTGGCGCACGGCAACACGGTGGTGTTCCGCTCGGTGCTGGGCATCAGCTGGATGTGGTTCTTTGGTGCCGTCTTCCTCAGCCAGTTTCCGAGCTTCGCCAAAGAGGTGCTGCACGGCAATGAGCAGGTGGCTTCGCTGCTGCTGATCGTGTTCTCCATCGGCATCGGCACCGGTTCCCTCTTGTGCGAGGTGCTCTCGCGCCGGCATGTGGAGATCGGCCTGGTGCCGGTGGGGGCGATCGGCATGAGTGTGTTCTCCATCGACCTGTACTTCGCATCCAGCGGCCTTCCACCAGCCAGTTCGCTGGGCTTGAGTGAGTTCATCGCCATGCCGGCCCACTGGCGGGTGCTGGCCGACCTCACCTTGCTCAGCCCTGATCCAGATGCGCAGCCAGCCCACGCACCGCGCCCGCATCATCGCGGCCAACAACATCCTCAACGCGCTGTTCATGATCGCCAGCGCCGTCATCGCCGGGGCCTTGCTGTCGGCGGGTTTCACGATCCCGCAGATGTTCTTGCTGGTGGGGCTGGCCAACGCGGTGGTGGCGTTCTACATCTTCATGCTGGTGCCCGAGTACCTGATCCGTTTTGTGGCCTGGGTGGCTTCACGGCTGGTGTACCGCTTCAAGGTGCAAGGCGACGAGCACATACCCACGCAAGGCGCGGCGGTGCTGGTGTGCAACCACGTGAGCTTTGTCGACGCGGTGCTGCTCATGGCGGCCAGCCCGAGGCCGATCCGGTTCCTGATGGATCACCGCATCTTCAAGGTGCCGCTGCTGGGCTGGCTGTTCAAGCTCGCCAAGGCGATTCCGATCGCGCCACAGAAGGAAGATGCTCAGGCCTACGAGGCTGCGTTCGAGGCGGCTCTGGCGGTGTTGCGCGAAGGCGATCTGCTCGCGATCTTTCCCGAGGGCGGCATCACGCGCGATGGCCAGTTGCAGCCGTTCAAGGGCGGTGTGTTGAAGATCCTGGAGATGGCCGCGACCGACGGTTTGCGCCCCGAGGTCATCCCGATGGGGTTGAGCCATCTGTGGGGCTCGTACTTCAGCCGGGTCGAGGTGCGCAACGGAGAAGCGGTGGCCATGGTGCGGCCGTTTCGGCGGGGGATTTTCAGCCGGGTGGGGCTTCGGGTGGGTGGGCCCATGCCGACGGCGGAGGTGACGCTGGAACGCTTGCAGGAAGGGGTCCGTGCCCTGATCGACTGAGCGCTTGCCGGGCCTACACCCCGAGGATCGAGCGCAGGGCGTGGGCGTCGATGGGTTTGTGCAGGAGAGGGAAGCCGAGTCGAGAGGCCTCGAGGATGCGTTGAGGGGAGGTGTCGCCGGTGAGGATGTAGGTGGGGACGTTGCGAGGGAGGCAAGCGTGCACGGCGCGGATGGCGTCCACGGCGGTGACGTTGCCGCCCAGGCGGTGGTCGGAGATGAGCAGGTCGATGTCGTGTGCGTGGGTGATGGCCATGACCACGGCCTCGTCGGGGGAGATGGCGCAGAAGACGCGATGACCCCAGACGCCGAGCACGCTGCGCATGGCGGCGAGCACCTGTTCGTCGTCGTCGATGACGAGCACGCCCAGGCTGGCGCCGGACCGGGGGAAGGGGGTCTCCTGCTCGGGCACGGGGGCGTGCGGGGGAGGTTCGCAGCGCGGCACGCGGATGCTGAACATGGAGCCGCGCCCTGGGGTGGAGCGCAGGTCCAGCGGGGCGTTCAGCAGGAGGGCGGAGCGCTTGACGATGGACAGGCCCAGGCCCAGGCCGTGGGACTCGTGGCCGGCCGCTGGCGTCTGGCCGATCTGGAAGAACTCCTCGAAGATGGCCTCGCGCTGCTCGCTCGGGATGCCGATGCCGCTGTCCCAGACCTGGAACTCGACGTCGTGGCCGCGCAGGCGGCAGCCGATGAGCACGCGCCCGCGGGAGGTGTAGCGCACGGCGTTGGAGACCAGGTTGACGAGGATGCGGCGCAGCACGGTGGGGTCGGTGTCGACCCACAGGCGAGAGCTGACGACGTGCAGGCGCAGGCCCTTCTCGGCGGCGAGCTGGTGGAAGTCCTGGTCGAGGTCTTCGAGCAGGCGCTGTGCGCTGGTGGGGGCGCGCTCGACCTGCACGGCGTTGGCGTCCAGGCGGGAGACGTCGAGCAGCATGTTGAGGAGTTGGCCCAGGCCGTCCAGGGAGGCCTGCATGCGCCGGCAGATCTCGGCCAGGTCGGTGCTGCGCACGCTGGGGGACTGGGACATGGAGCGCAGGGCGGTGAGGAAGAGGCCCAGGGCGTGGATGGGCTGGCGCAGGTCGTGGCTGGCGGCG
>LNFM01007281.1_pt1 | contig 17448 bp, 12 predicted proteins | sample 596031 | NCBI WGS metagenome assembly LNFM01 (sample SAMN04254537, study PRJNA301005) | activated carbon metagenome | isolation source: dual media filters at the Ann Arbor, Michigan drinking water treatment plant | place: USA: Ann Arbor | reverse complement strand
CCGCCAGCCGTTGCGCCGCGAGATCCGGCACCGCCGGGTCCCGTTGCGCGATCAGATAGACCGGCCCGCGCGCCGCCCCGGCGGCGGCCCCGATCCTACGGACGACGCCACTGTTGGCCTGGTCCGGCGTGGCGGTTCCGGTGTGGAAAATCAGGTCGCCGGACACGCCGACGACCAGCGACGGCCCCCTGTCGTCGAAGTTCACCACCTTGGTGGCGATGTCGCCCTGAAGCAATGAGCGGACCTTGCCCGGCACCATGTCCGGCTGCGGCTGAAGCTCGGCGCTGCGCAGCACGGCGGGGTCGCCCTCGGCGCCTCCGGCGACGATCGTGGGCGCGGTGTCGCCGAAAATCCAGACCGCGACGGCCAGCGAGGCGATGACGAACAGCACCAGGCCGATGGCCATGGTGAACGGATTGAGATAGGCGAGCGCCTTGTGCGCGCCGCTGTGGGCGGCCAGCGACACCGAGGTGCGCGGACGGGATTGGCCGTGCTCGCGGATCGCCGTCAGCAGCCGCTCGCGGTACTGGATCAGCAGCAGCGGCCCGCGCGCGTCGGTGCGCATGGGACCCTCGAAGCCCAGCGCCAGCGCCACGTAAATCAGCTCCAACGTGTCGTAGAACCCGGCCGGCGCGGCGAGCGCCTCCTCCATCAGGTCGAACACCTGCTGGCCGTCGCGTGCTTGCGCCGCCAGCAGGTGCTGGCGCCACTCGGCCTTGCCGGGCCACGGACCGTTGAGCGCGATGTCGTCGAGCAGCGCGGCGAGGATCAGTTCGCCGTTGCGCGACGGCCCGTCATCGACCGGCTGGCGATTGATCTGGTTGCGATAGGCCTGCAGGCCGCGCTGCGCGGCCGAGCGGATATCGGCCATGGAAAGGTAGTCGTCCGGCTTGTTGCGCAGGCTTTCGGCCAGGGTCAGCATCTCGGCGCCGGCCACCACCAGCGGGTTGCCGCGCTTGAGATTCACCTCGACGCGGCCGAATGTCAGCTTGTCCAGCGCCTCGCCCGGCGCGTGGTCCGACGCGCCGCCCAGCAGGAACGGATTGAGCGACTCCACCGCCTCGGCGCGCGCGGCGCGGCGCGGCGCGCGCGCGCCGCCTCCGCCGTTGCCGTCGAACTCGAATGGGTCGTTGGACTGCATGGCCCTCGTTGCCTTGTCCCTAGCCTTGTTTCATCGGGGCGCCCGCAAAGGCGCCATGTCGATTCCGCTTACAGATCCGCATTCTGCAGTTGCCTCAGCCTGTCGTCGTAGCCGCGCCGGAAATCCGCCATGAACGAGCTGCGGTCCAGGTCGGCGATGTCGCGCTCGAGCTGCTCGAAATACGCCCGGTAGGTGTCCCACGCCGCCGCCTTCTTGCCGCCCGCGGTGACGATCGACATGGTGCTGCGCTTGCCCAGCAACTCCTCGATCTCGTCCGGGTTGAGCCGGTTCACCAGGCCCACCAGCGCCCGGTGCATGCCCGACAGCACCGCGATCTGGTGCCGCTTGACGTCGCGGAACGTGGCCTCGACCGCTTCCTCGGACGCCAGGTAGCCGGTCTGGTCGCCGCGCAACAGGCGCACCGCCAGTTCGTCCGGCATCAACGACTTGAACGGATTGGCGTTGGCCGGCGTGACCATGGTCTGCTCGGCGCGGAACTGCGCCTTCACCGCCGACCGGTCGCGCAGCAGGTCGTGCACATGGCCGATGATCTGGCGGTAGAGCCGTCCGGCGCGCTTGAGCACCGCCGTCGCATCGGCGCCGCGCATGGTCGACAGGTCGAGCCTCGCGCCATCCATGAACGCGACCAGCGCACTGTCGCGGGGAATCTCCGCGAGCGCCGCGACCGGCTGGGGCGCCCGCACCGGCTCGGGCTCCGGTTCGCCGAACGGGTTGTCGGGGTTGAATGCGTCCAGGTCGCCCTGGGTGCTGTCCGGATCGGGCTCGCTCTCCTCGACCAGGATGGTCAGCTCGTACTCACCGATCCGCAACTGATCTTCGTGCTCGACCTCGATGGCGCGCCCGCGTTCCAGGCGCGCGGTGTCGCCATTGAGGAAGATGCCGTTGGAACTCCTGTCCGTCACATAGATGCGGTCGCCGACCAGGCTGATCTCGCAATGGTGCCGCGACAGCAAGCGCGCACGGTCGGCCAAGACCCAGCCGCAGTCGGGCGCGCGCCCGAGCACCAGGGAGCCGCCCTGAAGCGTCCGCTCATCCTCCACCACATCGCCATCGTCGCCTGGACGCGTCAGGCGCAACTTCACCAACGTCAAGCCGCTTCTCCCTCGATCGCTTCCGGCACGGGCCGCGGTTTCCGCCGCGCCGGCACGTCAGCCCAATCTCCCTGAAAATCTTGACCGGTCATAGGGACGCGAGCAACCCCATGTCCTTGAGCCGCGCACGGCGCTGGCCACGGTCCGTGTCCAGGTCGGCGACCAGCGCGCGGTAGTCGGGCAACGCGCGCAGCGAGGCGAGCGCCGGGTCCCAGCTTACCATGGATACCCCGGCGAAGCGCCGGGACACGGCGCGCCGGAGCGCCACCATGGCCTTGTCGGGCTTGCCCTCGAGCGCGTCGATGCGCGCCTCCAGATAGGCGAAAGAAGGATGTTCGAAGCCCATCGCCCGCTGGCGCTCGAGCCAGACGCGGGCGCCGTCGAGCAACGGCCGGGCGCCGGCCGCGTCGTTGAGCGCCATGCGGGCGCCGGCCAACGCCATGGCGGGCATGACGATGGGCGAGCGGCCGTAAAGCGGTCCGACGCCGTCCCTCGAAAACGCCTCGAACGGTGCCAGCAGATCGACGACCGCCCGGTGGTGTCCGGCGGCGTATTCGGCGTCGGCGAGGGCAAACAGCCGCTCCGGGTCGCCCGGATCGGTGGCGAAGCGACGCCTGGCTTCGGCGAGGGCATCCTCGGTCCGGCCCTGCGCCAGCAGGACGAGGTCCTTGCCGCCATCGAGCCACTGTCCGGCCTCGCCGGTCGCGCCCAGGTCGAGATAGGCGACGCCGAGCATCCGCCTGACCTTGGGGTCCGACGGATCGGCCTTGCTGGCGCGCTGCAGTATCTGGATCGCATCGACCGGCCGCCAGTCGTCGGCAAGCCGCGCGCCGCGGGCCGCCAGCAGGTTCTCGTTGCCGGGATAAAGACGCTCCAGCCGGTCGAGCAGCGCGTCGGCTTCGAGCCGGCGGTCGCTGACCGCCAGCAGGCGCGACATGTTGAGGCCGATGGCGAGCGAGTCCGGATCCTGCTCGTGGGCACGGGTGAGCTGCGTGATGCCGTCGCTCAGCCGGCCGCTCGATGCATAGGCGTGGTGAAGCCACAGCCTGGCCTTGGCGAGGCCGGGTTTCCTGTCGAGCGCCTTCTTGAGCTTGGCGATGGCGGCTTCGGTGTCGCCGGCGGCGAGGTCGATCAGGCCGCCGGCGGCCTGCGCCTCGGCCAGCGTCGGGTCGAGCGCCAGGGCTTTGGCCACGAAGGGCCGCGCCTTCGCGACGGCGTCGGGCAGCGGCACCTCGCCATAGGTTTCCCATCCGCGGCCCTGCAGCAGCAGCGCCTCGGCGAGCGCGGCGTAGGCCGGCGCGGAGGTCGGATTCCGGGTAATCGACTGCTCGAACGACGTGATCGCGGCCGACAGCGCGCCGCCGGTCCGCTGGGCGAGCTTGCCTTGCCCGGCGTCCATCAGCTTGCGCGCCTGGATGGCAGCGCCGTCCTTGTCGGCTTCGGCCGTCGTGGCCGGCACGATTACCTTGCGCACGTCGTCGACGATGGACTGGCTCAGATCGTCCTGGACCGCCAGCATGTCGGCCATTTCGCGGTTGAACGTCTTGGACCAGAGCTGCACGCCGCGGTCCGTGTCGATCAGTTGCGCCATGACCCGCAGCCGGGTGCCGGAGCGCTGCACGCTGCCGTCGAGCACCACGGGGGCGTCCAGCTTCTTGCCGATCTGGCGCAGATCTTCTTCCTCGGCGGGCTTGGCCGACGCCGGCCCGGCGATCACCTTGAGACCCTGCACGCGGGCGAGGCGGTTGCGTATGTCCGACGTGATGGCGCGGGACACGCCCTCCTGCTCGGGCTCGACGGACAGATTGGCGAAGGGAAGCACGGCCACGGTGCCGATGACCGGCATTCCCGACTGCACCGTCTCGGCGCCGCGCTGCTGGATCGAATAGCCGATATAGGCGCACAGCGCGACGATGCCGATCAGGATAGCATAGTCGCTGTAATGGGCCTGCGTGGCGGCCACGTGCCGGTGATGGTCCAGTTCGCCGGTGCGCCGCAGCCCTTCCGGCGTCAGCTCGAACGCCCATGTCACCAGCATGATGATCGGGAACGCGATGGCGAGCATCAGGAACACGAAGGTGGTCGACCATTTCGGCAGATCGAACGCGTCCACCAGCGGCGGAAAGAGCTGGATCATGCTGCCTGCGACAAGCGCGTACACGCCCGCGACCCGGAACATGTTTCGCCGCTTCAGCTCGTCAAAAACGCGCACCGCCCCTCCTGGGTCAGACAACGGCTTCAGTTTCCCCGATAAGCCCAAGCACTATATGCGATAATCTTGGTGCTGTGTAGCGTCCCTCACGCAGGCGTGCTTGGAGGCCTCGGGTCGCCTCGATCGATTCGCCGACGCAACGAGGGCGGCCTTCCCGGTTGCCCGGTCCGACCGCCGTGCCGCGGGACGATCGGACGGCGCGGCACCATCCGATTGACCGGGAACGACGATTGCCGTTCACGGCATTGTGCGCGTGCTGCAAAGCAGCATCATCGACAAAGACCATTTACGATTGCGGCCGGATAGCTGATCATAACCGCGCTCAGCACGGGCGTGAACGGTGCAAGCGGATCGGCCACAGTGGAAGCCGTACCGCTAGCAGGGGGGCTGTACCGGTCTGCTGGCATCGACCTAGCTTGAATCACCTTAAAGGGGGATGTGTCCGTGTCACAGTTCAATACGCTATTGGGCGCCGCGGTCGCTGCGGCATTGTTGAGCGCTTGCGCGGCGCAGCAGGCCGCGGCGCCGCCACCGCCGCCGCCGCCACCGCCTGTCGCAGCGCCCGTCGAGGCGGCTCCCGCTGCGGTCGAACCGGTCTATACGGCGACACCCGACCTGAAGCCCAAGGAGCGTTTCAGGAAGGCGGTCAAGGACCTCGAGACCGGCCAGGCCGGACAGGCCAAGGCCGAACTGCTGCAGTATCTGGTCGACGTGCCCGAGAACAACAGGCGCGCCCAGGCGCTGCTGTCGCAGATCGAATCCCCGATCGAGGAATACTTCCCGCCGGAAAGCTTCACGGTCGTGGTGGGCACCGGCGAGTCGATCTCGACGCTGTCCCAGACATTCCTGGGCGACGCCCTGAAGTTCTACGCGCTGTCGCGCTACAACGGCATTGCCAATCCCAGCCAGGTTTCGGTGGGCCAGACCATCAAGATCCCGCGGACGCCGCAGACGCTGGCGGCCAAGGACGCGCGTGACAAGGGCATCGTCGCCAAGCCGGCGGCGCCCGAGGCCGCACTGGCCGCCGCCGTCGAGGAAGAGGAGGAGGAACAGCCCGCCGCCGAAACCAAGCCGCCGCCCGCCAGGGCCGTGCCGAAGGGCACCATGGAAAGAATTCGCGGCATGGCCGCGTCCGGCAACACCGACGGTGCGATCAAGGAGATCGAGGCCAACAAGCTGGGTGCGGGCCTGTCGACGGCCGACGCGACCTTCGTCGCCGACACCTACCTGGCGAGCGCCAGGTCGTTGCAGGGATCGAACCCGGCTCTGGCCGGAACGCGCGCCCAGAAGGCCGGCGACATGTATCTGAAGATGGGCGACAAGCCGGACAAGGCGCTGGAAGCCGCCCAGATGGCCTCCACGCTCAACCCCGGCGGCGCCGGCACCCAGAAGCTGTTGACCTCGGCCAAGACCGCGGCCGCGGACCGCCACTACCGCAACGGCCTGTCGGCGTTCCGCAAGCAGGAGCTGGATGCGGCGATCAAGGCGTGGGACAAGGTGCTGGAGATCGACCCCAACCACGAGAACGCCAAGCTGCAGCGCGCTCAGGCCGTTGAACTGAAGGAGAAGCTCTCCAAGCTTCGGTGATCGGCTGAAAGTTGGAAGGACCGGCGTCCGCGGGACGCCGGTCCTTTTCCTTTGGCGAGCCGCGTCCGCCGCCGTCAGTTCTTCGGCTTGGCGGCCCGGATGCGGCCCAGGTTTTCCTGCATCTTGCGGGCCTGGTTGAGGCTCTGCTTGTAGCGCCAGTTCTCCGGGTCGAGGCTGACTGCTTCGGCGAGCTGCTCGACAGCCTTGGGCAGGTTCGAGTTCATCACCGCGAGCCCCGCGCTGTAGAGCTGTCCGGCCAGTTCGAGCCGCACGACCTTGGCCTTTTCCTGGAGCGCAGGCTTCTCGTCGTCGTCGGCCACCTCGGACACCGTGTCCAGATAGGTCAGCGCCTCCCGGTAGCGCCCCTTGGCCCGGCTTTCATCGATCAGGTTGACATAAGCCGACTTGCGGTAGCCGGCGGCCGACTTGCTGCCAGGGTTTCGCTTCAGGAACTGGTCCGAGATGTCGATCACCTTGCGGTAGTCGCCCTTCTTCAGCGGCACGTTGACCTGGGCCTCGAACTCCTCGCTGGTGTCCTGCTCGCGCGCCACCGTCGCGCGATACTCGGTCATCGCCTCCTTGTCCTTCTTGCCCTGGTTGGCGAGGGCAACGGTCCGGTCGATCGTGCGCAGGCGGGCGACGGCGGTCTCGTCGCCGGGATCGAGCGCGAGCAGCTTGAGGAACGCGGCCTGAGCCTGCCTGTTCTGTCCCCTGGCCAGCGCGGCATCGCCTTCCTTCAGGTACTCGTCCTTGCGGGCGTCGATGGTCTCGGTCAGGTCGGCGATGCGGGTCCGCGACTCCTCGTCCTTGGGATCGGCGGCCGACACGTAGCGCCATTCGCGCCGGGCCTCGACCAGCTTGCCCTTGAGCTCCAGGTCTCTCGCCAGCTGCTTCTTGCCGGCGACGAAGGTGGTCAGTGCCGTATCGTTGCCCGGCGGCACCGAAACCGTCTCCCAGTTGCTGTTGGTTGTGTTGCAGGCGGCGAGCAGAAGGCCTGTCAGGACGGCCGGCAGAAGGCGTTGTTTCATCGGACCGTTCACCGCAGCTTCATGTCGACGCGGACGGCGACATATTTCTGGAAGTCCGACAGCTTGTCGTCGGAGTAAACCATGTCCCGCCGCAGAATCAGCGGATCGGCGAACGACGGGTTGCCGCCGCGCTGCACCGTCGCCGCGGTGCTGTAGTCACGGTCCCGGAGGATCGACATCACGGTCGGGCTGGTGTCGCCATAGGGATAGGCGAAGTGCTTGATGGGCTTGCCCAGTTTCGACGACAGCACGCCCTCGGGCGTCACGATCTCCTTGGCCACCCGCTCCCTGTAGGCGTTGCCGGTCGATTCGTTGGGCAACAGCGCCATGCTGGTATGGGTCTTGGAGTGCGATTCCACGTCGATCAGGCCGCTGGCCTCCATTTCGTTCATCTGCGCCCAGGTCATCGCCATGCCGGCGCCGACGAAATCCGAATAGACATAGACGGTTGCCGGGAAGCCGTACTTCTTCAGGATCGGGAACGCGATGTCGTAGGTCGAGCGGTAACCGTCGTCGATGGTGATCACCACTGCCTTCTCGGGCAGGGCCTTGGCACCGCTCAGGAACGCATGCATGTCGGACAGGTCGACGACCGTATAGCCGTTGTTCTTGAGCCAGGCCATCTGCTGCTCGAAGGCGTTCTGCGACACCTCCATCCGGTTGCGCGCCCGGTTGCCCGCGCCGAACTGGTGGTAGCAGAGGATCGGCACCACCTGGTAGCCGTCGGCATCGACCGACCACGCCTTGCCGGCGCGCAGCGGGATGACGACGATCTGCCCCGGCGTCACGGTCTGTGTGCCGTTGGCCTCGACGATACCGGCGACCTTGGCCTCGTCGTCGAGGTAGGTCTTCGCCAGGGTGCCCAGCGTGTCCCTGGGACCCGCCCGGACCAGCACGAAATCATCGGTCCGCGCCACGACGGCGTCGCGCGGCGCCTCGACCCGGACCTGTTCGGTGGCGCAGCCCGCCAGCATCGCCCCGAAAGCAGCCGCGGAAATCAGCCGCGTGAGAATCCTCGAGATGGTCATGGGACTAACGCTTTCTCTTCGACCGCGCGGCCGGCCCGGGATCGTCCGGCGCGTCCGCGAAGGGATCGTCCTCGCGCGCCGGCTCGTTCTCGTTGAAGGGATCGCTTTCCAGGAACGGGTTCTCGCGGGTCGGTGCTGGCGCGGCCGCTCCGCTGGGCGCGATCAGCGTGGCGTCGATCACCGGCCGGACCGCCGGGCCGACCGAAATGGTGGTGAGGTCGCCATCGGTCGGCGGGGAGTCGTCATCGTCGCGCCACATGGCCGGGATCGGCTTGGCCGATATGTCGGGTACGTCGGAGCCCTCGGCGGCGTGCTTGGCGACGAGGCCGTTCAGCGCCTCGGCCATACGATTGAAGGTGTTGAACAGTTCGCCGATTTCATCGCGCCGGACTTCCGAGATGCGCTGGTCGAAATCGCCGGCCGCCACCGCCAGCATGACCTGGCGCAGCCGCTTCATCGGCTTGGCGATCAGGCCGCCGAAAACGTAGAGCATCACCACCACGGCGATCACGGTGAGCACCACCACGCCCATCATCAGCAGCCGGGTGATCGCCATCACGCGGTCCAGCCCGGCCTTGGAGGTGCTCATATAGATGCGGCCGACCTCCTTGTTCTGGAACAGGATCGGCGTGTCGAAGGTGAACACGCTGTTGCCGTCCGGCAGACGGACCGTGGACGCGGTGACGTCGGGCGACCGCTTCAGGACCTCCATGTCCTTGGGCGCAATATAGGGCTTGCCGGCGAGCGCCGGGTCGCTGGCGGCCCGGATGGTGCCGGTGTGGTCGACCACGGACAGATTGGCGAAGGTGTCGCGCTCGCTGGCGTCCTGGACGAAGGTCTCCAGCCTGATCCAGTCCTCGCTGAGCACCGGGATCGCCGACTCGGTGGCGATGAACTTGGCCAGCGACGATCCGGAATCCAGCTCCTGCTCCTGGATCGCCCGGCCCTGGAAGTGAAACACGGTGAACATGGCCGCGATCATGAACAACGCGAGGATGCCGCCCATGCTGGCGGCCCACTTGACCTTCAGCGGCACATATTTGTTGGCGGCGGCCTCCTGCTCCTGGTCGAGCAGGACATTCAGCTCACGCTGCAGGGCCTCGGCCACTTCGGCGCCGGTCTGGTAACGCTTCTCGGGCCGTTTGTTGAGCAGTTTGGTGACGACGCGCTGCAGGCCCACGGGCAGATCCGGCGCGCTCTTCCTGATCGGCTCCGGGTCCTGCTGGGTGATCTGCAGCAGCAGCGAGGTCATGGTGCTGGCGTTGAACGCCTTGGCGCCGGTGAACAGCTCGTAGAGGATGACGCCCAGGGAGAACAGGTCCGAACGCCCGTCGAGCTTTTCGCCCAGCGCCTGTTCCGGCGACATGTAGCGCGGAGTGCCCAGCACGGTGCCGGCGTGGGTCTTGCCCATGTCGTCGGCGCTGTCGCGGCGGGCGATGCCGAAGTCGGCCACCTTGATCGTCTCGCTGCCCCGCATGAACAGGATGTTCGCCGGCTTGATGTCGCGGTGGATGATGCCGAGCCGGTGGGCGTAGTCGAGTGCCTGGGCGAGCTGGATGCCGATAGAGACGATGCGCTTGAGCGGGATCTTCTCGTTCTTTTCCAGGAGGTCGCTGAGCGTCAGCTCCTCCAGGAACTCCATGGTGATGTAAGGCTTACGTCCGACGCGGCCCACGTCGAAGATGGTGACGATGTTGGGGTGCGAGATCGCGCCGGCGGCCCGCGCCTCGCGCAGGAATCGGTTCATGTATTCCTCGTCGACGCACAGCGCGTCCTTGAGGACCTTGATGGCGACGGTACGATCGATCTCGGGGTCGTAGGCCTTGTAGACCTCGGCCATCGCGCCTTCCCCGATCATGCCGTCGACCAGATATCGACCGATCGACTTCGTCTCCGTACCGTCTGCAGTCATGCAAGCCTCCTGCGCCTCCCCCCTGTATCCCGGAAGGCAACCTCCATGCGGCATCAACTCTAGTGCAGACAACAGGAATCAGCAAAGATTCTGCGCCGCAGCAAGCGTCAGCCGCCACGAATCCGTTCCGGTGCCGGAAAGGTGCCCACTCGCCCCTAACCGCCCGGATTGCTTAGTGTACGGCCTGCGGCCAGCGGTGCAAGGATACCGTTGTCCGAACCGTCGATGAGCACCGCGCCTACCGTCCGTGCATAAAACTCGGCCGGCCCCACGCCGCCGATCACGGAATAGGCATAGCCCTGCGACCGCTGGGCGTGAAGCACCGAAAGCAGCAGCGCCCGTCCGACCCCTTGACTACGCACGGCCTCCGCGACCCCCATGGGGCCGAAGAAATTGCGGCAGGCGGCGTCGTAGCAGGCGAATCCGAGCAGCTGACGGTCCTTGACGGCAATATGGCACGCGACGGGAAGACGCGAGAACGACACGTCCGTCTCGGCAGTCCAGCCCGGGAACAGCGCCGCCACCCAGGCCAGAACCGCGGGTTTCTCCAGCACCAGCGCGGGCCGCACGTCGATGCCGCTCGCCGCCATGCGGGCGAGGGCCTCGTCGAGGTCCGGAAGGTCGTAGAGCTTGGCGAGCATGTCGGGCATGGCGCAAGACTAGATCATTCCACCGCCGCCGTCCCGCCATCTTGTGTTGGAGTCGCCCGTGCCGGCGGGCCATAGTGCCAGCCAACCGAGACGGAGGACCGAATGGAACTGGGGCTGCAGGACAAGGTGGTTTTCATCGCCGGCGCGTCGCGCGGGATCGGCCGGGCCATGGCCGAGGCGTTCGCGCGCGAGGGCGCCAGGGTGGCGATCACGGGGCGCAGCGAAGAGGCGCTCGAAGAGGCGCGCGCCGCCCTTTCGGCCATTGCCGGAAAGGACAGCGTCGTTGCTGTGGCGGGCGACATGACGAAGTCCGCGGACATCGCCCGCTCGCTGGACCGTACCGAGGCCAAGCTGGGCGCCATCCACTGCGCCGTCGCCAATGTCGGCATCGGCAAGGCGCCGCTGGGCGTGGACGTCAGCGACGCGGACTGGGACGCCGACATCGCCCAGAACCTGACAGGCTCCATGTTCCTGGCGCGCGACGCCATCAAGCGCATGCTGAAGCGGCCGGCCGGGGACCGTGACGGCGCCAACGTGATCATGATCTCGTCCATCGCCGGCGTCGATGCCATGGGCACCGCCATACCCTATGCCGCCACCAAGGCGGCGATCAACCACGCCGCCCGCGCCATGGCCAAGCTGGTGGGCAAGGACGGCATCCGGGTCAACGCCATCGCGCCCGGCAACATCCTGTTCCCGGGCGGCAACTGGGAGAAGATCACCGCCAGCCGGCCCGAGTCATGGCAGCGCTGGATCGACCGGGAAGTGGCGCTGAAGCGTTTCGGCACGGTGGAAGAGATCGCCGACGCGGCGCTGTGGCTGGCGTCGGGCCGGGCCAGCTTCGTGACCGGCGCCACCATCGTCGTCGATGGCGGGCAGGTCCGCTAAAGCGCGTTCAGGGAAGCTGAATCAGATGCCCTTGGCGTCCTCGCGGGTGACCAGGTTCTGCCAGCTGTGCATGGAGATCAGGTGGCAGTAGATGACCGGCAGGGCGCCGCCGGCGCGCAGGGCTTCGAACGCATCGATGGGCAGGGCGTTCAGCTTCTTCTCGTCGACCAGCTTGAACCCGCTCAGCGAGACTTTCTCGCCGCTCTCCAGGGTGAACGTGCCGCGGTTGCTGGTGAACAGCTCGTACTGGCTCAGCAGCCTGCTGACCTCGCTGGTCTTCTGGAACTCGGCCTCGTACGCCTGGCAGAACTTGAGCGCGCTCTGGGTCACCTCGGTGCGTTTGCCGTCGAGGAAGAACGGGTTGTCGCGGTTCTCCATGATCCGCGTCGAGAAGCGCTCGATGCAGAGCGTCAGCGTCTTGGAATTGGCATTGCGCATGAACACGAACGGATAGCGGCGGACATAGGCCGGCGCATAGATGCCCTTGGCCCAGCTGCCATCCCTTTCGATGAACAGGTTCGAGCCCTGGCGCAGCCCCATCACCGCGACGGGAAACGGGTTCGGCGTGTCGGTGAACACGATCGGGTAGTGACGCACGGCGCGCGGCATTTCCGCGGCATTGATCGGCAGCGAATTGGCCGAGCGGGCGAAATCGTACCTCACTTCGGGGACAAGGCTGATGTTCTTGTGCTTGTCGGCCCGGAGCACTTCCGGCTTCTTGTAGAACAACGGAAGCGTGCGTTCGGAACCCTTGGTCGCGGCGGTCGCCATATGGTCGTCTCTCATCAAAGTGTTGGTATCGTTCGAGTCGGGCAGTCTATGGGCCACGGGCCAAAAGTAAATGCCAGAATGGCGCGCCGGCGCGGCCCGGGCGGAGGCCCCGATCAGAACTCGGCATGGCTTGCACCGGAGGCCGGCATGGCCCGCGGAATGCGCACGAACAGCATCAGCACGATCGCCGCCAGCGCCGACAACATCAGCCAGTGATAGCTGTTGATGAAGCTGATCATCATCGCCTGGCGGGTCACCTCGCGGTTGAGGAGCTCCAGCGACCCGGTGTCGGTGAGCGCCGCGAAGGTCTCGGGTATGCCGGTGCCGGCCAGACGCCAGCTCTCGTAATAGGGCGAGATGAACTGGCTGAGCTCGGCGTGGTTGAGCTGGGTGTACTGGGACAACAGCGCCACGCCGATCGACAGGCCCGCCGACGTGCCCATGGCGCGGGTCAGGTTGAACATGGTGGCGGCCTCGACATGCAGGTGGCGCGGCAGGCTGGCGAAGGCGATGGTGTTGAGCTGGACGAACACCAGGCCCAGGCCCAGGCCCTGAACCGTCGCCGACCGGATGATGTCCCACTGGCTGATGTCGGTGGACAGCCGGGACAGGTCCCACAGGCCGATGGCCGCCAGGCCGAGGCCGGCGATGACGATCCACCGGACGTCGATGCGGTTCATCAGCCTGGCCGACAGGATCATGCCGATCATGGTGCCGATGCCGCGCGGCGCCAGCACGTAGCCGACGGTCAGCGCCGGATAGCCCATGACGTTCTGCAGCATGGGCGGCTGCAGCGCGACGGTGATGTACATGTTGGAGCTGACGATCACGAACAGCAGCGAACCGGTGATGAAGTTGCGGTCGAGGAACAGGGCGCGGGAGACGAACGGCTTGGCGGCGGTGACCATCTGCACCACGAACAGATAGAATGCCAGCGCTGCCAGCCCCGCATAGATCTTGATCTCGGTCGCCTCGAACCAATGCACGGTCTCGCCACGGTCCAGCATGAGCTGAAACGAGGCGATGGCGATGATCAGCATGGCGAAGCCGAAGACGTCGAAATAGGTGTCGGTGCTCGACTGGTACTCGTCCAGGAACACCCAGACCCCGGCCATCGAGATGACGCCGAGCGGCACGTTGACCAGGAACACCCAGCGCCAGTTGGCCACTTCGGTGATGTAGCCGCCGATGGTCGGCCCCAGGATGGGCCCCAGCATCATGCCGACGCCGATGATCGCCATGGCCTTGGCGAAGTATTCGCGGGGGTAGATGCGCATCATCACCGCCTGGGCGAGCGGCAGGAGCGCCGCGCTCGACAGGCCCTGCAGGGCGCGGAACAGCACCATCTGCTCGAGCGTCGCGGCGACCCCGCACAGCACCGAGGTGACGGTGAAGCCGGCCAGCGAGGCGAGCAGTACCTTCTTCTGGCCGATCCTGGCCGCCAGCCAGCCGACCAGCGGCGTGCCCACCGCCGAAGCGACGATGTAGCTGGTCAGCACCCAGGCGATCTGGTCGATGGTGGCGGCGAGCGATCCCTGCATATAGGGCAGGGCGACGTTGGCGATAGTGCCATCGACCGACTGCATGGTGGCGCCGATCATGATGAACACCACCACCATGGTGTTGCGGAAGCCCAGCCGGAACGGCTGGCCGGGCGCCGCGGCTGGAGCGGCGGTGGACACTAGCCGCCGAACGGCAGGCCGCGCTTGCGGCCGGTGTCGATCGACACGTTGGCGCTCATGCCGGCGCGCAGCGGCACGCCGTGCGGATCGCCGGTCAGCTCCAGGCGCACCGGCACGCGCTGGGTGATCTTGACCCAGTTGCCCGTCGCGTTCTGCGCCGGCAGGACGGAATATTCCGAGCCGGCCGCCGGGGAGATGCCCGACACCACCGCGCGCAGCTCCACATCCGGATAGGTGTCGATCACCAGCGTCGCCTTCTGGCCGGGGCGGACATGGGTCAGGTCGGTTTCCTTGACGTTGGCCTCGACCCAAACCGAATCCGTCGCCATCAGCGCGAACATGGTCTGTCCGGCATTGACGTACTCGCCCGGCTGCAGGCCGGTCTTGGCGACGATGCCGTTGACGCGCGTGCGCACCGTGGTGTTGCGCAGGTTGCGCTTGGCTTCCTCCAGCTTTGTGCGCGCCTTCAGCACCTTGGGATGCCGGTCGGGAGCGCCGCCGGCTCCCAGTTCGGCGATGACGGTGTCGATGTCGCGTTTGGCGGTCGCCGCGCGGTTGCGAGCCTCGGTGAGACGGTGCTCGACTTCCTCCAGCTTGGCCCGGGAGATGGTATTGGACTGGGCGAGCCGCGAATAGCGGGCGAACTCGTTCTGCTGGTACGCCACGTCGGACGACGCCGTCGCCAGCTCGGAACGCTTCATGTCCAGCCTGGCCTTCATCGACTCCACATCCAGCCTGTTCTCGGCCAGCTCGGCTTCCGCCTCGGCCACGGCGATCTCGTATGGCTCCGGGTCGATCTGGAAGAGGATGTCCCCGGCCTTCACCGCCTGGTTCTCGCGGATCATGATCTGGACGATCTCGCCGCTCACATTGGCCGCCACCGAAACCATACCCGCCCGGACATAGGCGTTGTCGGTGGTCACGTAGCGCCCGCCGGTGACATAGAAATATCCGGCGACGGCCAGCGCCACGAGCGGTCCGAGCACGAGCAGGGCGATGCGCGCGGTGCGGCGACGGTGCACAGGTCGCACCAGGCTGCTATCTCCCCAGTTTTCCGTCATACGCGCTTATTGTTCTTGGCAGCGCCACGTTACCCGAATTCGCCATGGGCCGAAGCTGGTTTTTGGTGCCCGCCCCAACTTTGTGGGCACGCCGCGGTAACGCGCGCCGCGACGCGAGACACATGATCACATGTTCGGCGTCGAGGACCCGTCCCATGCGAATACCGCCGAGCTGCTCGGGCCGCGCGCCAGCACGGTGAAGTCCCGCCTGTTCCGGGCGCGAGAGAAGCTGCACGCCCCGACGGGATGCCGCCGCTCAGCGGCGCGCCGCACGCAAATTGGCGGCGGCGAACTCCCAGTTGAGCCGCTCGTCGATCACCGCCTTCACATAGTCGGGGCGGACATTCTGGTAATCCAGGTAGTAGGCATGCTCCCAGACGTCGATGCACAGGAGCGGCACCGCGTCGCCCTCGCAGAACGGGGGAACGGCGTCGTGGGTGTCGCGGATGCGCAGCGCGCCGCCCTCCAGCGTCACCCACGCCCAGCCGCTACCGAAGTGGCCGATCGCCGCCTCCACCAGCGCGTCGCGCAGCCCTTCGAACCCGCCGAAGCCATCGGCCAGGAGCGTGTCGAAGGCCTCGTCGGGCTTTCCGCCGCCCTCGGGCGACAGGGAACGCCAATAGAAACCGTGATTCCAGGCCTGAGCGGCCTGGTTGAAAAGTTGCTTGCGGCTTTCGTCGCCGTGCGTCCGCCGGATAATGGTCTCCAGATCGGCGCCGGCGAGCGCGGTTCCCTCGATCAATTCGTTGGTCTTGTCCACATAGGCGGCGTGGTGCTTGTCGTGGTGCAGGGCAAGGGTCCGCCGAGAAATGCACGGCTCCAGCGCGTCATAGGCGTAAGGCAAGGCAGGCAGTGTGATCATCGACTCCTCCGTCATGTGGCGCCTTGACGCGCCCCCTTGCATCGCATTGAGCAAACGGGGAAAATTCAGCGGCGCTGTCGGGAACTTTTCCCGTATGCCCCGGTTTCGGGGGATCGGTGAAAGAACGCGGCGGCACGGGACGGGGTTCCGTTGAAATCGCGTTGCCATGAATCCGCCATCTTCGGTTCACGTCGGGTTCAGCACCAACGGAGCACACTGCAATGTATGGGTGATGCCGGGACACCAGGAGAGTCTGCCCGGCCGCCACCTTCAACCCGCATAGGGAGAGACCGATGCGAAGGAGTCTAACGTCCACCCTCAAGCAGGTGCTAATCTCGGGCACGGCCTGCGCGCTGCTCATGGGGTCGTCGGCGGCCTTTGCGCGCGATGACGAGGAAAAACAGCGCCAGAAGCAGGAACGCCAGCTGGAGCGCCAGCAACGCCAGCAGGAACGCCAGCAGGACAGGGGCGACCGTACCCCGCGCGGCGCCCAGCAGCAGCAACAGTGGCAGCAGCCGCAGCAGCAGAGCCCGTCGCAGCGCGACGCGGCCCGCGACTGGCAGAACAACCGCGGCGGCGGCGATAGCCGCGGCGGCGAAAACAGGCGCACCTACGAGCAGCCACAGGACCGTCAGCGGCACTATATCCAGCCACAGCAGCAGAGCCCGTCGCAGCGCGACGCGGCCCGCGACTGGCAGAACAACCGTGGCAACGACGGCAGCCGCAACGCCTGGCAGAACAACAACCATCGCAACGGGCAGCCGGGTGGCGCCGACGACCGCAACCCGTATGGCAACACCTGGGACAAGGGGGACAAGCGAGAGTACCGGGCGGAACGGCGCGACGACCGGCAGGACCACAAGCAGGACCGCCGCGAGGACCGGGCCGACCGCCGCGACGAACGCCGCGACGGCACCTGGAGCAAGCAGGACGGGAGGGACTACCGCGAGGAGCGGCGCGACGACCGGCGCGACTACAAGCAGGATCGCCGCGAGGATCGCGCCGATCGGCGGGAAGCGCGCGACAACCGCAACGACTGGCGCCACGACCATTGGCGGAACGACCGCAACGACTGGCGCCACGACCGGCATACCTGGGAGCGCCGCTGGTACGACCGCAACCGGCACGATCACGGCTGGGTCTGGCACCGCGCGCCGCATCGGCACTATTCCTGGTACCGGCCCGGCTTCTCGATCGGCTACCTGCCGCGCGGCTATCGTCCACTGCGGGTGGGCTACCGCGACTACTACTACCATGAGGGCCTGTACTATTCGCGCGGCTCGGCCGGCTACACGGTCGTGACCGCCCCGTTCGGCGCGCTGATCGCCAGCCTGCCGATCGGCTACAGCACGCTCTACTATGACGGAAGGCCGTATTACTACTACTACGGCACCTACTATGCGTGGGATCCGCGCTACGGCCAGTACGTGGTTACAGAGCCGCCGGAAGGACTGGCGGTGGACTACCTGCCGGAGGGCTACGAGACCGAGTATCGCGGCGGAAACCTGTATTAC
>LNFM01025631.1_pt1 | contig 17450 bp, 19 predicted proteins | sample 596031 | NCBI WGS metagenome assembly LNFM01 (sample SAMN04254537, study PRJNA301005) | activated carbon metagenome | isolation source: dual media filters at the Ann Arbor, Michigan drinking water treatment plant | place: USA: Ann Arbor | reverse complement strand
ATGTTTTTAGAATTACATATCCTTTTTCATCAACACTTGGCATTCGATAGTGTGATGTTTTTAAAGGGATTTTTACAGACCAGTGTTCGCTATGAGGCCAAAATATTGCAGGTGTTGGTGAGGACATATTTTAAAATTAAAAAGTAAAAAATAAAAGCTGTATGGTTATTACAAAGCTAAACGTCAGGTTTAACTTTTGCTGGGTTAAATAGACACTAAAGTAGCAAATATCAGATAAACAAAAAATGATGTTACCCTATTTGCATTATTTCATTTCCAAATGAAAAGTTAACGCCACTTGTTTTTAACCATTCGTCAGGAAAATGTTACCAATCAGATAAATGTAAAAAGTTGAAGCTCTTCGGCCAGCTATTTTTGAAATACGAAAAAATTAGTAGCCTCGTTAGTATAGCCATTTTGTAATAGTAAGCATGTATCAGTCGTCTTCGAGTAACATTATCGCTGAGCTGCTATTAAAATTAAGTCATGAAACCAAAAACCAATTTAACCTTTTGCCTTATCCTTATTTCGTTTGCGTTTGCGGCAGCTCAAACTCCGGCACCAAGAGTGCTTACCGCAAAAAGAACTACAAAACCTGTCAAGATTGATGGCCTCATAAATGATGAAGCATGGAAAGATGCTTCCACAATGGACAGTCTTGTTGAATTCAGACCCAAAATAGGGGCAGTAGAAAATCCCGGGAACAAAACTATTGCCTACCTGATGTATGATGATGAGGGCATTTACTTTGGTGGTTATTGTTATGAAAGGACTAAAGACAGCATTGCTACCGAATTAATAGGCAGCCGTGATGGTTTTGGCACTAATGATTTTGTTGCTTTAATTTTGGACACTTACCAGGATAAGCTGAATGGTTTTGAATATTTTGTTACTCCCCTGGGTGAACAGTGGGACGCCAAAGTGGCCCCCTCTAATAATGATAATGGGGGTGAAGACTTTAGCTGGAACGCAGTTTGGAAAAGTGGTACAGTGGTTCACAATGATGGTTGGAGTTTTGAAATGTTTATCCCATACGCAGCCATCCGTTTTGGAAAAAAAGATGTACAAAACTGGGGGCTAAACATTACCCGCCGCAGAAGAAAAACAGAACAACAATATACCTGGAACCCAATAGACCCTAATGTAAACGGTTTCTTAACCCAAGCAGGAGCCTGGGTTGGTGTTACTAATATTAAACCGCCTTTGCGCTTACAATTTTCACCTTATTTCTCAGTATACGCCAATCATTTTCCCGCTAATCAACCGGGTGTAAAAAACTTGACCAGCCAGGTCAACGGTGGTATGGATGTTAAATACGGCATAAGCCAGGCATTTACATTGGATGCCACACTGATTCCTGATTTTGGCCAGGTACAGAGTGATAACCGTGTGCTTAACCTTACTCCGTTTGATGTACAGTTTAATGAGCAGAGAAATTTTTTTACCGAAGGCACCGAACTGTTTGGAAAGGGTGGCTTGTTTTATTCCCGCCGCCTTGGTGTAGAGCCGGTTTACTGGAACAATCCATATATTTCGCTTCAACCAAATGAGGATGTAATTTCTGAACAGCAGGAAGCAAAACTGATTAATGCTACAAAAATATCAGGTCGCACACAAAAAGGGCTGGGTATAGGTATTCTTAACGGCCTAACAAAACCCCGAATTGCTGTAATAGAAAACAATGTAACAAAAGAACAGCGGGAAGTACAAGTGGAACCGCTTACTAACTATAATGTATTCGTACTGGATCAAACCATGAAAAATAACTCCAGTGTTTCGTTGGTAAACACCAATGTATGGAGAAGTGGAAACGCCTATGATGCGAATGTTACGGCGGCACTTTTCGATTTGAATGATAAAAAGAATATGTGGAATGTTGGAGGTAAAGCTGCTGTTAGCAATCAGATTGGTATTACAGCGGATGGGAAAACTGAAACTGGTTACAGCCAGCAATTGTATTTCGGTAAAACGAGTGGTCGCTTCAACTTTAATGTTTGGCAAGAATTAGCCAATACAAAATACACTCACCGTGACCTGGGTTTTTTTACAAACAACAACTTTTTAGATCATGGATATAATGCAAGTTATCGCTGGGTGGAGCCAAAAAGTTTTTACAATCGGATATTTATTAATACTGGTGCCAGGTACAGCAAACTACTAAAACCAATAGCAGGTCTTCAGCAGCAATATCAGGATGCAAACGTCAGGATGAATCTGAACATACAATCGAAAAAACTCTGGTGGGCAGGTATGTTCAGTAATTTTGTTTTCCGTGGCAACGATTTTTATGAACCCCGAGAAACCGGCTGGTTTTTCAGAAGAGCTGCCAGCTTTGTTTTTGGTGGCTGGTTTGAAAGTAATGAAGCAAAGAAATATTCTTTCAATGCTGAAGTCTTTACCCGTACTTTTTTTAAATTTTATAATGGTTTTAGCTACCAGGTATTGTTGCGGCAGCAATACAGATTTAATGATAAGCTTACCGTATCTCACCGTATCAATACAAATCCATTATTTAATAATATTGGCTATGCCTTTGTATCAAACAGCAGCGATATAAATTTTGCCCGCCGTAAGCGTAATACGATCGAAAATATACTCTTTGTAAAGTACAGTTTTACCAACAAAATGGGGCTTACGTTCCGGGCAAGGCACTATCTGAGCAATATATACAATAAGGAATTTTATTTATTGCAAAAAGACGGTAGCCTGAAACCCTCTTCATTTATTGAAGGTGTAAACCAGAATCTCAACCTTTTTAATATTGACATGGTTTATACCTGGCAGTTTGGCCCTGGCAGCTTTATAAACATTGTATGGAAAGACGCCGCCCAAAACTTTAGCAGGATGGTAGAGGAAAATTATTTTAAGAATTTTGGACAAACGATTGAATCCGATCAAAACAACAACATTTCCCTAAAAGTTATTTATTTTCTAGACTATCTTGATTTAAGAAAAACATTAAAAAAGAAAGCAAGAAAAAATATTTGATAATATTATTGATCAATCAGAGGCCCATATTCTGGTTTCCATTCGTATTTAAAACGACGGTGACTCCATAAATAATTAGATGGATCGTTCCGAACAACTTCTTCCAGTGCATTTCTATATAAAATCGTTAACTCCTCCGGTGTTGAATCAGCACCATTTTCTGCTAATAGTTTAGATGAAAAATGATAGTAACCTCTTTTAATTTTATTAAAGCCAACCATTACAACCGCTGTATTGTTTTTTACGGCTCCTTTGGCAGGCCCTGTAACAAATGGAACAGGTCGTCCAAAAAATGTCATCCAGTATGCATTTCTAGGGTCGCCGGGATTTTGATCTGCTGCTAAACCCATGGTGTATTGCATGGAAAAAACCTGGTGCATTTTATTTTTAAAATCAGGAGCGGAAATCAAAACTGATCCATGCTTTTTTCTAAAATTAAAAAAAATGCGATCGAGATGCTTATTACTGATAGGCATATAAATACCAACAAAAGGTACCTTCAGGCTCATAGCAGTTAAGGTATTGGCAAACTCCCAGTTGAACTGGTGACCCGCCATGATGTGCACATTGTATCCTTTATCTGTTAGGTCATTAATTAAGTCAAACTCTCCCGAAGATCTTTTTTGAATTTCCTTTTTGGTAATGGAAATAAATTTTATAGCTTCTAAAAAAGTATCAATAAGGTTATGATAGAATTTTTTTGCAATCTGTAAACGTTCATTTTCTGTTTTTTCGGGAAATGCAATTGCAAGATTGTTCAATACGATAGTGCGGCGATATTTAAGAATGTAAAACACAAATCCATAAATACAGTCTGCTAAAAAATGCATAACCCGCCAGGGAAGTAATGAAACAAGCCAGAGAAACCCGTAGACAATATAATACATAAGAGGGCAAAGATACAATCACGGATTTTAGGATTAGAAAGGATTAAGCGATTATACTCCTAGGAGTCAGGAGGCTTAAATAACAATTCTAATTTCATGCAGGGTATTCGCAAATGGCGAATAGAACCTGCCTGTAGGCAGACAAGTTACAACAGCAAAATTGTGCGCCCCCCTGCCTTAGCAGTGCGGCGGCCTGGCGCAAGGAACGATGATAGTAGTACTGCGGCCGGGCTAATAAAAATTACAATACAATATTCTGAACAAGATTGCTTTTGTTTGGATAATCGGTATTGAAATGCAGGCCACGGCTTTCTTTGCGGAAACTGGCACCTTTTACAATAAGATAACCGACAGTGATCATATTTCGCAATTGCAATAGCTGGGGTGATAAAGAACTACTTTCGTATAATAGTTCTGTTTCTTCCCATAGCAAATCGAGACGACGCATAGCTCTTTGCAAACGAACATCGTTTCTTACAATACCAACATAATCACTCATCACCTGTTGCAGTTCCTTTAAACTTTGAGTAATAAGGATCATTTCTTTTGGTTCGGTAGTACCCCTTGCATTCCAGTCGGGAATATTATTAGAAAATGAAACCGTATTGATCTTTTCTGCGGCATCTACAAAACAACGATGCGCAAAAACCATTGCTTCCAACAAAGAATTACTGGCTAACCGATTTGCTCCATGCAAACCAGTGCTGGCACATTCGCCACAGGCATACAAATTTCTAATGCTACTTCTTCCCCACTCATCGGTTTTAATGCCACCACAACTGTAATGTGCTGCTGGTGCAACGGGTATCATGTTCTTTGTAATGTCGATACCAATCGATAAACACTTTTCAAAAATATTGGGAAAATGCTCAATGAATTTTTCTTTGGTGAAATGCCGGCAATCTAACCACACATGTTCTGTACCTGTTCTTTTCATTTCACTATCAATAGCTCTTGCTACAATGTCTCTTGGTGCAAGGTCTTTTCGTTCATCATACTTTTCCATGAACGCTTCACCATCCATGTTGCGGAGAATACCGCCATCGCCTCTTACCGCTTCAGTTATTAAAAAAGCATGGCCTCTTACTCCGGGTTCATACAATGCAGTGGGATGAAATTGTATGAACTCCATATTTTCAATTCTTCCTTTAGCCCGGTACACCATAGCCACACCATCACCAGTTGCAATGGCAGGATTGGTAGTAGTGCGATATACTTGCCCGTTGCCACCTGTTGCCAGCAATGTTATTTTAGCAAGAATTTTTTCGATCTTGTTAGTCTCCAAATTGAGCACATAAACACCATAACATTCTACATCTGGTGTTGCTTTATTGACCAGGTAACCAAAATGGTGTTGTGTAAGAATATCAACCACAAAACAATGTTTGATGAACTCGATATTCTTTTGATTGTTCACCGCATCAATCAATGCTCTTTCCATTTCTTTTCCTGTAACATCTTTATGATGCAGAATGCGAAATTCTGAGTGTCCGCCTTCTTTGCCTCGTTTATAATCGCCGTCTTCTTCTTTGTCAAATCTTGCTCCCCATTCAATTAATTCTCTCACTCTTTCCGGTCCTTCTTTTACTACTATTTCTACTACTTCTTTATTGCATAATCCATCACCGGCGATCAATGTATCGTCGATATGTTTTTCAAAGCTATCGTTCTCCTTGTGCATACTTGGTATTAGTCTCGTCTGCTGCGGCCTTCGTCATTACCACCACTTTTTTATCGGGAAATTGTTCCGCAATTTTTAACGCATACGTTAATCCTGCAATACCTGAACCAATCACTAAGAAATCTGTTTGCATACTATTTTTTGTAATCCCAAATGTACTGCATCGCCGATTGATGACAAGAGGTATGGGACACTATTTACTGTGGAGCCGTGTACTTCACAATATCAACACCAATGCCATTTGGGTCAACGATTGCAAAATGACTGTCGCCCCATGGTTCGTCTCTTAATTCCACTTCAATACTAGTTCCAGAATTTTTGATCCGTTTGAATTCCATATATACATCATCAACTTCAATCGTAATAAAAACACCTTCCCCTGAAAAAGCGGATTGAAAAATTTTCTGCTGAGATGGATGATCCGGCTGCATAAATGCAAGCTGGTCATTTCCATTGGGTGTTTGCAAAAGAATGAACCATTCGTTTTCAAACTTTACGGTAAAGTTTAATGTTTGCAGATAAAACTGTTTTGTTTCCTGCAGTTTAGTGGTAATGATTCCGGCATTTAGTTTCATATCTGTTGAGTTTAGAGTAGATGAATTTATATGCATATCTGTGAGAAATGCAATTACAAGTAGAACGGCATAGGTTTTTACCATAACATTTTATTTAAATACCAATTTGTACTTCGGTAAGACTGTTAGCAGGATTATTAAAATCCATGTAGAGATATTGCTCCCGGCAAATACCGGAAAGTTGTTTTCCATTGGCATATACATCGCCAATTACCCGGTCGTAGGTTTCATACAAATGCTCCCAGGCACCATGATGCAATGTAGTTACACATTCAAACGGTGGTAATTCTTTGTAAAGAAACAAGGACTCTTCTTTTGGAAGTCCGTCTACCGGCAAAGCAATTTCTAATGTAAATACTGTGTCAGGTTTTCCATCAGCCCCTAAATAGATCCATTGAAGGGGGCCGGTAGGTAACAGCTCTTGTTTTGCAGCAACAGCATATAATTGTTTGGCAACTGTACCTACGTATTGACCAATGTCCTTTAATGAAGTTCGAGTGGTGAAAAATAGCACCGGAATAGCGGGGACTGATTTAATAACCATAGTTGTTTGTTTTAATAGTTCAAAACAACAACCGGGTAGTGACAACCCTGTGTCAGCAAGTTTTTAGAAGTAAAAAATTATTTATACTTCTCGGCCAATAGTTTAACTAATTGCTGCATAATAGTAAGAAAGGAGGAGGGAGATTCTATATTTACTTTATCAGTGTACATGAGCAACCAACGACAAAAATATTCAGGATGGGCTACCAGGAATTTCATATAAATGCGGTCGCCTCTTTCCTCCTGCGACACAAAACCATGATAAAACTTTTGTGCCTGTATGTACCGGCCAATATTTTTTTCAAAATTAACTACGGCTTCCTGCAACTCTCTTTCCTGTTGCAACTGCTGTATGTATTCATTTAAAGAAGGATGTGGTGTATCATCAAACCGTTCCTCTTTTAAAATCAGTTTGCGAATTCTATCGAGGCGAAAATCCCGGTAATCTTTTCTCAACCGGCACCAACCTATAAAATGCCAGGAGTTGGCGTAATAGAATAAACCGATTGGCTCCGCATCTCTTACGGTAGTTTCTTCTTTATAAGCAGAATAATATTCCAAACTAATTACTCTTCTATCAACCGCTGCTTGCCTCATGGCTGATAAATGTAGCTGCAATGCTTCGTCAACCGGAACAGGGCCAGTATGAATAGCAATTTTTTCAACCAGTTCTTCTACATAATCTTTATCAGTTGACCGCAACACTGCTTTTATTTTATACATCGCAGAATCAAACTGCCGCTTTTCTGCTTCGTCCGTAAAATGCTGAATGAATTTACTGCCAAGTAGTAATGAAGATGCTTCTTCCTGTGTGAACATTACCGGTGGCAAACGATAACCCTCCATGATTGAATAGCCGATACCAGCTTCACCGATAACGGGAATACCGCTTTCGTCTAATGCTTTTATATCACGGTAAACTGTTCGCAGACTCAAATTGAATCTATCGGCAAGCTCTTGTGCAGTTACTCTTTTCTTTCCCTGCAAGTGTACGAGTATAGCATGAAGTCGGTCAACCCTGTTCACGGAAAATAATTTTTGTGGCTGCTAAGATACAGCGGCAAGATTAGTATTATTGATTGTCTTTAGAACGGATATAACGGCTTGCGCCTTCCACTATAAATAATTGAGCAAGCCCATAAGTGATCATTATTACTAATCCTGCGAGTTCAAATGAATGGTAAAATTTATTGATGGCCAATACAGAATCAGATATAACAAAAAGCAAGGCACCGAAAATAATAAAATAGCCTGCTTTTTTATTTGCTAACGCTTCCAAATGTAAAGAGCTGCAAAACATTCCACCAAGAACACTGCCGTATATAACTACCGGCCATTTCATTTCTCCTAAGTGTGGAGTAAGCCATCTTAATAAGAAAATAACATACCCTATGGATAGAATAAAGAAAAAATTGTTTCTATCAATTTTATTCCTTTTTATAATTCGTGTAAAACATAATCCATAAAAAATATGAGCCAGTAAAAAAGAAACGAGACCCAGTAAAAAAAATATTTCATTTTTAGAAACAAACATCAACAGCACATCACCACCCCACGAAAAAAATAGGGCCAGTAATATCCATTTCTTCAGATTACTTGCAACGGTATTTGTTTTAGAAAGAAAATAGGCTATCAATAGCGGAATCAACAACGGCTTAGAAATGGATTGCATCAATTCATAATTTAATTGAATGCCTGTAATATGAGCAACAAGAACAACAATAAAAGCAATGAACCAGAATTCTTTTTTCATACTACAAATTTATACTTGCACCCACGCATCATTTTCCTTAATTAAATTAATCAACTCCTCTACTGCTACTTCACTGTTTACATTTCTTTTCATTACTTCTTTGCCTTTGTACAAGGTTATTTTTCCAGGACCGCTGCCCACATACCCAAAGTCGGCATCCGCCATTTCGCCGGGGCCATTTACAATACAGCCCATGATCGCAATCTTCACTCCTTTGAGGTGATTGGTAACGGCACGGATCTTAGCGGTGGTTTCCTGTAAGTCAAATAATGTTCTGCCGCAACTGGGGCAACTGATGTATTCAGTTTTGGATATCCTTGTCCGGGTTGCTTGTAGATAAATATCTTTTACTTCTAAATATGTTCTGCCGCTGGCTTTAATGTTTTCTAATTTTGAATCACCGCTGTAGCCCAAACAAATTCCATCACCGATACCTTCTAAAAACAATGCTCCGGTTTCTGTTGCGAAATGAATCAAGTGTTCATCAGGTGTTTGCCAATTGCTATCTGTGATTAATACAACCGGGTTTTTTATTTCCCTGGTCATTAGTTCTGTAAACATCCGCCGAACAGATTGCATAGCATTGCTGTTGGTTGAACTAAGACAAATAACCACTGTAGGATCGTTCGCCAGTTGCTCGAGGAAAGGACTAATTGCAGCATTGTCGTTATAGCAATCAACCATCACAAAATTCAATGTCTCACTTTTTTGTTCTGCCTCTATAAAACCGCTATCGCTAAAAATGGGGAAGTATTTTGATTTGTCTGAAGCATCTGCCCATGCAGCCGGATATACAATCACTTTCAATGTACCAGGTAATGCAAAATCCAGAAATTGATTACCTGTAAAAATATAATCTGCTGCTGCATCACCAATTGTCCATTTATCAGTGGCTGCATCATATGTGTAACCTATACTTTGCAAATGAGATGGAGTTATTTTTTCTATTTTACTTAAATCAGCAACAACAACAGGCACATGTTTACCACCGATATTATCAACTGCAAATGTTTCTCTTCTTTTGTATTCAAATGGATTGTAAGGAATATTTGTGTTATCGGAAACTGATTCCTGACTCCCGACTCCCGACTCCCGACTCGTATATCTCTTCACCAAATCCTTACACACCGGTATTTCAAATTCCGGGTCTTCAGTTAATGATACTCTAATTGTATCGCCTATGCCGTCTTCTAATAATGTACCGATACCAACAGCAGATTTTATTCTTCCATCTTCACCATCACCTGCTTCAGTTACCCCTAAATGCAATGGATATATCTCTCCAAACTCATCAAACATTGTTTTAATCAATAAGCGATACGCCTGCACCATTACCTGCGGATTGCTGCTTTTCATACTCAGCACAATATTGTGATAAGTCTCGGCTCTTGCAATCCGCAAAAATTCCATCGCACTTTCTACCATACCCATTGGTGTATCACCATAGCGGCTCATGATACGATCGCTGAGCGAACCATGATTGGTACCGATACGCATCGCCGTTCCGTACTCTTTACAAATTTTTACCAGCGGCGTAAAACGTTCTCTTATCCGATCAATTTCTTCTGCATATTCTGCATTGGTGTATTCAATTTGTTCAAATTTTTTCTTGTCAACATAGTTGCCGGGATTGACTCTTACTTTTTCAATAATTCTCGCTGCAATTTCTGCAGCATTGGGAGTGAAATGAATATCTGCAACAATCGGTGTAGTATATCCTTTTTTGCGAAGCTCATTTTTTATATTCAGTAAATTCTCTGCTTCATTTTTGGAAGGGGCGGTAATCCGGATCAACTCCGAGCCTGCTTCTATGCATCGGATACTTTGCTCTACGGTAGCAATTGTATCCATCGTATCCGTGGTAGTCATTGTTTGAATACGAATAGGATGAAAGTTACCGAGCTTTAAATCACCGATACTGACTTCTTTTGTTGGAAGACGTTTATATTGAATAAGGGATTCGCAGTATAATTGCATAGCTGCAAAACTAACAAAGATGAGGCAGCAAAGTTTACCAATCTTTTGTTTGTGAACCGCCGCTTTTAGACTTTAATTTCTGCAATCTCTGCTGGGCTTCTTTCTCTTTTTGTTCCAGCAGTTTAAGGCGTTGTTCAGCTTCTTTGGGACTTAACTTAGATTGCTGTTGCTTTTTCTGCTGCTGCTCATTTTTCTTTTTTTGCTGGTCGTCCTGCTTTTTTGGAGGAGGGGTTTTCTTTTTTAATTCAAGCATTGCTTTTTGAAGATTTTCCCTGGCTTCTTTATCGTTGGGGTCTTGACGCAAGGCGTTTTTATACGCTTCAATACTTTCTTCCAGCTTTTTTTGCTGACTTAGCACCGCCCCTTTGTTATAGTAAGATTTAGATTTTAAACCCGCCTCTTTTGCATCTCCTGCTATTTGGGTAAATGCTTTAACGGCTTCATCACTTTTATTTTGCTTAGCTAATGCATTAGCCCGGTTGAATTTAGCGGTTGCATTTACAGGGTCGGCTTTTAATGCTTTTTCATATTCGGAAGAAGCTTCGTCAAACTTTTGCTGTTTGTATAGATCATTACCTGCCTGTATCGCTTTCTGAACAGCTTCGGTTTGTCCAAACGAACTAAATGAACTTAACAGCAATAACAATATGACTATTGAATACTTCATGCAATCACTTTTTTTCTTTCCGGGATAAAAAATTCAACCAGTAAAAACACAAACATGCCCAGAGCCAACCACATATAGTAAGTCTTAAAATTCATTTGCGATACATCGCTGAAAGCTTTGGTCTCTATTTGTGACAATTGTGATTTTACCATCCTCACCGCTTCATCACTGCCTTCCAACCGGATATAAACGCCATTTGTTTGTTGTGCAATATCCTTTAGCACTTGCTCATTCAATTTTGAAATAACTGTAACACCTGTTTCATCTTTCTTTACATCGCCGGTGGCAGGATCAGGTATTGTTGTGCCTTCTGGAGAGCCAATACCAATGGTATTGATCATTACACCTTCTTCTGCAAGACTGGTCGCTGTTTTCACAGCTTCTTCATCATGTCCTTCGCCATCTGAAATTAATATCACGGCTTTGTATCTTCTTTCAGCCGGATTAAAAACTTTAGCACTCATCGTTAAGGCTTCGCCGATAACAGTGCCTTGTTGCGGCACTGCATCCGGACAGCACCATGATCAACTGTTAATGGCATTTGTAAATAAGCTTTACCTGCAAATAATACTAATGCAATTCTGTCGTTCGGCATCTCCGTCATCAGTTTGCCAATAAACTGTCTTGCTCTTTCTAAACGACTTGGTTGCAGATCTGTAGCCAGCATACTCTTACTTACATCCAACGCAATTGCTACATCAATTCCTTTTCTAATTGTACTATCTGATGCGCCGGGTTTGCGGGGATTCATCACCGCTACTATTCCAAATGCAAATGCAATGCAAATACAAATAAATTTTACAGCAAATTTTACAGGAGAATAACCAACGGTTAATACTTTTACTAATCTTTCATCCCCCATCCTTTTTTTTACTTTTCTTTTCCATTGCAGCAGTGCAAGAAAGAGCAGCACCAAAATACCGATGGCGGCAAAAAGCAAAACGAAATCTTTATTTTGAAATTGTAAAGTCAATTTAATAGGTATAATTAGCTGATTTGATAAGTAATAAGCCATTACATTAATCAACAATTAAGCCATACTATTTACATCTTCCCTTCAAAAAAGCCAAGTTCTTTTAATATATCTTTTAGCATCTTCATTCTTACCGTCCACATATCAAAATCTTTATCTGGCGACTCAATATTCAGTACAAAAAAGTAAGGATGATTGTTCTCTTCTATCCAGCCAACGATCCAGCCGATAGAATGGCCGTTTTCTGTAAAACCCCAGCCGGTTTTATAGCCCAGGCGATAGTTGCTGTTGTTTTCAAACAACATAGCTCTTTTTACCATTTCCTGGTAACTTTTGAAGAATGGTAATTGATTGAAGTATAAACGTTTTACCAACCCTAATTGCTCATCCGAAGAAACTTTTAGCGAATTATCTAACCAGAAAGAATCAATTGCACTGGTAATTTTTTGGGTGCCGTACTTCAAGGAGTCTAACCAAAGCTGCATCGTATCTTTTCCAATTCTTCTTGCTACTTCCTGGTAATAATTTACCGATGAAACTCTGAAGGCATTATACATATTCAGATCCTGGTTCCAATCTTCGATACGACGTTTTACACCATCCCATTTTATCACCATACTATCGCTGCTGATCTTGCCGGTTTGCAAACCGATCAACGAATTAACGATCTTAAAAGTAGAAGCCGGTAAGTAGCTGCTATCTCTGTATCGACCCAAATTATGCACCGTGAATTTCCCGGTGCCATTATCCATTAATGCAAAGCTTCCGTCCACCTTATTTTCATCAAAATATCTCTTCAGTTTTTTATCCTGCTTTACATTATTGGGGGAGCAGGCAGCAATTAATACCGGCAAAAGCAATACATAGAAAAAAAGCCTCATTGATGTAAGAATTTGTGCAAAGTTAACTGCTAAGCGGTTGCCAAAATGTTGCCTGGGGAAATATTAGCTAATTCGAAGCCTTCTGCAATGGACTATTGCTTTCGTAGTAAAACAGCTTTCTGATAGCTGCCTACCTTGTGGCTGTCAACAGTAGGACTATCTTTTGTTCCGTTACCTGTTGTAGCAATTGGCTTAGCACTGATGCTATAAAATTCCACCATTAATTTATCATCTTCCATCCAATAATTATTGATAATGGTAGAATTTTGCACAGTAAAGGCACCACTTAGTTTACCGGCCACCCAAAACTGATCAAGTATAATTCCATTGTTTTCATTTATCTGCCAATGCACTCCTGCACTGTCTTTACAACTCAAAAAATAAGGCCGGTTGTCTTTGGTCGCATCACCATAAATTATTTGCCAGACCCAAACATTGATACTATCGGTTGGATGAATCCTTAATTCCATATTCACTTCTTGTGGTTCAGTTTTCCCGGTTTTGTACCATTTCAATTGTCCCCGCCACTTTCCTTGCCAGCTTTGCGGGAATGGTTGTTGGGCATTTGTAGAAAACGAAAAGGAAAGTAGAAATAGAAAAAACCAAACAACTCGCATAAACATCTTTTAATAAAAATAAAAAATCCCGCCTCGATGAAACGAAACGGGATGAATAATTTTTAATGGTGCATTACATATAAAAGCCACCTTTTAGTGGCTGCGCAAGAACTCATAACAAAAGCAACTGTAGCTACAAGAGCTAAACAAAGAAAAAACTTTTTCATACCGATTAAATAAATAACTGGGTCAACAAATTAATTAAGGAAGTTCAGAGGTAGGGATTCGGTAGAATTAGACCATGCAGATAAATAGAAAACGAAAGTAACACCCATATATTGCTTTTCATAACTTTTGACGGTATTTTTCCTGATAAGTGGAAAAAAATACGAAGGGATTTTCAATTATCGTAAAATCCCTATTTGCTTTAGCTTTACAGCTTTAAAACCTAAATAGCTAAGAATGAAATATCCATAAAAATTATCGAGCTAATTTGCACCGACAGCGATGATAATTTTTATGGATATACTATGTGACAAATTCTTAAAACAAAAATTAACACATGAAAACAATTGTTGGATTTTTGATGGCTTCTGCCTTTTTTATTACTGCTTGTAATAATAACAAACCTAAAGATTCAGTTACCATTACCAGCGAAGATGGAAAGGAACAGGTGACCATAGATGCCAATCAAATGCAGAATGCGGCAGAAGAAATGGAGAAGACAAAAGATGCATTGGGCAAATTAACACCACTTACTGCGGATGAATTAAAAGCAATATTTCCAGCAGAAGTGATGGGCACAGCAGTTTCTGGCTTAGAAGTAGCATCTGCTATGGGTGCATCAACTGCAGAAGCTAAATACAAAGTAAACGACAGCACAGATATCAAAATAAGCATTATTGATTGTGCCGGACCTGGCGGTGCAGGTATTTACAGTATGCAATACCTCGGAATGATGAACATTCAGCAAGAAGATGAAGATGAATACACTAAAACCATTGACTTTAATGGCGGCAAAGCATTTGAAAATTGCCGGAAAGATAGAAATGAATGTACCCTTACATATTTCAGCGGAGGCCGTCTTTTAATTTCGTTGGAAGGAGATAATGTTGGAATTAATACGTTGAAGGATGTGGCAAAGACTTTAAAGACTAAATAAATTCTTCTTTAGAATGAAAAAAATATTTTGTTTCCTATCAATTTCGTTATTGCTCACACATTTCCTCCTTGCACAAAATAATAGCACGGTTGGCAATAGCTTAAAAGAGATGAACAATGATACTTTGCTGTATTTGAAGCAGCAAATTCTTAATCAAAAAAACACTTACATTGGAAAGCCAATGGATAGCATTTTGAAGAATTTACCTGCGACAATAAAAGAGTATTCGAATGGAGATAATTCAAAAAACAGATCCTTGTGCAATGAAACTTCTTTTTACTTTTTTCCTATTAGAGAAACACCTAAGAGGATAGTCAAAAAGCAAGACCCGTTATTGATAATAATAACATGGGCAACTCCACTTGATACAAAAGAAATGGAAGCTTTAGGATTAGCAAAAATGTTTTCCGGCAAATGGAATCAAGTAGCTTACACCTATTTTAAGAACAAAATAGTATCAAATATAAAAATGGTTGAATTTAATTATGAGCTAAAATGAAAAAGCAGACAGATTAATAATTTAATAAGCCATATAATTACTTTTTGAAACAAAAACTGCGAACCCAAAAGCTTCGCAGTTTTTATATTTTACACTAATTGTTATATCACTTCAACACCCCCAACTCCTTCCCAGCTTTCGTAAATGCAGCAATAGCTTTATCCAAATGTTGCTGCTCATGTCCGGCACTTAATTGTACTCTTATTCTTGCCTGTCCTTTTGCAACAACAGGGAAAAAGAAACCAATTACATAAATTCCTTCTTCTAATAATTTAGCGGCAAAGTTTTGTGCCAGCACTGCATCGTACAACATAATTGGTACAATAGGATGATCGCCGGGTTTAATATCAAAGCCAGCTTCTGTCATTTTAGTACGGAAATATTTAGTATTGAATTCTAATTTATCCCGCAGGTCGGTTGATTCGCTCAGCATATCCAGTACAGCTATTGATGCACCAACAATAGAAGGAGCAACTGTATTGCTGAATAAATAAGGTCTTGATTTTTGGCGCAGCATCGATATAATTTCTTTTCTGCCAGACGTAAAACCACCAGATGCACCGCCCAATGCTTTGCCCAATGTGCCGGTGATAATATCTATTCGTCCCATTACACCACGATATTCATGTGTGCCTCTTCCTGTTTTTCCTAAAAAGCCAGACGAGTGACATTCATCGATCATTACAATTGCATCATACTTATCAGCGAGGTCGCATATTTTATCAAGTTGTGCAATCGTTCCGTCCATACTAAACGAACCATCCGTAACAATAATGCGGCTGCGCAGGTTGGCAGATTCCTGCAACTTTGCTTCGAGGTCTGCCATATTATTATGTTCATAACGGAAACGCTGTGCTTTACACAATCTTACTCCGTCAATAATAGAAGCATGATTTAATGCATCAGAAATAATAGCATCCTGTTCATTAAATAACGGTTCAAAAACACCGCCATTGGCATCAAAAGCGGCAGCATATAAAATGGTATCTTCTGTGCCGAGGAAAGTGGATATTTTTTCTTCCACAAATAAAACGAACGCTACTCAGCCCATAACCTCTGTTATCAATTGCTTTATGTGCAGCTTCAATCACTTTTGGGTGACTAGACAAACCCAAATAATTATTGGCGCAAAAGTTCAATACCGTTTTGCCACCTACCGTTATTTCAGCCCCTTGTGAGCTTGCAATAATTCTTTCTTTTTTAAAAAGTCCGGCTGATTCTATTTCTGACAGTTCAGTGGCAATGCGTTGTACCAGTTTTTCATTCATATAGCAATTATTTAATGCGCAAATATAACAAGCCCATTTCTTAAGCCTTCGCTTTTAAAAAGAGCATTGTGGGAAAATTTTATGCTTCCTGTAACATTTGGCAGAGTACTTTCGTCAAATCATAAAATTGGCTAACATGAGAAAAAATACCTGGATACCACTTGCAGTACTTACAGTTATAGTGGTCGCTGGTTTTTTTATTCTTCAGTCAGCGGCTCCAACCAACCCAGAGCCAACAAAAAAGCAGGTACAACCCATTTGTTCTGAAGTAAAAACTGCTGCCTGCTCCCCTATTCAAAAGAGCAATGCCCCCGGCGAAATGATAGTGGAGAGCCTTTCCCGCCAGTTTTTAAGCATTCCCAGCCTTATTCGTTGATTTTCAACCTCTACTTTTTAAAAAAAATAGCCCATTTCTGTAACTTATTGCTTTGTTGCCCGTACTACATACCAAAGCAGGACATTAATAATTACTTTTACCCCCTGCTATTCCGGCTGTTTATGACTGAACGAGAATACAACGAATGTGTTACTACGTATGCAGATAATGTGTACCGTTTCATCCTGAAAAATCTCCGCCATGAAGAAGATGCAAGGGATGTGGTACAGACTGCTTTTGAAAAAATGTGGCGCAACCGGGAAGATGTAGATGCACAAAAAAGTAAGTCGTATCTTTTTACCGTTGCTTATCATCAAATGATAGATCATATACGGAAAGTGAAAAGAATACAGTTGAGAGATGAATTTAGCGAAGAATTAAAAGTGCAGGATAGGCCGGCTAATAACCTGAAGAAAATTTTAGATGAGGCGCTTAACCGTTTAAGTGAAACACAAAAGTCGCTGGTGCTGTTGAAAGATTACGAAGGATATAGTTACGAAGAAATAGGACAGATAATGAACCTTAACCCCAGCCAGGTAAAAGTTTATCTTCATCGGGCAAGGGTGCAATTGAAAGAGTATTTGGTGAAAATGGAAAATGTAATTTAATAATGAGTATTAACCGCCATAATTACGAAGAGTATTTTATCCTGTATATGGATAA
>LNFM01007624.1_pt1 | contig 17451 bp, 11 predicted proteins | sample 596031 | NCBI WGS metagenome assembly LNFM01 (sample SAMN04254537, study PRJNA301005) | activated carbon metagenome | isolation source: dual media filters at the Ann Arbor, Michigan drinking water treatment plant | place: USA: Ann Arbor | reverse complement strand
GGAAGGCGGTCCGGTTGTCGATCGCGAGCACGATTGGCGTGCCGCGCTTGACGCTGAAGAGCGGCTTGCCCGAAGCGTCGCCCACCCCGCCATTCAGGCGCCAGGGGCGGGACGGATCGAGCCCCGTCATGTCGAGCTTCAGGTCGGCGCCGAGCTTCGCGCCACCCTCGATCACGATCTGCGGCCGCACCGCATCCTGCAGGCGCACGGCCGCCGGCAGCGTCGGGTTGGCCTTGAGCGCCATCGGCGCGGTCGAGGCCGGCCGGGCGGCGCCCTCGGTGACGAGCCGGACCAGCGGCACGCCCGAGCCGACCAGTGCCGTCACGATCGCGGTCGCACCCGCCTCCGCCGGCATGTCGACCAGGAGGTCGTAGCGGGTCCCCGGCGCGAAGGGCAGTTGCGAGCGCACGGGCTCGAAGGATTCGGTCGGTTGCCCGTCGACCGCGATGACCACCGCCTTGATGCCGTCGAAGCGCAGCCGCATGATCCGGGCGTTGCAGGCATTGGCGAGCCGCAGGCGCACCCGCGCGCCTGGCGCGACCGGCACGCGCTGCGGCGGCGCAGCACCATTGACGGTGATCCAGCTTCCCAGCCGGCCCGCGGCGGCGGCTGCTTTGTCGTCGCCCAGCAGCCAGTCGGTGACCAGCACAGGCAGGTCGAGATCGACCGGCGGCGGGTCCTTCTCCTCGACCACCAGAAGCCCGCTCAGGCCACGGCCGGCGGGTTCTGCCGCGCCACCCAGGACCAGCGGCCGATACAGGATCGTTCCGGAATCGGGCGGCGTCAGCCGGTACTCGAAGGTCTCGCCCGGCGCGACCGGCGCCTGGCTGAACCCGCCGACGCCATCCATCGCCGCCTCGCCGCGCAGGCCGTGCCAATGCAGCGCCAGCGGCGCGGTGGTCCTGTTGGCGAGGCGCAGATGCAGCGTCCGGCCCTGCTGGATTCGCAGCGCCGGCCCCGGTGTCGCACCGTCGAAGGCCCAGAGCTCGGTGTCCACGGCCGGCGCCGGGCGCAGCCTCTGCCGCGCCGGCCCGGCCGACAGGGTCCGGGCAACGGGGGCAGGGGCGGTGGCGGCGTGGGGGGGCGTTGTCTGCGCCCCGGCCCGCGAGGAAAGGCCGGGCAGGGCGGCGAGGGCTCCCAGCGTCGCGAGCGCGGTGCGGCGGGTCGGCGGGGCGGGGCGGTCTGTCGCGTCGGTCATGATCACCGGCATAATCGGCGGCGGGACCGAAGGCGAGAGGCCGCATCCTGGCGATCGCGTGAGGACGGCCGCCCGGCGTCTTTTGCAGAACCGTCATTTTTTTGCTGCATGGGCCGCCTGAAATGCGTATAGCACCGGCGCCCAATGATGGCCGCGCTGCGCTTTCCCGCGTGCTGGCGCCATCGGGCCGGCGGGCGTGGCGGAACTGGTAGACGCACTGGTTTTAGGTACCAGCGGCGAAAGTCGTGGGGGTTCGAGTCCCTCCGCCCGCACCATCGGCCTCGATCACCGCGCGCCCTTTCGGGCGCGAAAGACGGTGATCGATGTATTTGATGCTGCATCGGATTTTCCGAAAAGTGCATTCCACTTTTCGGTCCGATGCGAGTTTCGTGAGCGCGGCGGCGGTCTCCCGGCGTCGCGCTTTGGACATTGAAGTAACGAGCTGTTGGCGGATCGAAAACGATGAACGTGACCGAAACCCTCTCGCAGGGCCTCAAGCGCGAATTTCAGGTGGTGCTGAACGCCGCCGACCTCAAGACGCGGCTCGATGACGGCCTCCAGGGTCTTCAGGGCAAGGCCAAGATCAATGGCTTCCGTCCCGGCAAGGTGCCGGTCGGCCATCTGCGCCGGCTCTATGGCCGCTCGGTCATGGCCGATGTCGTGCAGAACGCGGTCAACGAGGCCAATCAGAAGATCGTCGCCGATCACGGCCTGAAGCTCGCCTTCGAGCCGCAGATCAAGTTCCCCGAGAACAAGGACGAGATCGAGGCCGCGATGGAGGCCAAGGGCGATCTCGCCTTCACCGTCGCCCTCGAGGTCCTCCCCAAGATCGAGCTCGCCGATCTGTCGGACGTGGCGCTCACCAAGCCGGTCGCCGAGGTTCCCGACGCCGATGTCGACGCCGCCCTGGAGCGGATGGCCGGCTCGAATCGCAGCTTCTCCAACAAGGGCGAGAAGGCCAAGGCCGAGAAGGGCGATCGCCTGATGATCTCCTTCGTCGGCACGCTCGAGGGCAAGCCCTTCGACGGCGGCACGGGCGAGGGCATCGCGCTGGACGTCGGCGCCGGCCAGTTCATCCCCGGCTTCGAGGAGCAGCTCGAGGGCGCGGCCGCCGGCGAGACCCGCACCGTCAAGGTCACCTTCCCCGAGAACTACACCGCCGAGCACCTCGCCGGTAAGCCGGCCGAGTTCGAGGTCACCGTGACCGAGGTCCAGGCCCCCGAGCCGGTCACGATCGACGACGAGTTGGCGAAGGCCTTCGGGCTGGAGTCGCTCGACGCGCTCAAGAAGGCGATCCGCGAGCAGATCGGCCGCGATTTCGCCACCCAGTCGCGCCGCAAGCTCAAGAAGAGCCTGCTCGACGCGCTCGATACCAAATACACCTTCGAGCTGCCGCCGACCCTGGTCGAGCAGGAGTTCGCCAGCGTCTGGAGCCAGGTCGAGGCCGACATGAAGGACGCCAAGAAGTCCTTCGAGGACGAGGGCACGACCGAGGACGCCGCCCGGGGCGACTACCGCAAGATCGCCGAGCGCCGCGTCCGCCTCGGCCTCGTGCTGGCCGAGATCGGCGAGCAGGCCAAGGTCCAGATCTCCGATGACGAGGTCACCCAGGCGCTGGTCGAGCGCGCCCGTCAGTTCCCCGGTCAGGAGAAGCAGGTCTGGGAGTTCTATCGCAAGAACCCGCAGGCGCTGGCCGAGATCCGCGCCCCGATCTTCGAGGAGAAGGTCGTCGACCACCTGCTCGGCCAGATCAAGGTCGAGGACCAGACCGTGTCCCGCGAGGCGCTCTACGCCGACGAGGACGCCGAGGGATCGGCGGAGGCCAAGCCGAAGAAGGCTGCGGCCAAGAAGGCGAAGAAGGCCGACAAGGCCGAGGGCGACGACGCGTCCGCCTGAACACGCCGGAAACCTTAACCAGAGACAGTGGCGCCGCTCGGCTCATGCCGGGCGGCGCTTCTCTTTTCAGCCGCGTTTGCCGTGCTTATGTGGATGGCCTCTCAGGACATCCGATTCGAACGACCGCCGGTTTCCGGCTCCCGCCCCCGGCTCTGCACCCAAGGACAGTTTCATGCTGCGCGATCCGATCGAGACCTACAACAATCTCGTCCCGATGGTGGTCGAGCAATCGAGCCGCGGCGAGCGCGCCTTCGACATCTATTCGCGCCTGCTGCGTGAGCGCATCATCTTCCTGACCGGTCCGGTCGAGGATTACTCGGCGTCGCTGATCGTGGCGCAGCTGCTGTTTCTCGAGGCCGAGAACCCCAAGAAGGAGATCTCCTTCTACATCAACTCGCCCGGTGGCGTGGTCACCTCGGGCCTGTCGATCTACGACACGATGCAGTTCATCCGCTGCCCGGTGACGACGCTCTGCGTCGGCCAGGCCGCCTCGATGGGCTCGCTGCTGCTGACCGCCGGCGCCAAGGACATGCGCTTCGCCCTGCCGAACGCGCGGATCATGGTGCACCAGCCCTCGGGCGGCTATCAGGGCCAGGTCACCGACATCCTGATCCACGCCCGCGAGGTCGAGAGCCTGAAGCGCCGGCTGAACGAGATCTACGTCACCCACACCGGCCGCAGCTATGCCGAGATCGAGGCGGCGCTGGAGCGCGACAACTTCATGACTGCCGAGGCCGCCCGCGAGTTCGGTCTGATCGACAAGGTCATCGACAAGCGCCCGGAAGAGGCGGCCTGAGGCGGCTGCGACGAGCGGGCGCGCCGCCTGTGGGTTGGCTCGCCCGCCATCCGGCCCCATATTGCAAGGTGGTCGGCCCCGTGTTTGCATGGGGAATCGAATGGACGCGGGATGATCCCGCAGGTGTTTCAGCCTGATCCGATTGTGGATCGGCCGCGAATTCAGGCGTTTCGGAACGAGCCGTTAACCTGATGATCGTGAACTGAACGCCTATGATGACGAAGAGACGACGGTTGCATCCGCTTTGGGCTGATGTGGTCTCCGGCTCCGAGAATGGAGATGGACGATGAGTAAGGTCAGCGGCGGCGATTCCAAGAGCACGCTCTACTGCTCCTTCTGCGGCAAGAGCCAGCACGAGGTTCGCAAGCTCATTGCAGGACCGACCGTGTTCATCTGCGACGAATGCGTCGAGCTGTGCATGGACATCATCCGCGAGGAATCGAAATCCGCGCTGGTCAAGTCCAAGGACGGCGTGCCGACGCCCAAGGAGATCCGCAAGGTCCTGGACGACTACGTCATCGGCCAGGAGCACGCCAAGAAGGTGCTCTCGGTCGCCGTCCACAACCATTACAAGCGGCTTTCGCACGCGACCAAGCACAACGACGTCGAGCTCGCGAAGTCCAACATCCTGCTGATCGGACCGACGGGCTCGGGCAAGACGCTGCTGGCGCAGACGCTGGCGCGTATCCTCGACGTGCCCTTCACCATGGCCGACGCGACGACGCTGACCGAAGCCGGCTATGTCGGCGAGGACGTCGAGAACATCATCCTCAAGCTGCTCCAGGCCTCCGACTACAATGTCGAGCGGGCGCAGCGCGGCATCGTCTACATCGACGAGATCGACAAGATCAGCCGCAAGTCCGACAACCCGTCGATCACCCGTGACGTCTCGGGCGAGGGCGTGCAGCAGGCCCTGCTCAAGATCATGGAGGGCACCGTCGCCTCCGTGCCGCCGCAGGGCGGGCGCAAGCATCCGCAGCAGGAGTTCCTGCAGGTCGACACCACCAACATCCTCTTCATCTGCGGTGGCGCCTTCGCGGGCCTCGACAAGATCATCGCCGGGCGCGGCAAGGGCACCTCGATCGGCTTCGGCGCGACCGTGAAGGGCCCCGATGAGCGCCGCACCGGCGCGATCTTCCGCGAGGTCGAGCCGGAGGATCTGCTGAAGTTCGGCCTCATCCCGGAATTCGTCGGCCGTCTGCCGGTCCTGGCGACGCTGGAGGATCTCGACGAGGCGGCGCTGAAGACCATCCTGACCGAGCCGAAGAACGCGCTGGTCAAGCAGTATCAGCGCCTGTTCGAGATGGAGGACACCGAGCTGACCTTCACCGACGAGGCGGTCAGCCTGATCGCCCGCAAGGCGATCGAGCGCAAGACCGGCGCGCGCGGCCTGCGCTCGATCATGGAGGGCATCCTGCTCGAGACGATGTACGAACTGCCGGGCCTCGAAGGCGTCGAGCAGGTCGTGATCGGCCCGGAGGCGGTGGAATCCAAGTCCCGGCCGCTGTTCATCTACTCGGAGCGCGAGGAAGAGGCGAAGTCCGCCTCGGCCTGATGTCGCGGTCGATGGCCCGGGGCAGGTATTGCCCCAGCGGCGAACGAAGCTGCGAACCCGCTTCGCTAGCACTGCTGACGTCGAACGCGCGCTGTCTGGCGCGCGTTTTGCGTATCGGACCAGAGATCTGCTTCGGTCGTTCGGGCGTATGCTTGGGGCTGCTCCGACGGGGCCTTGGCTCGGGCCTGCGAAAACAGGTCTGCGTCTGGCCGCGAGCCGATTGACGCAGTGCAAACTTCTGGGGCCAACTGTTGCCGGATCGCTTGAAAGCCGGCGCGGAAGTCTCCACTTTAATTCCACTCGCGAGAGTCGCATGCCTGTCGAGGGTGCGATGCGCGGGGGCGGACGCGGTGAATGGTCGCCACGCCCGCTTACGTCCGGCGCCTACGCCCATTGCGGGGGGACGTCGGGCGCAACCACAAAGGAAAAGTCATGACTGGCTCGGCGCCCCGCGCTCCTTTCGTGCCCGGCGAGACCGGCACCTATCCGGTTCTTCCCCTGCGCGACATCGTCGTGTTCCCCCATATGATCGTGCCGCTCTTCGTCGGCCGCGAGAAGTCGATCCGTGCGCTCGAAGAGGTCGTCAAGACCGACGGGCTGATCCTGCTCGCCACCCAGAAGAACGCCGGCGACGATGATCCGGAGACCAAGGACATCTACGAGATCGGCACGCTCGCCCGCGTGCTGCAGCTGCTCAAGCTGCCCGACTCCACCGTCAAGGTGCTGGTCGAGGGCGTCGGCCGCGCCAGGGCGACGGCTTACGTCGCTGACGAGGCTTTCTACCAGGCCGAGGCCGTGAGCCTCGCCGAGGAGGAGGGCAAGAAGGTCGAGGTCGAGGCGCTCGGCCGTTCGGTGATCAGCGAGTTCGAGAGCTATGTGAAGCTCAACAAGAAGATCTCGCCCGAGATCGTGGCGGCCGTGTCGCAGATCGACGAGCCCTCCAAGCTCGCCGATACCGTGGCCTCGCATCTGGCGGTGAAGATCGCCGACCGTCAGGCCGTGCTGGAAATCACCCAGGTCGCACATCGTCTGGAGAAGGTGCTCTCGCTGATGGAGAGCGAGATGTCCGTGCTCCAGGTCGAGAAGCGCATCCGCTCGCGCGTCAAGCGCCAGATGGAGAAGACCCAGCGCGAGTACTACCTCAACGAGCAGATGAAGGCGATCCAGAAGGAACTCGGCGACGGCGAGGAAGGCCGCGACGAACTGGCCGAGCTGGAGGAGCGGATCGCGCGCACGAAGCTCTCCAAGGAGGCCCGCGACAAGGCCATCGCGGAGATGAAGAAGCTGCGCCAGATGTCGCCGATGTCGGCCGAGGCGACGGTCGTGCGCAACTATCTCGACTGGATGCTCGGCATCCCGTGGGGCAAGAAGTCGAAGATCAAGAAGGATCTCCCGGCTGCGCAGGCGGTGCTGGACGACGATCACTTCGGGCTCGACAAGGTGAAGGACCGCATCGTCGAGTACCTCGCGGTGCAGCAGCGCGCCAACCGGCTCGCCGGCCCGATCCTGTGCCTCGTCGGTCCTCCAGGCGTCGGCAAGACCTCGCTCGGCAAGTCGATCGCCAAGGCGACGGGGCGCGAATTCGTGCGCATGTCGCTCGGCGGCGTGCGTGATGAGGCCGAGATCCGTGGTCACCGGCGCACCTATATCGGCTCGATGCCCGGCAAGATCATCCAGTCGATGAAGAAGGCCAAGACGGCCAACCCGCTGATCCTGCTCGACGAAATCGACAAGATGGGTCAGGACTTCCGTGGTGATCCGTCGGCGGCCCTGCTCGAGGTTCTCGATCCCGAGCAGAACGGCACCTTCAACGACCACTATCTCGAGGTCGACTACGATCTCTCGAACGTCATGTTCGTGACGACGGCGAACACGCTGAACATCCCGCCGGCCCTGCTGGACCGGATGGAGGTGATCCGCATCGCCGGCTACACCGAGGACGAGAAGACCGAGATCGCCCGCCGCCACCTGATCCCCAACGCGATCAAGAAGCACGGGCTGGAATCGAAGGAGTGGTCGATCGAGGACGACGCGCTGCAGACCCTGGTGCGCCGCTATACGCGGGAAGCCGGCGTCCGCAACCTCGAGCGCGAGCTCTCCAACACCGTCCGCAAGGCGGTGAAGGACATCGTGCTGACCAAGAAGAAGAAGGTCACCGTCACCGGCGAGCTGCTGGAGGAGTATCTCGGCCCGCCGCGCTACCGCTACGGGATGGCCGAGACGGAGGATCAGGTCGGCGTCGTCACCGGCCTGGCCTGGACCGAGGTCGGCGGCGAGCTGCTGACGATCGAAGGCGTCATGATGCCCGGCAAGGGCAAGATGACGGTCACCGGCAACCTCAAGGAGGTGATGAAGGAATCGATCTCCGCGGCGGCGTCCTATGTCCGCTCGCGCGCCGTCGATTTCGGCATCGAGCCGCCACTCTTCGATCGTCGGGACATCCACGTCCACGTGCCCGAGGGGGCGACCCCGAAGGACGGTCCCTCGGCCGGTATCGCGATGGCGACCTCGATCGTCTCGATCCTGACCGGCATCCCGACCAATCGCGACGTCGCCATGACCGGCGAGGTCACGCTGCGGGGCAGGGTGCTGCCGATCGGCGGTCTGAAGGAGAAGCTTCTGGCGGCGCTGCGGGGCGGCATCAAGAAGGTGCTGATCCCCGAGGACAACGCCAAGGATCTGGTCGATCTGCCGAAGTCCGTGAAGGAGGGCATGGAGATCGTGCCGGTCTCGCGGATGGAGCAGGTTCTCCAGCACGCCCTGACGCGGCAGCCCGTGCCGATCGTCTGGGAGGAGGACCTCAAGGCGCTTCCCAAGGTCTCGGACGACGACGCCGCTGGCGTGGTCGCTCACTGAAGCATCTGAACGGAACCACCGAGGCCGCCGGGCAACCGGCGGCCTTTCCTATGGTAATGTGTTAACCACGCCTGCGCATGATCGCACCGGTTCAGGGTGGCTCATGACGGACGATGGTTGATTCGGCGAAGGTGCAAGGCGAGGCCGCGGGCCGTGGCGATGCCGTCTCGGGTTTCTTCGCGCCGCGATCCCTGATCTGGTCGATCGTTCTGCCGGGGGTTGCTACGATCGTCCTGCTGATGGTGGCGCTTGCCGCTTATCTGCCCGAGTCGATCGTCGCGATCGAGGTTCGCGCGGCGCGCGAACGCGCGGTCGCCGCGGCGACACGGCTGGTGTCGCTCAGGGCCTTCTACTCGGAAACCGTCGTCTCGCGCCTGACGCCCGGGGGGGATGTCGTCGCCGCCGCCAACTACGCCTCAAATCCGCACGCCATTCCCGTCCCCACGACCTTTCTCCTCGATTATACGGCGCGGCTCAACGCCGGCGGCGACAGCATCAGGTTGGTCAGCCCTTTCCCCTGGCCGCAGCGGCAGCGGCGCGAGGACCTCGACGCTTTCCAGGCGGCAGCCTGGAAGGCGTTGACCGAGGACCGGACGCCCTCGTTCAGCACCATCGAGGGCAGCGGGCCCGGCGCCGTGCTGCGCGTCGCGATCGCCGACCGCATGACGCAGAGCTGTGTCGATTGTCACAACAGCCATCCCGATTCGCCGATCCGCATCTGGAAGGTCGGCGATGTGCGGGGCCTCATCGAGATCCGGCAGTCGCTCGCGACCGTCACCAAGGAGGCCCGCGAGATCGGCTGGCGGCTGACCCAGGGCGGGCTGCTGGCGGCCGCGATCCTGCTGCTGACCTTCATCCTCGTGGCGCTGCGCGTGGTCCGTCCCCTGCGCGACCTGACCGCGACGATCGGCCAACTCGCCCATGACCGTGGCGATGTCACGATTCCCTATGTCGCCCGGCGCGATGAGCTTGGCGTCGTCGCCCGCGCGCTGCAGATGCTGAAGCTGGAACGGCGCGCCGCGCTCGCCGCGCAGCAGGTGGCCGATGAGGAGGCCCGCCAGCGGCTCGAGCGGGCCGGCCGGCTGCATCGCTTCAGTGCCGGGCTGGGAGAGGACCTGCACCGCCTGCGGGCCGAAGCCGCCTCGTCCTCGGAAGCGATCCAGGGTGCGGTGAGCGAGGTCGCGGCCCTGTCCTCCGTGAGCTCCGACCTGGTGCACCAGGCACAGACCCATGCCACCCGTCTCGATGAGGCGGGGCGGGCCGTGATCGCGCTGAGCGAGGCCATCGGGACGGCTGTCCACGCCGTGGAGGCGCATCTCGACCTCGTCGGACACCATGCCGAGCAGACGGTCAGACGATCGCGCGATGCCGAGGACAGGACACGCCGCCTCGCCACGGAGGCGACCCGCGTGGGTGATGTCGTCGGTGTCATCCGCGACATCGCCGAACAGGTCAATTTGCTCGCCCTCAACGCCACGATCGAGGCCGCTCGCGCCGGTCCGGCCGGGCGCGGCTTCGCCGTCGTGGCCGGCGAGGTGAAGGCGCTGGCCGAGCGCACGGCTGCGGCGACCGAGGACATCTCAGACCGCATCTGCAAGATTCAGCAGGCTTCTGGCGAGGTCGCGGCGCAGATCACCGACATGACCGGCGGACTCGTGGCTGATGGGGCGACCGCGCGCGATCTCGCCCAGCGGCTGCGCGACGACGTGGCCGTCTCCAACGACATCGAGCGCCACATGCGCACCGTGTTCGAAGAAGCCCGCGCCATGGTCGCGGCGCTCGACCGGGTGCGCAGCGAGACGGCCGAGGCAGGGGGCAGCGTGCGAGCGCTGGACGAGGCCACGTCGCGGGTGGCGGCAGCGGTCCGGCAGCTCGACCACCACGCCGATTCGCTCTCGCGCGAGATCGCCGCGGCCTGAGGGCGAAGACTGGTGGGCGGTGACGGGCTCGAACCGCCGACCCTCTCGGTGTAAACGAGATGCTCTACCGACTGAGCTAACCGCCCGCGTCGCCGGATGTAAGCCCTGCCGCCCTCGCCATCAAGCGCTCAGTGCCTGTGTCATGCGGTTCGGGAGCAGGCCATTCCGCCATGCGTCCGGGACATCTTCATTTTGCCGGGCACCCGCGCTTGACACTTCGGGCCGGTCGCCATAATCCACACCTCGCCGGCGGCCACAGCGCTCCGGCAGCCCTGCGCGGGCGTAGCTCAGTTGGTTAGAGTGCCGGCCTGTCACGCCGGAGGTCGCGGGTTCGAGCCCCGTCGCCCGCGCCACTTACTTCCGATGCTGTGATGGCATCGCCCTTGAGCCATCACACTGTCATGAGTGGGCTCACGACGCTTTCGCTCCCGGATCGTTCTTTCAAAGCGTTGCGCGGCCTTGACGGCGCAGCATGTCGGCGGCGCCAACGACTCGCCAGTCGAGACCGGGCTTGCTCTTCGAGACAGGGTCAGCCGCCGGTGGCCCCTTAGGACTCCCTGACGTCAGATCGCGCGGTGAAGCCAGGTCGAGCCCACCGGCTCGCAGACCATGGCGGTCAGACCCGCGTCCCGCCGTCAGCCATGATGACGGAGGCCGTCATGAACGAGGCCTCTTCCGATGCCAGCCACAGGATCGGCCACGCGACCTCGCGCGGATCGGCCCAGCGGCGCTGGATGTTGTGGTTGGTTCTCTCGGTTCGGAGGTCTTGCTCGGTTTTCCCCTCCGGCGCGAAGCGGCGGACATGGAACGGCGTCAGCGTCAGGCCGGGACAGACGGCGTTGACGCGCACGCCGCGATCCGCCTCCTCGAAGGCGAGTGTCTTCGTCATCGAGATGATGCCGGCTTTGGCGACGTCATACTGTCCCATGCCCCCGCGGGGGTTGAACGCATGCGTCGACGAAACGTTGACGATCGCGCCCTTCTTGGACGACCGCAGTGACGGCAGCGCCTCGCGGGCGAGGTAGGCATAGCTCAGCAGGTTGACCGACAGGATTTTCGACCACGTCTCGGCCTTGGCCGCGTCGAGCGGCTCATAAGCGCGGATGCCAGCGTTGTTGATGAGAATGTCGATCTTGCCGAACGCGGCCAGTGTTCTCTCGACGATCGCGGCGGCCGAGGCCTCCTGTCCGACATCGATCTCCAGGTCCAGCACGCGGGCGGCGGGGACCCTCGTGCGGATCGCCTCTGACACGTCCTTCAGGGCGGAGGCGTCGATGTCGACCAGCACGACGGACGCTCCCTCGGCGACGAAGAGTTCGGCCGTGGCCGCCCCGATGCCGCCCGCGCCGCCGGTGATGATCGCGACCTTGCCGTCCAAGCGTGCCATGGCGTCGTCCTGTCAGAGTATGCGTCGTCAGCCGATCAGGGTACCGGCCGGTTCGAGAGCGGCCTCGCCGCGGATCACGCGCCGGAGCCAGACCAGACTGTAGAGCGCCATCAATCCCGCACAGAGCGGGATCGCGGCGTACCACCATGCCTTGTCCAGGCGCAGGAAGGGCGTCGTCTCACCCGACATCTGCATGAAGGCGAAGCCGTAGATCGCGAGCGTCGATGCAAAGGCGAGCATGGCGAGGTTGATGACGATCTCGAGGACTTTGCGCCCAGCCGCCGGCAGCAGATCCTCGAAGATGACGACGCGGTAAAGCGAACCTTCGCGCCAGAGGGCAAGCGAGGTCAGCATGACCAGCCAGATGAAGAGAAATTCGACGATCTCGTCGTAGCCGGGAATCGTGAAGAGCGGCAGGAGCCTGAGAATGATGGCGAGGCCGAGCAGGGCGAACAGACCGAGGAAGCAGGCCAGCGCGCCGTATTTGCAGCTGAGGAAGATGATCCGGTCGACGCCCCTCAGCACAGCCATCATCGCGTCACTCCGTAGCCGAGCAGGTTCGGCAGCCACAGCGAGATCGCAGGCACGAAGGTGATCAGCATCAGCACGCCGATCAGGGCCAGAACATAGGGCCAAATCTCGCGTGTGATCTCGGCGATCGAGATCTTGGCGATGCCGGCAACCACGTAGAGGCAGAGGCCGACGGGGGGCGTCACCAAGCCGATCATGATGTTCAGCACCAGGATCACGCCGAAATGCACCGGGTCGACCCCGATCTTCAGGATGATCGGAAGCAGGACCGGATAGGCGATGATCATGATGGCGATGCCCTCGATGAACATGCCCAGCAGAAGCAGCACGGCGTTGATGATCAGGAGGATCGCCCAAGGCTCCGACGACATCCCCAAGAGGGCATTGAGGATCGCGTTGGGGATCTGCTGCTGGATCAGAACCCAGCCGAAGGGGGCCGCCAGCGCGATGATGAACATGACCTGCGCGGTCTGACGGGCGGTGTCCCAGAGCACGTCCACCGTCGCCGCCCAGCCGAGCTCGCGATAGACGAAGCGGCCCAGCACGAAGGCATAGGCCGCCGCCACCACCGCCGCCTCTGTCGGCGTGGCGATGCCGGTGAGGATCACCAGGAGGATCGTCGGGGGCAGCAGGAGGGCAGGCCCTGCCTTGGAGACAATCGAGGCGGCTTCGCGCAGCGGCGGCAGCGCATCGCCGCGAGGCAGGTCCATGCGTTTGGCGACCAGCATGATCACGGCCATCAGGGCCGCGGCCATCAGCAGGCCGGGGATGATGCCAGCCAGGAACAGCGCCCCCACGGAGACATTGGCCAGGCTGCCATAGATGACGAAGGGAATGCTCGGCGGAATGATCGGCCCGATCGTCGAGGAAACGGCCGTGATCGTCGCAGCGAAGCGGCCAGTGTATCCGGCCTTGGTCATGGCACGATGCTCGATCACGCCCATTCCGGCGGCATCGGCAACGGCCGAGCCCGACATGCCGGCGAAGATGACCGAGCCGATGACGTTGACATGCGCGAGCCCGCCGCGAATCCGGCCGACGCAGAGCTGTGCCACCTGGAAGATGCGCTCGGTCGTGCCCCCGACATTCATCAGGTTGCCGGCGAGCACGAAGAACGGGATCGCCAGCAGGGGAAACGAAGTCGTGCCGGCATAGGTGCGCTGGATGAAGACGACCAGAAGGTCCGGGCCGACGCTCACAACCATCAGCACGATCGCGACCAGCCCGAGCGCGACCGCGATCGGGATGCCGATCAGGATGACGAAGCAGACAGAGACGAGGACAGCCGTGATGAGCATGCGGGTCTCTGCGCGCGTCAGGCGCGCGCAGAGGCGACCAGCTTGGCCCAGGCAGCCCAGGTCTCTTCGCCCAGGGCCTTGCGCAACTGGTCGTAGGCCGGTCCCATCTTGTCGCGGAAGGGGCCAACGTCAGGTCGCGTGATCTCGACGCCGGCCTTCTGCATCGCTGCGAGGTTGGCTTCCTCGTTGTCGCGAACGCCCTTGCGCGCCGCCATGCCGGCCGTCGTGCCTTCCTCCTGGACGATCTTGCGCTGGGCCTCGTTGAGCTTCGTCGTCCATGTCCGCGGGTTGGCGCAGAACATGATCGAGGCGTAGATGTGCCGGGTCAGCGCCAGATGCTTCTGCGCCTCGAAGAATTTCGCGGCGAAGGTCGTGCCCACCGGGTTGTCCTGGCCATCGACGACCTTGTTGGCGAGGGCGAGATAGACCTCCTGGAAAGCGATGGTCTGGGTCGAAGCCCCGAGAGCTTCGAACGCCGCCTTGATCGCGAGTTCCGGAGGCACCCGGATCTTCAGGCCCTGGACGTCGGCAGGCTGGTTGATGGGCCGGCGACTGTTCGTCAATGCCCGGAACCCCCACTCGAAATTGGCGATCCAGGCGAATCCGGCGGCTTTGAGCTGGTCAGAAATCCAGTCACGGGCGGTCACATCGAGCGTCTTGTGGGCATGCTCGTAGCTGTCGAACTGGTAGGGGATGTTGATCACCCCGATCGTCTTCGACAGCGCCTCGATGTTCGCCGGGTTGAGCAGCATCATGTCGATGGCGCCGAGCCTCGTTTGCTGTGCCGCCTCGACCGGTGATCCGAGCGCGTTGTTGGGGAAGATCGTGATCTTCACCTCGCCACTGGTCCGTTCGCTGATCCGCTTCACCATCGCCTCGGCCTCGAGATGGACCGGATGGCTGAGATCCGCCGGATGCGTGAGCCGCAGCTCGACGGCGGCGCGGGCCGGGCGGATGGCCGGCAGTGTGACGGCGAAGGCTGCGGTCGCGCCCAGCGCGCTCCGGCGTGTCAGACCGCGCGAGGCGGTTTCCTGGCGTGAAGTCATGACGTCCTCCCTGTCCCTTCGCTGCACGAATGCGGCGTCTTGTGTGACGGTCAGGTGCGTGGTGAGCGCGCGTTCCGCCGATCCTCTGCGGGATCGCAGGAAATCTTGCATGCAAGATTTGAGGCGTCAATCGCTTCGAGGCGCGGACCGCGCAACCCCGTCGCGCCGGGACTGTCGGTCCTGCAGCGCGGCCACAAGCCCCGACAGCCCGTTGCGGACATGATCCTTCAGGGCTTGGCCCGTCCGGGCTGGGTCGCGCGCCGACAGCGCATCGAGGATCTGCTGATGCTCTTGGATCGCGGTCTTCCAGCGCGTCGGCCAAAGATTGGAGGAGTAGCGTGCGCGATCGACGCGCAGCGCCAGGAGCTCCCACACCCAGATCAGGATCGGGTTGCGCGAAAGCTCGACGATCTTGCGATGGAAGGCCTTGTTGGCCTCGAAATAGCCCGGGAGTTCGTCGCGGGTGTGATGCAGCATCATCCGGTAATGGAGCAGGCCTATCTCAGCGACCGACTCTTCGGTCGCATGAGCCGCGGCGAGTTCGCCCGCCAACCCCTCGATGGCGGTGACGACATCGATCAAGGCCGAGATCTCGACGAGATCGAGCTCGGTCACCACGGGCGACTGGTTCGGCAGGGCGCGCAGCAATCCGTCCTGGATCAGCGTCTTGATGGCCTCGCGGACGGGCGTGCGCGAGACATTGAGCTGCTCGCAGAGTTCGCGTTCGTTGAGGCGCGTCCCTGGGGCGAGGACGCCCGTCACGATGAGGCTGCGCAGTTGCTGAACGGTGCTTCCGTGCAGACGCCCCTTGCGTCGGTCCGTATCCGTCAGCGGCATCTGGGCCAGCAGCGCCGCCAACGGTGTCGTCTCGTTCGGGTTGACCATCGTCCGTTCCTGCTAGTCCAGCGCTACTTGACGGCTAAAAATTCTTGCATGCAAGATTGTGCTTCGCTGACGTCGTGGCCGCTGGGCCCGCGACAGCTCACACTCCGCGACCCTTGCCCGTCGCGTCAGCAGGGTGCGCCATGCAGATCATCGACCTGTCCATGCCGATCGAGCCTCATTTCCGTTGGCCGGCAGAGCTCACCGTCAAAGGAGATATCGCAGCGGGCGACCAGTTCCGAGTGTCACGGCTGAATTCGCCGTGCCACGGCTTCTCGCATGTGGATGCCGCCGCGCACTTCGTTGCCGGGGCGCCGACGATCGAGGCGACGACGTTGTCGAAGGTGGTCGGGCCGTGCCGCGTGCTCGACCTCAGCGGACGGCCTGACAACGCCCCGATCGAGGCCGAACATCTCGCTGCCGCCGATCCCGGTGGCCCCGATGGCGAGATCCTGCTTCTGGCGGCGCATTGGGCCGATCGGCGCGACTACCGCGACAGGACCTTCTGGACGCAGGCCCCCTGGCTGACGCGCGAGGCGGCGCAGTGGCTGGCCGCGCGAAGGCCAACCGCCGTCGCCTTCGATTTTCCGCAGGATTTTCCCATCCGGCTGCTGCTCGACGGCAAGCAGGTCCCCAAGCCCGAGCACGTCACCCACGACGTGCTGCTCAGTCACGGCGTCACGCTGATCGAGTATGTCGTCAACACGAGCCGGCTCAGCGCGCCGCGCAATCTGTTCTCGGCCGCCCCGCTGCTGATTCCGGATGCCGACGGTGCGCCCGCCCGCATCTACGCCATCGAGGGCCTCGGCGTCTGAGCCGGCCCACCCACGACCACCCCCAGCGCAAGATCCCGCCATGAACCTCGAAGAAATCCTGCGGCTCAGGCGCCAGAACACGGTGATGACCGTGTCGGCGGGTCTGGTCGGTGCCGGCGAGTTCGGCGCCTGCTTCATCGCGCAGGCCCGCCGCACCCCGCATTTCGCGACACGGGCCATCTGCGACCGCGATCTCGGCCGCGCCAGGACGGCGGCCCTGACCGGCGGTTTCTCCGATGGTGACCTGGCGCGGTGCGGCAGCGAGGGCGAGGCGCTTGCAGCCATCGAGCGCGGGCAGGTGGCGCTCGTCGCCGATGCCGAGATGATGGCGCGGTTGCCGATCGACGTCGTCGTCGAGGCAACCGGCGACCCCGAGGGCGCGGCCCGGACCGCGCTGGCGGCGATCCGAAATCGGCGTCACGTCGTGATGGTCACCAAGGAGACCGAGGTCGTTATCGGCCCGATCCTGGCCGAGTTGGCGCGGCGCCAGGGCGTCGTTCACACGCCGGTCGACGGCGATCAGCCCAGCCTCCTGATCGGGCTGATCGGATGGGCGCGGACGCTGGGGCTGCCCGTGGTGGCCGCTGGCAAGTCGAGCGAGTCGGATTTCGTTTGGGATGACGAGGCCGGAACCGTCACCGCCTGGGAGCGCGCGGCTGACGCTCCGGATTTCAGGACTGCCTTCGGTGATCGGGACAGTGAAGCGCCGGCGCTGCTGGCGGCGCGCGCCAGCCTCCCATTTCCCCGAACGACCGTGCCGGATCTCTGTGAGATGGGCATCGTCGCAAACCACACCGGCTTCATGCCGGACCGTCCCGAACTTCACGCCCCGATCGCCCGCACGATCGAACTCCCGAGTCTGTTCAGGCCGGCTTCCGAGGGGGGGCTATTGTCGGGGGCAGGGCGCATCGACATGTTCAACTGCCTGCGCCGCCCCGACGAGCTGAGTTTCGCCGGTGGCGTCTTCGTCATCGTCGAGGCGCCCGACCTGCAGAGCGGCCGACTCTTCGCTGCCAAAGGGATGCCCGCCTCGTCCGACGGCCGCTATGTCCTGCTGCACAACCCGGTGCATCTGCTCGGCGCGGAGGCGCCGATGTCGGCGTTGTCGGCGGCGCTTCTGGGCGCCTCGACCGGCGGTGGGCACGTCCGGCCGCGCGTCGATCTGGTCGCCCGCACCAATCGCGACATGGCCGTCGGCGAGACGCTGGCGATGGGCGCGCGTCACGTCATCGACGGCCTCGATCCGCTGCTCGTCCCCGCGCGGCCGCTGGG
>LNFM01015158.1_pt1 | contig 17455 bp, 12 predicted proteins | sample 596031 | NCBI WGS metagenome assembly LNFM01 (sample SAMN04254537, study PRJNA301005) | activated carbon metagenome | isolation source: dual media filters at the Ann Arbor, Michigan drinking water treatment plant | place: USA: Ann Arbor | reverse complement strand
CATAAGTATGTTTTTCCACTACCTGGCCCAATACAATATAGCCGGCATTGTTTACCCGTTGCTCTAAAGAAACCGGGTAATACATACATTGAGCGGCAAGATTGTTAGAAGACAACAATAATAAAAACAGGCCGGAGAAGGCAGATAATAGTTTGTTCACAGGTTAATTGATTTTACAGCATAAAAGTAGTACATCTTTTACTACAAAAGAAGTGTTTCTTTTCAACTACCCACAAATCAATTCTTCCAAGTATATTTGATTTTGTCCAAGTATGAAACCTGATTTGCTTTATCAGCTTGCATTAACCTTAGTGCCCAATATTGGCCCCGTGCAGGCAAAAATTTTACTGCAGCATTGCGAAGCAGAAGAAATTTTTCATGCCAAAAAAAGTTTCCTCGAAAAAATTGAAGGCATCGGACCTATAAGAGCTGAGTCAATAAAAAGCTTTACCGGTTTTGAAAGAGCAGAAGAAGAAATAAAGTTTATTGAAAAATATAAAATAAAAACTTTATTTCTTACAGATGAACAATATCCCAAACGTTTATTAAACTGCTACGACTCTCCCACCCTGTTGTTCTATAAAGGAAATGCGGATTTAAATACCACGAAAATTGTTTCTATTATTGGTACCCGCAGCCATACTGATTATGCAAAACAGGTAACGGAAAAATTAGTAAAAGAATTATCGGCACAAAATATACTGGTTATAAGCGGTCTTGCATTTGGTGTAGATGCTATTGCACATAAAGCTTCTATTAAAAATGATTTGCCAACAGTAGGTGTGCTGGCACATGGTCTTGACAAAATTTATCCTGCTGAGCATACCGGCCTTGCAAAAGACATGGTAAAAAATAATGGTGGATTATTAACTGAATTCTGGAGTAAAACAAAACCCGACAAACATAATTTTCCTTCCCGCAACCGTATTGTAGCCGGTATGAGTGATGCCGTAATAGTTATTGAAACAGACATTAAAGGTGGCAGTATGATTACAGCCGAATTAGCCAATGGATATAATAAAGATGTATTTGCAATACCCGGAAAATTAACAGATACAAAAAGTGCAGGATGCAATTATCTTATTAAAAATAATAAGGCCATGTTGCTTTCCAGCGCCAATGAACTGATTGAAACAATGGGCTGGCAGGAAACAAAAAAAGTAAAGTCCAAAAAACAGAAAGAGTTGTTTATTGAGCTAACCCCCAATGAAAAAACGATTATAGAAATATTGAAAGAAAAAGAAACCCTTCATATTGATGAAATTAATAGTAAAAGTGGTTTAAACAGCAGTGCCGTTGCCGCTGGTATATTAAGCCTTGAGTTGCAAAATGTGATTGTATCTTTACCAGGCAAACTTTATCAGCTTAGCTGATCTTTTTGAGGCAACAGATTACCTGTTTTTGTTGTCTCTAGCTCAATAATACCAGAACTATAGCCGTTTTAAACCTGATGAATAGATTACTAAAACCCTGTGGCCTGCTTTTGCTTTGTTTGTTCGGGTTATTTACAACTCCGGCATTTTCACAACCCTGCACTACGCTTGGACAAAGCCCTGCAACAGCTTTTCCTGTTTGCGGAACAAAAGTATTTCAGCAAACCACCGTACCGTTTTGTGTGAATAATTCAAACATAATTGTACCTGGATGTAATAATGCAGTATTTGAAGACAAAAATCCTTATTACTATAAGTTTACCTGCTATGTATCTGGTACCTTAGGTTTTGTAATTGCACCAGCGCAGCCTAATGAAGATTATGACTGGCAATTGTATGACATTACCGGCAAAAACCCGAATGCAATCTTTAATGATCCAACTATAGTGGTTACAGGAAATTGGGCAGGAAGTTATGGACCAACAGGAACATCCGCAACCGGCGTTAATTTTATTCAATGCGCTTCGGAGCCCGGTGGAACTGCACCAACTTTTGCAGCGCTGCCCAACCTTATTGCAGGGCATGAGTATTTATTGATGATAAGCCATTACTCTGACACGCCTAATGGGTACGATCTTTCTTTTACGAATGGAGGCAATGCCGTTATCACTGACCCATTACAACCAATCATGCAAAAAGTAACACCGGATTGTGATGGCACAAAAATTACGTTGAAGCTGAATAAAAAAATTCGTTGCAATACTATTACCGCAAACGGAACAGAATTTAGTTTATCCCCCGCAGTTGCAACGGTTGTTACCGCCGTAACTGATTCCTGTGCTTTTGGTTTTGACTTTGACGAAGTAACCCTTACACTATCAGCCCCACTTACCAGCAACATTTATGAACTGGTAATTAATAATGGCACGGATGCAAATACCTTACTCGATATCTGTGGTAATGAAATTCCGCAGGGAAGCAGGATCCAGTTTGAATATATTATACCACAACCCATTCTTGCAGATAGTGTAGGCAAATTAGCCTGTGCAACTGATTCTATATTGGTGTATTACCCAAAAAAGATAAGATGCTCTACTGTTTCGCCAAATGGTGGTGACTTTACAGTTACCGGCCCAACCCCTGTTACTGTAATTGGTGCGACAGGAAATTGTGTGAATGACCTCACCGATTATGTGGTTGTAAAATTTGCATCGCCCATTTTTACCCAAGGCAATTATACATTGTCAATAGATCCGGGAATTGATGGCAGCCCTGTATTTGATCTATGCGGGCAACCAATTCTTCCGCAAACATTGTCTTTCTCAACCGCTGATACGGTTAATGCAAGTTTTACTTTTACCAATGCGATGGGTTGCCAAAGAGACACATTGGCTTTTTCGCACAATGGAGCAAACGGTGTAAACAAATGGAATTGGATATTTAATAACGGTACTCCTATTACTACTCAATCGCATACTATCATCTGGCCGGCAAAAAGTTCCAATACTGTTCAATTGATTGTTGATAATGGAACTTGTAAAGACACTACGAGTAGCAGTATTGAATTAGACAATGAAGTGAAAGCTATTTTCACGATGCCTTCTATTATTTGCCCGGAAGATTTGCTGGAAGTAAAAAATGAAAGTGAAGGATTGATAGATGCATGGCGATGGAATTTTGATGTAGTAGCTACCAGTAATTTAAAAGACCCGCCTCCTTTCCTGATGCCAACTTTAAACCGGGAAGCTTATTACACCGTAAAACTTGTTGCTTTTAATACTGCTATTGGTTGCAGCGACAGTACCCGAAAAACATTAACTGTATTAGATAATTGTTTAATTGCTGTACCAACAGGATTTACTCCCAATAATGATGGACTCAATGATTTCTTCCGTCCCAATAATGCTATTAAGGCAGATAATTATGAGTTCAAAGTATTTAACCGCTGGGGGCAATTGGTTTTTCAAACCCGCAACTGGCAGGATAAATGGGATGGCCGCATAAACGGTGTTTTGCAAACTACAGGTGTATATGTTTGGATGCTTAGCTATACACACCGGGATACCGGTAAAGCTTTTTTTCAGAAAGGAACAGTGGCGTTGATCCGATAAAAAAGTTTAATTTTAAAGAACAGATAAGTGAATGTATCACTATCAGAAATTATCTTTTATACCTATCCAACTATCTTAGAAAATTTATCAATTTCCTTTTTTTACTTTTTGTAATCTTTCACGCAACTGTTGAAAAAAATTACCCTGGATATTAATAATATATACAATTCCGTTACTTGTTTCTTTAGGCAATGGAAAGGATTGTTATTGATTATCCTATTGCTGACAGGTTCTGCCAATTCAATTGTTGCACAGCGGCCACCTCCACCTGCGTTATGCGACACCGCCAAAACCCCCGGCACATTGCCCAATACTGCAATTCCAATTTGCGATAAAGGTGTTTACTACACCCCACACCCGTTCCGGTGTATTGGCGGGCAGGTAAGAGTTCCTAATCATTGCCGCTTAAACCCCTTATCTCCGCCAGAGGATATACCTTACGATATTTTTTCACCTGTCTATTATAAATTCAAATGCTATAAATCAGGCACTTTTGGGTTTACGATCCGACCTGCTTCGCCATATGTAAATCTTGACTGGCAACTGTATGATATTACTAACACAACGCCGCTCCTGGCGATAAGAAGTTCGCAAAATGTAATTGCCGGAAACTGGTCTCCAATTGAAGGAATAACCGGAACGGAAATATATGGCCTTCCATTTGTTATTTGTAAACCTCAAATGAATAGTCCACTTTCTCAATACTCTGGCATGCCTGATCTTATTGCCGAACATGAATATTTACTACTTATTGCCAACTCCCGTCTTAATACCGAAGATTATACATTGACAATTGAAGGTGGCACTGCTGACATAAAAGATCCAATAGAACCGCATCTTGATAAAGCCATACCAGAATGTATCGGAACAGAAATAATTGTAAAACTTAATAAAGAAGTTCGTTGTTCTAGCCTTACATTAACAGGAAGTGAGTTTACTATTTTGCCAGCCGGCCCTGCCATACTAAGTGCAAGACCACTTAATTGCAATGGCAATTTGGGTTTTACAGAATTAGTACTCACTCTTTCTTCTCCGCTTACTGATGGTAACTACCAACTGGTTATAAAAAACGGAACAGATGCCAATACCATAATTGATTTTTGCAATACTCCTATTCCAATAAATGAGCAAACAGCTTTTAGTTTTGTAGCTCCCCGGCCAATATTGGCTGATAGTATTGGCAATCCTGACTGTGTACCAGATTCTATTAAATTGTATTTTCCAAAACTCATTGACTGTTCCAGCATAGCCCCCAATGGAACTAATTTTTTGATTAACGGCCCGGCACCTGTTACTATCAGAAGTGCAGCTGGAAAATGTACCAATGGAAAAACGGAGTATGTGATCATTAAATTCAATTCTCCCATCCGCACCAAAGGAAATTATGTATTGACGTTAAAAACGGCGGATGATGGCAGTGCCATCCTGGATGAATGTGGTGAAGAACCTCCTCCACAAAATATCAACTTCGCTGTGGCCGACACAGTGAATGCTAATTTTACTTACAACATGTTGTTGGGTTGTCAGCGGGATACATTGACTTTTTCTCATCCCGGCGGAAATGATGTAAACAAATGGATGTGGAAATTCAATGACAAATTAGTTGCCACACAAAATCATACTCTCATCTGGCCGGCTAAAAGTGATAACGAAATAGAATTGATCGTTAGTAATAGTGGCTGTAAGGATACGGCAGCTATAACTATTAAACTGGACAATGAAGTAAAAGCGATTTTTGACATGCCGTCTGTTATTTGCCCGGATGATAAATTAGAAGTGCTTAATAAGACCGAAGGTGTGGTGGATGTGTGGAGATGGAATTTCGATATTTCCAGTACCAGTAATCTAAAAGATCCAACTCCATTTCTAATGCCTTCTCATAACAGAGAAGCATATTACACCGTAAAATTAGTTGCCTATAATAATACGATTGGGTGCAGCGATAGCACCAGAAAAACATTAACTGTTTTGGACAATTGTTCAGGAAGTGTTCCTACCGGATTTACTCCCAACAACGATGGCCGGAACGATTATTTTTCGCCGCATAATGCTGTAAAGGCGGATAATTATGAGTTCAAAGTATTTAACCGAATGGGACAATTAATTTTTCATACCCGCAACTGGCAAGCCAAATGGGATGGCATGGTTAATGGCGTAGTACAAACCACCGGAGTATATGTATGGATGCTGAGCTATACGCACCGGGATACCGGAAAACCTGTTTTTCAGAAGGGAATAGTAACATTAATACGGTAAGAATTTGATTTTGCACATAATACCGTCAGAACTTATCTTTGCCCATGGCAACAAGAAATTCTCCCCAAAAACAAGACTCAACCAATTTTTTCGGCGAAGGACTCACCTTCGATGATGTTTTATTAATGTAAACATCCAAAGTAAACTCACCAAAGACATTACGCTGAATGTGCCCCTGCTTTCTGCAGCGATGGACACTGTAACAGAAGCTTCTTTAGCTACCGCACTGGCAAGAGAAGGCGGCCTCGGCATTTTGCACAAAAACATGACCATTGAAAAACAAGCTGAGCATGTACGTAAAGTAAAACGAAGTGAAAGCGGTTTAATAATAGATCCGGTTACATTGCTGGCCGATGCTACCATTGGCGATGCATTGAAACTGATGAGAGAAAATAAGATTGGAGGTATTCCTATTATTGATAAAGCCGGAAAATTAGTGGGCATTCTTACCAACAGGGATCTGCGTTTTGAAGATAATCCGAAAAGAAAAGTGAGTGAGGTAATGACGAAAGAAAATTTGTACACGGCACCGGAAGGAACGGATCTGAAAAAAGCAGAACAGTTATTCAAGAAAACAAAAGTTGAAAAATTACCAATCGTAAATAAACAAGGAAAACTAACCGGACTGTTTACCTACAGCGATATTTTAAAATTAAAAAGTCACCCGAACGCAGTGAAAGATGCGTTTGGACGATTGTTAGTTGGTGCCGGTGTTGGTATTACTAAAGATCTGTTAGACAGAGTGGCGGCCTTGCAAACCGTAGGGGCTGATGTAATTGCATTGGATAGTGCACACGGTCATAGCAAGGGAGTTATTGATGCATTGAAAAGTGTAAAAAAGAATTTTAAAAACATAAACGTCATTGCAGGAAATGTAGGAACGGCGGCTGGAGCAAAAGCATTAGCGGACGCAGGTGCAGATGCTGTGAAAGTTGGTATTGGGCCAGGCTCTATTTGTACCACTAGAATTGTAGCAGGTGCAGGAGTACCACAATTAACGGCCGTAACAGAAGCCGCTTCTGTATTAAAACAAAAAGGTGTTCCAATAATTGCTGATGGCGGTATTCGCTATACCGGTGATATGGTAAAAGCATTAGCCTTTGGTGCTAACTGTGTAATGATGGGAAGCATCTTTGCGGGTACAGAAGAAAGTCCGGGTGAAACGATCATTTACGAAGGAAGAAAATTCAAAGAGTATCGTGGCATGGGTTCATTAGGTGCCATGGCTACTGGCAGCAGCGATCGTTACTTCCAGGATGTTGAGGATGATGTAAAGAAATTTGTACCGGAAGGTATTGAAGGTCGTGTTGCGTATAAAGGCACTTTAAAAGAAATCGTTTATCAATATACAGGTGGCTTAAGAGCTGGTATGGGTTATTGTGGCGCCGCTACTATTGCCGATCTGCAAAAAGCAACGTTTGTAAAAATTACCAATGCAGGTATGCGGGAAAGCCATGCACATGATATTGAAATAACGAAGGAAGCGCCGAATTATAGCAGGAGATAAACAGTTCATAGTTTATAGTTAATTGTTTTTAGTAACCGTTTTATGAACGAAGTCTCGTTTGAGCTATTGGCAATGATTTTTTGACAAACAAGAGTACTACTATCATCGCCTGTTGCGTAGCACACTTATACTTTCTGTTCGCTACTCAGCATTATGAAATATGCTTTATGATTCGAAGAGTCATTTTTTTGAATGACTCTTCGAAACTCGGAACTCAAAACCCGGAACTACTCCTCACTCTGCACATCAAATGTTATCGGTTGTCTTCTATAGGCTTTTACCTGGTTACCATTTTGAATAGCAGGCTCCCATTTAGCTGCTTTTCGTAAAACCCGAATTGCTTCCTCTTCCATTCCATACCCATGGCTGGTTAATGCTGTAATATCGCTTACATTTCCGTTTTTATCAACCACAAACTGTATTACGACAGAGTAACGTCCGGCTGGTGCATTATTATTTAAAGGAACTTCTGCATTTAAATTTCTTTCTAAAAATGCCCTCCAGTTGCCATTAAATTTTGCTTCAATTTCAACAAAAGAAACCGGGTCATCAGATACTACTGGTTTCACTTCAACAATGTCTTTACCTTCATCGAGATCGCCAGGAGAAGCCACAATTCCAATAAAAGGATCTCCGTCTTTTGTTGCTATATCAATTTGAGCATCTTTAAAGTCATCAATTGTGGGTGGGTCTTCCGTTACTTTATCATCTTCAACAATTACCATTTCAGTAAACTTTTGAGTTTTTACTTGCACTTCTTCAATTTTTTTCTCTGGCTCTACAATCGGCTCAATCTTTTCTTCGGGAATACTTGCTATGGTATGCCCGTCTGAGATTACATACTGCCTTTCCACTTTCTTCATCGATCCCGCAATCGCAGCAAGTGATTAATAAGGATTTTTTAATTCGCCGCTCATAAGTTGATCTTAACTCATAAGCGCCGTACTCTTTGTTGCGACCATCAAAGATGAGGTCGATCAGCGGTGCTGATAGAATTTTGTTTGTTTGCATGGTTATACTTTTTAGTGAGATAAAAAGTGAAACCATTTTCCATAAAGTTTTGCAAAAAACTATTGTGCGGTATTATTCGCTTCAGTAGCAGTTTGTTTATATCGCTGATAAAAGAAGGAAAAAAGCAACAGCAAAATTCCAATAGAGATATAAGAAATAATTTTTTCTATAGTGGAGAAATTTGCCCGGTCAATAACAACCAGTTTGAGTAAGGTAAATCCCGTTAATAAAATTGATAGCAATCGTAACCAGCCCATTTTGCTGGCTACACCTACGATAAAAAGTGCAATGGCAATAACCAACCAAATCATAGTTACTATTACCCCATCCCATTGCATTCCTGCATAAAAAACTAAACTTACAACGGCAAAGGAAGAAAGATAGTTCAATAACAGTTTTTCTGCCGGCAATAAAAAACGAACCAGTACAGCCTGAATTGTAAATACAAAACAGGCAACGCCTGTAACAGCGGCAGCACTTACATCATCAATTTTTGAGTTTGTAAAAACCAGTAAGGCCGCCACATATGTCAGCACACTATTAATTAAAAAAAGCTGCAACTCTATTATGCCGATTGGTTGTTTCCTTTTAATAGAGAAACCAAAAGCCGCCAACGTAAACAATAAATAAAACGCCGCCATGATGAAGATGGCACTTTGTTGCATAGACGCTTCGTAGCGGGTTATCGCCCAACCAATAAATAAAACCCAGCTTACCAGCATTGCTAATCGCACCATCCCTTTCCATTCCTTTTTATAAGAAAGAAAAACAATGCCTGTATTTATCAAAATAATGTAGGCAAATAACAAGTCGGCTCTGTCGGAATTGGCACTAATCAAAAATGGAATTCCATAGGCACCCGTCATTCCCAGGATAGCAATTTCCTGCCGGTTATAAACAATAGCCGTAAACGCAGTAACAATTGTAATGGCCGCCATAATTGAAAAAGCCAGACCAAACGAAAACAACTGGTAATAAGAAAAGGCCGCATAGGTAGTAAAGTAAAAGGATGCCATCGCTCCGCTAAAAAGTATGGCACTAAATAATTCGTACTTAATTTTTAACCGGACCGATAAAATATACAATATCACACCAGCCGCATAAGCTAATATTACCCGCATTCCGGGAGATATTAATTCCTGATCCACTGCATATTTTACACCGATTGAAATTCCGGCCACTAACACTACTATGCCAGCAAGGTGTAATAGGTTCAATCCGATGAAGTTTTCTAATCCTGCTGACGACTCTCGTTTCAATGAAGGAATTTCCCAACTATTCTTTTTTGCCGGAGCAATAGCGTATTCTTTTTTATTAGATGCTGTTTCAGAAAAATGGCTATTTTCTTTAAGTTGATTGATCTCATTCTTAAAAAAATCAACCTGTGCGGATAGTTTTTCTAACTCCTCTTCTAACTGCTGTATTTTTCTTTGCTCCTCTGTCATAGTAGAATTCAATACCTGAAAATAGTAAAACGAGTTAACACAGATAGGTTTTATCTGTTAACATGAAGAGTGGCAATAATCCGGCTAATAATCAGGGAGTTGCTACCCTCACCAACAACTTCTATTTTTACATAAATCAATTGGCTTGAAACGATTCCTTCATTTATATATAGCTATCGGCGGTGGGTTACTATTATTTGCTGCATGGCCGGTGTCGCCACTTACATTCCTGTTGTTTGTTTCATGGATACCGTTATTGTGGTTAGAATCGAAAGTGGAAAGCCGTAAGAAATTTTTCGGTCTCACTTACATTACCATGTTAGTGTGGAATGTAGCAACTACGTGGTGGATCTGGAATGCGTCTCCCCCCGGTGCCATAGGAGCTTTCTTAGCCAACAGTTTATTAATGTGTTTACCCTGGCTTGGTTTTAAGGTCGCCAAAAAATGGTTAGGTGACACAGCTGGTTACATTTCGTTGATTGCTTTCTGGATGTGTTTTGAATATATTCATTTACAGGATTGGGGCTTAAGCTGGCCCTGGCTTACGTTAGGCAATGGATTTGCAACGCATCCGGAATGGGTGCAGTGGTATGAGTATACCGGAACAAGCGGCGGAACATTTTGGATTTTACTGGTGAATGTTTTTTTATTCCTGCATTTAAAAAATAATTTCAACCGGGAAGCTGCGAAGAGTTATAAAAATTTATTTGCTGGGGTATTATTAATGATCACCCCAATAGCATTCTCATTAATGTTTAATATTTACAAAAGAGTACCGGGAGATGGCTCAAACATTGTAATTGTCCAACCTAATATAGATCCGTACGAAAAAGTATCAGAACTCACTGGCTCATTTGAAGCCCAGTTACAAAAACTGATCAGCACAACAGAAAAAGAAGCAGATGAAAACACCGCATTGATTATTTGGCCGGAAACGGCATTGTACACGGCTTCAAGATTGGATGAACAAAATCTACAACAAAATTATTTTCTCAATCCGCTCTGGGGTATGTTGAAAAAATATCCAAACGCATCGCTGTTTACCGGTATAGAAAGTTTCAGGATGTTTGACAAAGCCACTAAGCAATCTGAAGAGTACGATGGGTTTCATTACGAATCATATAACGGTTCTGTTATACTGGATAGTAGCGGTGCAAAATCCTTTTATCATAAATCCATGCTGGTACCGGGAGTAGAAACATTGCCCTGGTTCTTAAAATTTATTGATAAATGGTTTGCAAAATTTGGTGGGACCACGGCAGGCTATGCAAGACAATCGGAAAGAACAGTCCTCGAATCAAAAGGCGGTTATAAAATAGCTCCCTCTATTTGCTACGAAAGTATTTATGGCGAATACATGAGCAAATATGTACGTAATGGAGCCAATCTTATTTGCATTATCACTAACGATGGCTGGTGGAAAAACACTCCCGGCCATAAACAACATATGAACTATGCAAGACTTAGGGCTATAGAAACGAATAGGTGGGTAGCAAGAAGTGCCAATACCGGTATCAGTTGTTTTATTAATCATAATGGAGTTGTTATCAATCCGCAGCCATACGATACAGCGGCCGCTATAAAATTGTATATACCAAAAAAAAATTCTCTTACGTTTTTTGTAAAATATGGCGACATACTTTCAAAAATTATGACTGCACTCAGCATTGTACTATTGGGTTGGACTATCACATTAAAAATTCGGGATAAATTTTTTAAAAAGAAGCATGCAGTATAAAAAGGGGCAGTTTAAATTATGGCCAAATCATTCTTATATCAAAACAAAAAAATAGTTTACCGTGTGGCAGGCACCGGCAATCCCGTAATTCTTGTACATGGTTTTGGTGAAGACGGAACTATATGGGATCTGCAAGCAGCATATCTCAAACAAAATTGCAAGATTATCATTCCTGATTTACCAGGCAGTGGTGACTCTGAATTAATTGATGACATGAGCATTGAAGGAATGGCGGAAGTCATTCATTCCATTATTCATGAAGAAGAGATTGAAGCTTGTCCTTTTATCGGGCACAGCATGGGTGGTTATATTACATTAGCCTTTGTTGAAAAATATTATAATCATGTAAGTTCATTCGGACTTTTTCATTCCTCAGCATTTGCAGACAGTGAAGAAAAAATTGCTACCCGCCGAAAAGGAATCGCTTTTATAAAAGAACACGGAGCTTTTGAGTTTTTAAAAACAGCAACTCCTAATCTTTTTTCGCCTAACACTAAGGATGAACGGCCAGAATTGATAGCCGAACAGATAGCTTCTTTAAGCAGCTTTTCGGGAGAGGCATTGGTCTCCTATTACGAAGCTATGATACAGCGACCCGATAGAACCCATATTTTGCGTCAAGCAACTGTGCCTGTACTTTTTGCGATGGGAAAATACGATACTGCCATACCCCTTGCTGATGGCCTGAAACAATGCCATCTTCCTGAAAATTCGTACATTCATATTTTGCAACAATCCGGTCATATGGGTATGCTGGAAGAGACTGAAAAAACAAACCTGCTTTTGGAGAAATTTTTGCTGCAATAATGAAATTCAATTCTTACCCCTTCCTTTCATGAAGAAATTTTTACTGGCCATATCGTTGCTACTTGTTTTGTCGGCTTCTTTAAATGCTGCGCATATTATTGGAGGTGAAATGCGTTATACTTATCTGAGTACTTCCGGAAACATTAGAACTTATAGAATTACTCTTATTTTATTTAGAGGAGATGATCCAACGGGAGCTCCTTTAGCAGCAAGCTATGTTGTTGGCATTTACAATAATGATAACGGTCAAAAAATAACCAGTACCGCTGCAAATAGTAACTGGCTTATTTCAAAAGATGGTGGAGATCAAGGTGTGCCTATAATTTTTCCAGCTTGTATTCAAGGAGCTCCTTCTCTGAATTATACTTATGCTGTATATACAATGGAAGTGAGTTTGCCAGAGAATCAAAATGGCTATACAGTCGCTTATCAAACTTGTTGCCGAATTAGCGGAATGGTGAATGTTGCAAATAGTACAGGTTCTACTTATGCTTGTGTTATACCAGGTTTAATTCAACGTCCAACAGGAGAAGACAGCTCCCCAATGTTTAGTGCTCCAGTTAATGTTATTTGTAAAAATTCTCCGTTTGTTTTAAACTTTTCCGCAGTTGATCCAGATCCGGAAGATGTTCTTGTTTATAGTTTTTGTGATGCCTGGAATGGCGGTGTATCAACCAACGCTGGATTTGATAATCCTGCCCCACCTCCCTATGGAACCGTTAATTATAACTCACCTTATAGCGGTGTTAACCCATTTGGTACTAGTATTAATATTGATCCAAATACGGGCATCATTTCAGGCACAGCACCTGATTTTGGAAAATATGTTGTTAGTGTTTGTATTGATGTGTATCGAAATGGAATTCGTTTTGCATCACACCGAAAAGATTTGATTGTACAGGTTTCTGATTGTGCCGTAACAACGGCAAACCCAATGCCTAATTTTGTTACCTGTGATGGCTTTAATGTTCAGTTTTCGCATACAAGCACAGGAGCAACTACTGTTTTTTGGGATTTTGGAGTAGGTTCTATATTAGATGATACTGCTAATATTGGTAATCCAACATATACCTATACAGATACAGGTACTTATAATGTAAAGTTTGTAATTAACCGGGGAACTGCTTGTGCAGATTCTGTAATCAGGAAGGTTGGAGTTTATCCAGGCTTCGTACCAGGCTTTGAGTATATAGGCAGTTGTTTTCAAAATCCTTTTCAATTCAGAGATACAACCAATCCACGTTATGGTTCTGTAAATAGCTGGCGATGGAATTTTGGCGACCCAACAACAACGGCTGATATTTCAACAGTAAGAAATCCTCAATGGACCTATGCCGGGCCAGGATTAAAATCTGTATCAATGATTGTAACCAGTACAAAAGGTTGTATTGACACCGCGACTGTAGATATTGATGTGTTGGATAAACCAAACCTCACATTAGCTTTTAGAGATACTTTAATATGTGTTCCGGATAATGTACAACTAAATGCTGCTACTACTGGCACAGGTACTTTTAGCTGGAGCCCACTCAGCAATATTACTAATCCAACTACTGCTACTCCTACTGTGAGCCCAACTTCCACCACCCGGTATTATGTCAACTTGGATGAGAATGGTTGTTTTGCCCGTGATTCGGTGGAAGTACGGGTAGTTGGCTTTGTTACTTTAAATGCAATGGCAGATACAACTATTTGTCAAACGGATGGAGTACAATTAACAGCCGCTACAGATGGTCTGCAATTTCTCTGGACCCCATCGCAAACATTGTCAGATCCAACTATTCTAAATCCTGTTGCCACTCCAACTCAAACTATAACTACTTACCAAATAGAAGCCCGGATAGGTAGCTGCCGGGCAACAGATAATGTTACCATTACAACAGTTCCTTATCCCATTGCCAATGCAGGTGCACCACAAACAATTTGTTACAATACCTCCACCCAATTAAATGGTTCGCATGATGGCAGCAGTTTTTTTTGGACACCTACTACCTACCTCAATGATCCAACTATATTAAATCCTGTTGCAACACCGCCCAGAACAACACAATACATACTTTCTTCGCTTGATACAAGAGGTTGCCCCAAACCTGGCAGAGATACTGTATTAATAACCGTTAATCCAAGAGTGAGGGCATTTGCCGGAAGAGATACTACAGTAATTGTTGGGCAGCCTTTGCAATTTGGCGGAACAGGTGGTGTAAATTATGTTTGGACTCCTTCCAGCTATCTTAACAATCCAACCGTTGCCAATCCTATTGGTGTTTATGGTGCCGAAGTAGATAGTATTCGGTATAAATTGGTAGTAACAGATGCTGCAGGCTGTCCTGATTCTGCTACTGTAAAAGTTACGGTGTTTAAAACGAAGGCATACGTTTTTGTACCTACTGCCTTTACGCCAAATAATGATGGTCTTAATGATCTTATAGCACCGATTGCCGTGGGTATGCAACGGATCAATTACTTCAGTATTTATAATCGCTGGGGGCAATTGGTTTTTACAACTACTATTAATGGGCGAGGATGGGATGGCCGTATAAATGGTTCCATTCAAACCACTGGAGTTTTTGTATGGATGGTGAGTGCTGTTGATTATACCGGTAAGCCGTATTTTCAAAAGGGAACGGTGGCGTTGATACGGTAGGTGTTGCTCGCAAAGGCGCAAAGACGCTAGTACAAAACTCTATGCTTTTAATTCGCTTATACTTAAAGACTCGTAGTTTTTACTGGCAATGGCGCAAAGACCCTAGGACAAATATTCACAAGCCATTTACTACTCTTTTTATTCCATCTTTAATTAAAGCCTCATTAAAATTAATCAGCAACCCCAACTTCATACCTGTAAGTTTAAGATAAGTAAGTAATTGTTTATAGTGTACCGGAGCCAACTATTCCACTGATTTCAATTCAATTATTACTTTATTCTCAATAATCATATCTGGCTTGAAGCCAACGTCAATCTTTACATCCTTCCAAACTACCGGAAGAGAGGGTTGCCGTTGAACAAACAGACCATGTTCAGTTCTGCATTCAAAGTCTAAAATAGATTCATAAACAGACTCAAATAAACCAGGTCCTAATTCCCGATGCACCCGATATACAGTATCTACTATAACTTTCGCAATCTCATTCTCACTCATAAAATCAATTATATCATTTAACGAAGAAATTAAATTTAAACATCTTATAGCGACTTTGCGTCTTTGCGAGAAAAAATATCTTATATCTTAGCAAGATAATCTTCAGTATGAAAAAGATCGTTTTCATCACCGGTGCTACATCAGGATTTGGAGAGGCTTGTGCTTATAAATTTGCAGCAGATGGTTATGATATTATTATTAACGGCAGAAGAACAGATCGTTTGCAGGTATTAGCGGATGAACTGGAAAATAAATACAATATCGCCGTATTGCAATTGCCATTTGATGTACAAAACGAAAATGCAGTTTTTGAATCAATAAAGAATATTCCTGCTGACTGGCAGACCATTAATGTACTAATCAACAATGCAGGGCTGGCATTGGGCCGTGACTATTTTAATGAGGCCGATGTAAGCGATTGGAATACGATGATTGATACGAATGTGAAAGGATTTTTGTATGTGGCCAAAGCAGTTTCTCAATTGATGGTAAAACAAAGCAAAGGACATATCATTAATATGGGTTCCATTGCAGGTAAAGAAGTGTATGAAAAAGGGAATGTGTATTGCGCTACCAAATTTGCAGTGGACGCATTAAGCCAGGCTATGCGAATTGACCTGCTCCGTCACAATATTAAAGTCACATCCATCAATCCCGGTGCGGCCGAAACTGAGTTTTCAGTAGTTCGGTTTAAAGGCGATGAAGGCACTGCGAAAAAAATATATGATGGCTTGAAACCGCTTTCGGCCGAAGATGTAGCAGAGGTAATTTTTTACTGTGCCACACTGCCGCCACATGTTTGTATCAACGATTTGTCCATTACCTGCCTGCAACAGGCCAATACTATTTACTTCAACCGGGTCAATCCGGCATGATTCATATCAAAAAAACTTTGATTATAACAAGGAATTAACTTTATTTGTACACCCCCAGTAATCTTACCCCTCTGTTGGCCTGAATGTTGCCGTAGTTCCCCTTCGAAAATGTACCTGAATAGAAAGATTTCCGGTTAAAAATTAAACCGCCGGCTAAAGACCTTATATATTTATGCTGCACTTGTATCAACATACAATATCTGTTATGAAAAAGCCGTACCTCTTAGCCGCAGCATTTACATTATTTACCTCCGTAGTATTTTCACAAGATGTTATTCGCCTGCAGTCTTGCAGTAACGATATGATTTCCCGCCAGGTAGATAGTCTTAAAACTTTGTATGGAAAAGATGGATATGTATTATTGAAAGAAGCATCCATTAATATGGAAAGTGAGTTTGAAATGCCCGTAATTGTTCCCCTTACACAAGGAAGCTGGTACCAGTTTGTTTTCATTGGCGATTATAATTCCCGTTTATACGAAGTAAGAATGTACGACTGGCAGGAAAGACAAGTTATTTTTCGCCAGAAAAAATGGGGCGAAATTGATGGCAATGTAATCAGCTATTCTTATATCCCTCAATTTTCAGAGTTCCATATGATGAAGCCGGTGCAGGTAAACAAACAAAAGAAAAAGAATCTTTGTGGTTATGTGATGTTGTTTAAAAGAAGTGGTGAAGGCAATGCTAATACAGCTCCAACTACTCCATCTGCAGATAAGTAAGTTTTTATTTAAAATATTTTTTTGATAAAAAACCGGTCTAAATAGATCGGTTTTTTATTTTTTATACACTGGAAAAGTTGGCGAATTTTTTTAAGCTTTTTATTTCATGCAATGACGCTAAGATCAAATACAAAAGAACTAAAAACTTTATATGATACTGTCTTTGTTTGCCCGGGCTGATCATCTTACTATTATTGAGTGAAATAGTTTGTATGAAAAAGCACTAAGAGACTTAGTGCTTTGAAAAAAATATATAATTAGATTTTATTATTGCGCCAGCGAAATTCTTACCTGCAACCCTGCCCTTGTATTAGTTACCGGGAATGCATTACTGATCTTAGGAATACTGCGGTTTTGCTCAAAGTAGAGTTTTAAGCTTACCCGGTTATTAAGAATATAGTCAATTGAAGGTGCCAGGCGAACAACTTTTTGTCCTGCCGTTCCGAAAGATGTACCCTGGTCTAATTTACT
>LNFM01003921.1_pt1 | contig 17458 bp, 16 predicted proteins | sample 596031 | NCBI WGS metagenome assembly LNFM01 (sample SAMN04254537, study PRJNA301005) | activated carbon metagenome | isolation source: dual media filters at the Ann Arbor, Michigan drinking water treatment plant | place: USA: Ann Arbor | reverse complement strand
GGCCTCATCGCGACGCCGATGACCACGGGCCACCGGCAGAACGCCCTCTACACCCGCCTCATCGTCGAGGGCACGCCGGTGGAGCGGATGGGAACCCCGGCCGACATCGCGGGGCCGGTGGCCTTCCTCTGCTCCGAGGATGCCGCCTTCGTGACGGGCGCCGTGCTGCCGGTGGACGGCGGCTTCCTCGCGGCCCGGCACGGCAAGATCTAGAACCTGATCCAAGGGAGACGAGACGATGCACGACATGAGCGTCAAATGGCCGAACGGCGCCCGCTGCGCCGTGATGCTGACCTTCGACTTCGACGCCGAGACCCTGTGGACCTCGCGCGATCCGGAGAACGTCCGCCGCCCCGGCGTGCTGAGCCAGGGCCGCTACGGCGCCAAGGTGGGCGTGCCGAAGATTCTCGACACGCTGCGCGACGAGGGGATCAAGTCGACCTTCTTCGTGCCCGGCTGGACCGCGGAGAACCACACCGACCGCGTCGAGATGATCCTCAAGGACGGCCACGAGGTCGCCCACCACTCCTATTCCCACAAGTGGGTGAGCGACGATCCCCAGGCGGAAGTCGAGGAGATGGAGAAGGGGCTCGAGGCGCTGAAGCGCACCGTCGGCGTGGTGCCGAAGGGCTACCGCTCGCCGGCCGGCGAAGTCTCGGAAGGGCTGTTCAAGCTCCTGAAGCAGCACAACTTCCTCTACGATTCCTCGCTGATGGACGACATCAACCCCTACCGGCACATCATGCCGGACGGCTCCAAGGGCGTCATCGAGTTGCCCTGGCACTGGTCGCTGGACGACGCGCCCTTCGCCCTGTTCTCGGTGAAGACGCCGCGGCCGATCTTCACCAACGAGCACATGCTGAGCGTCTACAAGGAGGAGTTCCGCGAGATCTACAAGTGGGGCGGCCTGTTCGACATGATCTTCCACCCGCAGGTGGGGGGACGTCCGAGCCGCATCGCGCTGATCCGCGAGCTCATCGCCTTCATCCGCACCTTCCCCGGCGTGTGGTTCGCGACCGGCGCCGAGGTGGCGGAAGCCTGGTCGAAGGCCCACGAGACGGAGTGAGCGGGAGCGCCGTTATCACGGGGGCGGGCCGGCATTGCTGGCCTGCCTTTCGCCTGCGTTGACAGCCCTGCGGGCCCTCCCTAACCGTGGCGCCCAAGCGGAAAGGCGCCGGCCAACGGCGCCTGAATGGGGCGGGGAGGGAGCCCGGACGGCGGCGGCGCGCCAAGCGCCGGCGCCCCGACCCTCGCTCGCCCCCAACAAGCGGCCGGGAGCCGCGGGTGGAGAGGCGTGATGAGCGACAATGAGATGACGGGCGGCGAAGCCCTGGCGCGGATGATCCTCGCCTTCGACGGCGGCCCGATGTTCGGCATGGGCGGCTTCCAGCTCCTGCCCTTCTACGACGCCGCCCGCCGCCTCGGCCTCAAGCACCACCTCATCAACGACGAGCGCGCCGGCGTCTTCGCCGCCGACGCCTATGCCAAGGTCACGGGCCGCGTCGGCCTGGTCGACGCCACCCTCGGACCCGGCGCCACCAACCTCGTCACCGGCCTCGTCGAGGCGCTGAACGCCGGCACCCCGATGGTCGCCATCGTCGGCGACACGCACCGCGACCATTCCTGGAAGAACATGACCCAGGAGAGCCGCCAGCTCGACATCCTGAGGCCCTGCGCCAAGGAGGTGATCCGGGTGGAGGCCATCCACCGCATCCCCGAGCTGATGCGCCGCGCCTTCGCGGTGGCCACCACCGGCCGGCCGGGTCCGGTCATCGTCGACGTGCCGGAGGACATCTGCCACGGCACCCACGGCTTCACCGACGACGACTTCCGCGTCGATCCCGCCCATGGCGGCGCGCCGGCGCTGCGCTGCCGCCCGGACGGGGCGTCGCTGGCGAAGGCCGCAGCCCTTCTCGCCGAAGCCAGCCGGCCGATCGTGCTCGCCGGCGGCGGCGTGCACCTCTCGGGTGCCGCCGAGACGCTGCAGCGCTTCGCCGAGACCTTCTCCATCCCCGTCGCCCACACCATGACGGGCAAGGGCGCCATCGCCTGCACCAGCCCGCTCTCGGCGGGCCTGTTCGGCCGCTACGACCGCATCGCCAACACGCTGATCGAGGAGAGCGACCTCATCCTCGTCGTCGGCTGCAAGCTCGGCGAGATCGCCACCAAGCGCTTCACGGTGCCGCCGAAGGGCAAGCGCATCATCCACCTCGACATCGTCGCCGAGGAGTTCGGCCGCACCGTGCAGCCGGAGGTGACGCTGTGGGGCGACGCGAAGCTCGGCATCGAGGACCTCGCGAGCGCCCTCGCGCCGAAGGCCGAGGCGATCCGCGCGCGGCTCTCGGCCTATGCCGCCGACGTGCCGCAGCGCATGGCGACGTGGCGCGCCGACGTGAACGAGAAGCTCACCTCGGACGAGGTGCCGGTGAGCATGGGTCGCCTGCTGACCGAGATCAACCAGGTGCTGCCGGCCGACGGCTATCTCGTCGCCGACGGCGGCTTCGCCGCGCACTGGGGCGGGCTCCTCTTCGACAGCAAGAAGCCCGGCCGCTCCTTCGTGCCGGACCGCGGCTTCGCCTCCATCGGCTACGGCCTTCCCGGCGCGATGGGCGTCGCCATGGGCGCGCCGGGCAAGAAGGTCATCGGCCTTACCGGCGACGGCGGCTTCAACATGATGCTCGGCGAGATCGAGACGGCCCGCCGCATGGGCCTCGACCTCACCATCATCGTCGTCAACAACGCCGCCTCCGGCTATGTGAAGGCGCTCCAGCACCTGGTCTATGGACCTGGCGCCTACCACGCCTCGGACCTCGCCGAGACCAACTACGCCGATGCGGCGAAGGCGCTGGGATGCCACGGCATCCGCGTCGAGCATCCCTCGACGCTGCGCGCGGCGCTCGAGGAAGCCTTCGCCACCAAGGGCCCCTCGGTGATCGACGTGGTGGTCACCCGCGATCCCGCCAAGATGCTGCCGGGCGTCGACAACCGCGCCGCCGCCAAGCTGAAGAAGGGCGACCGGCCCGCCTGACGCGGCGCAGCATTGCGGGTTGCCTTCCTCCGGCGGACATGGCCTTAAAGGTCCTGCGACCGCTGGAGGACCCCCCGTGAGCATCGGCCTGATCGCACTCCTCGACGACATCGCCGCCCTCGCCAAGGTGGCGGCGGTGACGCTGGACGACGTCGCCGCCCAGGCGACCAAGGCTGCCACGAAGGCGGCCGGCATCGTCATCGACGACGCGGCCGTGACGCCGCGCTACGCGGTCGGCTTCGCCGCCGCGCGCGAACTCCCCATCGTCGGCAAGATCGCGTGGGGGTCGCTGAAGAACAAGATCCTGTTCCTGCTGCCGGGGGCGCTGCTGCTGAGCGCGCTCGCCCCCTGGGCGATCACCCCGCTCCTGATGATCGGCGGCCTCTACCTCTGCTACGAGGGCTTCGAGAAGGTGCTGGAGATGGTGGTGCCGCACGGCGAGAAGGCCGCGGCGCCCGACCCCCTCGCGGCGTCCCCGGCCGATGCCGCGGCGCTGGAGAGCCAGCGCGTCGCCGGCGCCATTCGCACCGACTTCATCCTCTCGGCGGAGATCATGGCCATCGCGCTGTCGACGATCACCTCGCCGAGCCTGTGGACCCAGGCGCTGATCCTGGCGGTGGTCGGCCTCGGCATCACCGTGCTGGTCTATGGCGCCGTCGCCCTCATCGTGAAGGCCGACGACGTCGGCCTGGCGCTCGCCCAGAGCAGCCGGCCGGTCACCGGGCTGGGGCATGTGATGCGTGGCCGGCCGACCGAACTGGAGCCGCGCGGCCCCTCCGCCCTCGACCGTGCGGTGAGCCGGCTGACCCAGCCCGTGGGACGCGGGCTCGTCTTCGGCATGCCCTATTTCCTCAAGACGCTCAGCCTCGTCGGCACGCTCGCCATGCTCTGGGTCGGCGGCGGCATCATCGTCCACGGCCTCGCGGGCTATGGCCTCGCCGGCATCGAGCACGCGATCCACGGCGTCGCCGTCGCCGTGGCGGCCGTGGTGCCCGCCGTGAAGGCGGCGGTGGAGTGGCTGGTCACGGCGGTGGCCTCAGGCCTCCTCGGCCTGGCGCTCGGCGGCGTCGTCTTCCTCGTCATGCACTATGTCGTCGAGCCGCTCATGCACAGGCGGGGCGCGACCGGAGCGCATTGACGCGGCGCTGCGCAAGTACGCGGCAGTATCCGGCGGCGCCTGACGCCGAATTGGGCGGTATCTTCGTCCGGTATACAATCGGGACGGGCTTTCGTCTGGCCCGCTCCTTGCTGCGTGGTCCGCGACAGCTGCGGAGCACGCGATGCGGCAGGCGACCATTCCGGCGGAGCCCAGCCCGGTGACGATCGATCTCGATCGCACCGCCCTCGTCGTCATCGACATGCAGCGCGACTTTCTCGAGCCCGGCGGCTTCGGTGCGGCGCTCGGCAACGACGTCTCCAAGCTCGCCCGCGCCGTGGGCCCGATCGCCGCGCTCCTCGCCTTCGCGCGGGCGAACGGGCTCCTCGTCATTCATACCCGCGAGGGCCACCGGCCGGACCTCGCCGACGCCCCGCCGCTGAAGGTGGAGCGGGGGGACCCGGCCCTGCGCATCGGCGCCTGCGGCCCCATGGGTCGCATCCTCGTGCGCGGCGAGCCCGGCCACGACATCATCCCGGCGCTGGCGCCGGCTCCGGGCGAACCGGTGGTCGACAAGCCCGGCAAGGGCGCCTTCTACGAGACGGACCTCGCGCTGATCCTCGGCAACCGGCGCATCGAGACGCTGATCGTCTGCGGGGTGACCACCGAGGTCTGCGTCCACACCACGGTGCGCGAGGCCAACGACCGCGGCTTCCGCTGCCTCGTGCCGGGGGACGCCTGCGCCTCCTATTTCGACGAGTTCCATGCGGTGGGGCTGAGGATGATCGCCGCCCAGGGCGGGATCTTCGGCTTCGTCACCACGACGGGAGACATCACCGCAGCGCTTTGACGACCTGACCATCGAGGGGAGACGAGCATGGCCATGACCGAGACCGCCGCTTCGCGCGGCCAGCCGGCGCTGTGGACGCCGGGCGACTGGAACGCCTTCTTCGGCTTCGGCACCAACATCCTCGTCAACATGCTGGTGCTCACCGGCCTTCTGCGCTTCGTGCTGAAGATGCCGGACAGCCTGGTCTTCGGCCGCATCCTGCCCGCCCTCGGGCTGATGATGGCGCTCTCGACGATGTACTACGCCTATCTCGCCTGGAAGCTCGCCAAGGAGACCGGGCGCTCGGACGTCTGCGCGCTGCCCTCGGGGGTCAGCGTGCCGCACATGTTCATCGTCACCTTCGTGATCATGCTGCCGATCTCGATCTCGACCGGCGATCCGATCAAGGGCTGGGAGGCGGGCCTGGCCTGGGTGTTCATCCAGTCGATCATCCTGATGGCCGGCGGCTTCATCGCCCCCTACATCCGCAAGGTGACGCCGCGGGCGGCGCTGCTCGGCACGCTCGCCGGCGTCTCCATCGCCTTCATCTCCATGCGCCCGGCGATGGAGATGTACATGACGCCGGTGATCGGCCTCACCTGCTTTGCCATCATCATGCTGTCCTGGTTCGGCGGCTTCCGCTATCCGCGCGGCATCCCCGCGGGCCTCGTCGCCATCGCGGCGGGCATGCTCATCGCCTGGGCCTCCGTCGCCATCGGCATGCCGATCGGCGGCGTCGGCCTCGACAAGCTCGGACAGGCCTTCTCGAGCTTCGGCTTCTCGCTCCCGATCCCGGCCATCGGGCACACGTTCTCGGGGTTCCAGTTCCTCGGCATCATCCTGGTCACCGCCATTCCCTTCGGCATCTACGACCTCGTCGAGGCCATGGACAACGTGGAGAGCGCGGAGGCGGCCGGCGACCATTATCCGACGACGCGGGTGCTCACCGCCGACGGCGTCGTCTCGATGATCGGCTGCCTGATGGGCAACCCCTTCATCAACGCGGTCTATATCGGCCATCCCGGCTGGAAGGCCATGGGCGGGCGCATCGGCTATTCCGCCCTCACCGGGGTCATGGTGCTGGTGCTCGCCTGGTTCGGCATCATCGCGCTTCTGACCGCGCTGATCCCCGTCGTCGCCATCGCGCCGATCCTCCTCTACATCGGCATGCTGATCGGCGCGCAGGCCTTCCAGACGACGCCGTCGAGCCACGCGCCGGCAGTCGTCCTGGCGCTGACGCCCCATCTCGCCGCCTGGGCCAAGGTGCTGGTGGACGGGGCGCTCGGGGCCGCCGGCACCAATGCCGCGGCGGTCGGCCTCGACAAGATGGCGCAGGTCGGCGTGCTCTATCATGGTCTCGAGATCATGGGCGGCGGCGCCATCATCACCGGCCTCGTGCTCGGCGCCATCGCCGTCTTCGTCATCGAGAAGAAGTTCATGGAGGCGGCGATGTTCGCCGGCGCCGGAGCCCTGCTCACCTTCTTCGGCTTCATGCACGGCGAGGCCGTGGGCTTCGCACGCTCGCCCGGCGTCGCCTTCGCCTATCTCATGGTGGCCGGGCTGCTCTATGCGGCCTCGCGGAAGGAGGCGGCGGCCGACCGTCCGGCCATGACCGCACAACCGGCGGAATAGGGCCGGAACCCGCGGCGGGCCTCGACCCGCCGTGGAACCTGCCGGGGTGCCGCCCGTTGACCTCACAGACGATCCATCCGTGAGGAGAGACGACATGACCCATATCGACCCCCGCGACCCCAACCGGCCGATCGCCGATCCGGTCGCCCCGATGGCCGGCGGCACGGATCCCCGGCAGCCGATCGATCCCCGCCCCGCGTCGCGCACCGGCTGGGGCCTGCTCGGCGGGCTCGCGGCCGCGCTCGTCCTGGTCTTCGTGATCATGACGATGTTCGGCGGCGCGTCGGACCGCACCGCCACCACGCCGACGACGGAGCGTCCCCCGATCGCCGAGGGCACGCCCGCCGGCGGTCCGGCGGCCGACCCGACCGCGACCGGCTCGGTGCCGCGTCCGCAGCCGTCCACGCCGCCTGCGATGCAGCCGGCTCCGGCCCAGCCCGCCCCTGCCGCGCCGGCGACGCCGAACCAGAACTAAGGCTGCGCGCCTGACACGAGAGAGGCCGCTCCCCGATGGGGGCGGCCTTTTCGCATGGGGCTGGTCAGTCGTTGAAGTTGACGACCGCCTGCTCGGACCGCTCGTCGGCGTAATAGGGATAGACCGAGTAGTCGCGGATGAAGTGCAGCGAGATGTAGAAGGAGATGCGGTTGTCGTCGCCGCTGTTGGTGATCCCGCGGTGGATGGTGCCGCGGCCCATGTAGAGCACCGACATGGGCTTGGCGACGATCTGGTGGACCTGGAAATGGTCGACGCTGCGGGCGAGAGCCTCCACGTCCACGGCGTCGACGTTCGAGGCGACCTTCTCCAGCGCATCCTCCGGCGTGGTCTCGGGAAGGGTGATGAACTGGGTGGCGTTGCGGTCGGTGAACTGGGTCAGCGGGATCCAGATCGCGGCGGCGTCGGTGGTGTAGTCGACGTGCCAGACCTGCGGCTTCGAGCCCACCGGGTTCACCACGAAGCCGTAGCCATCCATGATGGCGCCCTTCTCGGCGAACTGGCCGGCAGCGGTCTCGCACCAGGCGTGAAGCTCGGCGGCGAGCGCCTTGTCGGAGAGCTCCATGGCGTCGCCCTCCTCGTCCTCCTGCCAGACGTTCATCCAGCAGATTTCCCTAGCGGCGATCTGCTCGTCCCACTTGGGACCCATGGTGCGCTTCAGGTCCTCATAGGCGCGGGTCAGCAAGGGACGTGCCTCCTGCGGCACGGTCCCCACATAGCGGAACCCCATCAGTTCGGGCTTCAGCTTCACATAGTCGCGATCGTCCATTGTCTGCTCCGGCCGGTCATTCGAAAAAAAATCGGTGCCACCCCAGGGACAGGCCAGCACCCTGCGCATGAACCTACGCTGAAGCGCAATTGTTGCAGCGTTTCGACAGCCGCTCTCCGCACCTGTGACGCGGCGGGCGGGGAACGGGGGGCCGGGCGGCGCGTTGCCCCACCGACCCCCTCACCCCGGAGAACCGCCATGCCGACGCCGGCCGAATTGACCCAGGCCTTCTGGACCCACCTGCGCTCCGAAATGACGGTGATGGCCGGGCTCGCGGACGAAGACGGCCACATGCGTCCGCTGACCGCCCAGCTCGACGGCGACGCCGACCACGGGCCGATCTGGTTCTTCACGGCGAAGGATACGGACATGGCCAAGGCGCTGGGCGCCGAGTCGAAAAAGGGCTCGATCACCCTCACGTCGAAGTCGCACGACCTCTTCGCCTGCGTCCACGGCACCTTCGTGGTCGACAACGACCGCGCCGTCATCGACCGGCTGTGGAACCGCTTCGTCGCCGCCTGGTACGAGGAGGGCAAGGACGACCCGAAGCTCGCCCTGCTGCGCTTCGAGCCCGCGAAGGCGGAGATCTGGGAGAACGCCACCAGCCTCTGGGCGGGCTTCAAGCTGATGATCGGCGCCGACCCCAAGGAAGACTACGAGGACAAGGTGGCGAAGGTCGCCATGCGCTAGGAACGCCGCAAGGACTGAAGGGGCGCTGCGGTCACCGCGGCGCCCTTTTGCGCGTCGTCAGAAGACCACCACCGAACGGATCGACTTGCCCTCGTGCATCAGGTCGAAGGCGGTGTTGATCTCGTCGAGGGGCATGGTGTGGGTGATCAGGCTGTCGATGTCGATCTTGCCGTCCATGTACCAGTCGACGATCTTCGGCACGTCGGTGCGGCCACGAGCGCCACCGAAAGCCGAGCCCTTCCAGACGCGGCCGGTGACCAGCTGGAACGGCCGGGTCGAAATCTCGGTCCCCGAGGGGGCGACGCCGATGATGATGCTCTCGCCCCAGCCGCGGTGGCAGCATTCCAGCGCCTGACGCATGGTGTGGACGTTGCCGATGCACTCGAAGGAGAAGTCGGCGCCGCCGCCGGTCAGGTCGACGATGGCCTGGACGACCTTGTCGCGGCCGACCTCGTCCGGGTTGACGAAATGGGTCATGCCGAACTTCTTCGCCATCTCGACCTTGGCGGGGTTGAGGTCGACGCCGATGATCTTGTCGGCGCCGACCATGCGGGCGCCCTGGATGACGTTGAGGCCGATGCCGCCGAGGCCGAAGACGACGACGTTGGCGCCCGGCCAGACTTTGGCGGTGTAGATCACCGCGCCGATGCCGGTGGTGACGCCGCAGCCGATGTAGCAGATCTTGTCGAAGGGGGCGTCCTCGCGCACCTTCGCCACCGCGATCTCCGGCAGCACGGTGAAGTTCGAGAAGGTCGAGCAGCCCATGTAGTGGAACACCTCGTTCCGCCCGCGGCCGCCCACCGGCTCGCAGGAGAAGCGCGAGGTGGCATCCGGCATCAGGCCCTGGCCCTGGGTGCCGCGGATGGCGGTGCACAGGTTCGAGCGCTGCGACAGGCAGGTTTTGCAGGCGCGGCATTCCGGCGTGTAGAGCGGGATGACGTGGTCGCCGACCTTCACCGAGGTCACGCCGGCGCCGACCTCGCGCACGATGCCCGCGCCCTCGTGACCGAGGATCGCCGGGAACTTGCCCTCCGAATCGAGGCCCGACAGCGTGTAGGCGTCGGTGTGGCACACGCCCGTCGCCATGATCTCCACCAGCACCTCGCCCGCCTTCGGGCCCCCGATGTCGATGGTCTCGATGGTCAGGGGCTTGTTGGCTTCCCAGGCGACGGCGGCACGCGATTTCATGAACGGCTCCGGACGATCGGTCGCGGCGCGCGGCCGCTGGTGTGATGGCGCGGGACTGAACCATGCAGCGGCGCCGACCGCAACGTCCGGACCTCGAAGTTGACACTGTCAACCTCGTTTGGTAGACACTGTCAACATCCCGAGATCGAGATCCCCCATGTGCATCTCCGACCAGCCGGCATCGCCGCTACCGCGCGGCCGTCTCGCCCAATACGGTCCCTGGGCCGTGGTCACCGGTGCCTCCGACGGCATCGGCCGCGCCTTCGCGCTGGAGCTCGCGGCCGCCGGCTTCGGCGTGGTTCTTGCCGCGCGGGGCAAGGACAGGCTCGATGCCCTCGCCGCACGAATCGCGGCGGAAGGGGGCTTCGCTCCGGTGGTCGTGGCCGGCGACCTCGCCACCGACGAGGGCGTCGCCGCGCTGTGCACGGCGACCGAATCTCTCGATGTCGGACTGGTGGTCTGCGCCGCCGGGTTCGGTACCTCGGGGCCCTTCCTGGATGCGGAGGAAGCCAACGAGCGCGACATGCTCCGGCTCAACTGCGAAAGCCGGATGCTGACCACGCACAGGTTCGGCCGACGTCTCGCCGCCCGCGGCAAGGGCGGTCTCGTCCTGATGAGCTCGCTGGTGGCGTTCCAGGGCGTTCCGCGCACCGCCCACTATGCCGCCACCAAGGCCTATGTGCAGACCCTCGCCGAGGGATTGGCACGCGAACTCGCGCCTCTGGGGGTCGACGTCGTCGCCTCGGCCCCGGGCCCGGTGGCGAGCGGCTTTGCGGCGCGCGCCGCCATGACCATGGGCCGCGCCGAGAAGCCGGAGGTCGTCGCGCGCCAGACCCTCGCGGCCCTCGGTCGGAAAACCACCGTGCGGCCGGGCCTTCTCGCCAAGGTGCTGGAGGGCTCGTTGTCCCTGTTGCCGCGCGCCGGCCGCGTGCGGATCATGGAACAGGTGATGCGGGGCATGACGGGGCAGAGACATGGCGAAGAGAGCGGCCGGCGCGGCTGACCTGCGCGAGGCGTGCCTGCGTGAAGCCCTGGCGGTGATCGAACGCGCTGGCGTCGAAGCCCTCAGCCTGCGCGAGGTCGCCCGCGGCCTCGGCGTCTCGCACCAGGCGCCCTACAAGCATTTCCCCAGCCGCGACCATCTCCTGGCCGAGGTCGTGCGGCGGATCTACGACGGATTTGCCCGTCATCTCGATGATCGGCCCCGCCACGACGATCCGTATGAGGATCTCGGCAGTATCGGCGAGGCCTATCTCGCGTATGCGCGTGCCCATCCCCTGCAGTACCGGCTGATGTTCGCAACCCCGCTGCCCGACCCCGAGGCCCATCCCGCCATGATGGCGAGCGCACGCCACGCTTTCGCGATCCTCAACGAGGCTATCGACCGCGTTCATGGACGGCCCGACGCCGCAAGCCCGGCCGGCCGCGCCGTGCCGCTGGACGCGCTCTACGTCTGGGCTACCGTCCATGGCCTCGCCGGCATGATGCAGTCCAGCGCCATGCAGACGCTGGCCCTGCCGGCCTCCGTCCATGCCGCGGTGCAGCCCCATGCGATGGGCCGGCTCCATGCGGCGATGACCGCGCCGCTGCCCAAGGACGAACAACCATGATGGATGCACGCCCGGGAACCGCCGAACTGGTCCTGTGGACCGGCGCCCTCGTCATGGCCCTGATGCTGGCCCTCGCCGCCGTCCTCTGGACGATCGACAAGCGCCTGATCGGCGAGGTCAGCGTCTGGGCGAAGCCGATGAAGTTCGCCGTGTCCCTCGCCGTGCACATGGCGACGCTGGCCCTCGTCGTCGGCCTCCTCGGAGCGGGGTGGCGGACGGGCAGCCTGCTCGCCCTCGTGGCAGCGGCCTGTGCCCTGGCCTCGCTCGGCGAGATGATCTGGATCATCGTGCAGGCGGCCCGTCAGCAGGCCTCGCACTTCAACCTCGCGACGCCCTTCACCCGCGCCATGTACACGGCCATGGCGGCGGGAGCGGTGGTCATCACGCTCAGCGCCGCGGCGGTCGGCGTGGCGGCCTTCCTCGACAGACAAGCGGACATGGCGCCGGCCCTGCGGATGGCGGTCCTCCTCGGATTCGTCGGCGGTGCGGTCCTCACCCTCATCACCGCCTTCACCATCGGTAGTCGGCTCAGCCCCTATGTCGGCACCCATCCGCCGGGGGGCGCGCGGATGGCGCTGACCGGCTGGTCCTACGTGGTGGGAGACCTGCGCGTCGCCCATTTTCTCGCCACGCACATGATCCAGGCGATCCCGCTCGTCGGGCTGATCGCCGCGCGCAGCCTGCCGCCGCCCGCCGCCATGGCTGCGGTCTGGGTCGCCGCCGTGGGGTGGAGCGGCCTGGTCTGGCTCACCTATCAGCAGGCGCTCGCCGGGCGGCCCCTTCCGCGGCTGTTCTGAAGCGGCAGGCCTTCCTCCGACGCGCCGGCCTGATAGGGTTGAGCGCAACGCCCGATGCCGCGCCTGCGGTCCACGACCGGGCGACCGGAGGATCCCATGAAGGCGCTCGTCATCCACGCTCCCCACGACCTGAGGCTGGAGGAGCGCGAGGTCGCGCCGCTCGGGCCGGGCGAGGTCGCGGTGAGGATCGGGGCGGGCGGCATCTGCGGCTCCGACCTGCACTATTTCCACAACGGCGGGTTCGGCGCGGTGCGCCTCAAGGAGCCGATGATCCTCGGCCACGAGATCGCCGGCACGGTGGAGCGCGTCGGCGCGGACGTCGGGTCGGTGAAGCCCGGCGACCGTGTCGCGGTGAGCCCGTCGAGGCCCTGCGGCGCCTGTCGCTACTGCCTGGAGGGCATGGCCAACCACTGCCTGAACATGCGCTTCTACGGGTCGGCCATGCCCTTCCCGCACATCCAGGGCGCCTTCCGGGAGGTGCTCGTCTGTGATGCGGTCCAGGCGCACAAGGTGGCGGACGGGGTGAGCCTCGGAGAGGCCGCCTTCTGCGAGCCGCTGGCGGTCTGCCTCCACGCTGCGCGGCGGGCGGGGCCGCTCCTCGGCAAGCGCGTGCTCGTCACCGGCTGCGGACCGATCGGCGCGCTGTGCATCCTGGCGGCACGGGCGGCGGGGGCGGCGGAGGTTGTCGCCACCGACGTCGCCGATGCGACGCTGGCGGTGGTCAGGGGGATGGGGATCGCGACGACGCTCAACACCGCGGCGGACCCCGAGGCGCTGAAACCCTACGAGGCGGACAAGGGCAGCTTCGACGTGCTGTTCGAGGCGTCCGGCAACATGAAGGCGCTGACGGGGGCCCTCGCGGCGCTCAGGCCGGGCGCCGTCATCGTCCAGGTCGGCACCGGCGGCGACTTCACCCTGCCGATCTCGGTGCTGGTGGCGAAGGAGCTGGAGCTGCGCGGCACGTTCCGCTTCCACCATGAGTTCGCGACCGCCGTGGCGATGATCGGCGAGCGGCGCATCGACGTGCGCCCGCTGCTCACCGCCACGCTGCCGATGGAGCAGGCGGTGGAGGCCTTCCACCTCGCCTCCGACCGGTCGAAGGCGATGAAGGTGCAGATCGCGTTTGGGTCTTAGCGAAAGCGATAAGTATCGCGCAGGATCTCGAATAGTTGGCGTGCTGAATCCTCGGTTAGCTGAAGTGTTTGACTTAGCTTTCCAGGAATCTCGCGCTCGTTCGAACCCATCGTGTCGATTTGTACGATTGGAGTTCGGCTAGGGTCGCCAAAGGTTTTAACTTTGGCGACCACGCTGGTGGGATGAAGACGACCTTCGCCAGGAACTTTTTCGAACCTCGTGACGATCGCCATTGCCGTGCCTCAGGACGGGTTGACCGTCGCGTCGATGACGTTCGAGAGCTTGTCGGCGATCTGCGCGATGTCGTCCTCGGTGACGATGAAGGGCGGGGTCACCACCAGGCAGTCGCCGGAGGTGCGGACCATCATGCCCTCGTCATGGAAGGCCTTGTCCATGGCCACGAAGGCGCGCTTGCCCGGCGCATCCTTCCAGCCCTCGAAGTCGACGGCGGCGGTGAGGCCGACCTGGCGGATGTCGAGAACGCCGGGCTTGCCCTTCAGCTTGGAGAAGATGGCATCGGCCCAGACCGGCTCCAGCGCCTTGGAGCGCTCGAACAGGCCCTCGTCGCGGTAGAGGTCGAGGGTGGCGAGGCCGGCGGCGCAGGCCAGCGGATGGGCCGAGTAGGTGTAGCCGTGGAACAGCTCCACCACGTGCTCCGGGCCGGTCATGAAGGCGTCGTGGACGTGCTTGCGGGCGACAACGCCGCCCATGGGGGCGGCGGCGTTGGTGACGCCCTTGGCGAAGGTCATGAGATCGGGGATGACGCCGTAGCGCTCGGAGGCGAAGGGCGCGCCGAGGCGGCCGAAACCGGTGATGACCTCGTCGAAGATGAGCAGGATGTCGTGCTTGTCGCAGAGCTCGCGCAGGCGCTTCAGGTAGCCCTGGGGCGGCGGCAGGACGCCGGTGGAGCCGGCCATCGGCTCGACCATGACGGCGGCGATGGTGGAGGCGTCGTGCAGCGCGACGATGCGCTCCAGCTCGTCGGCGAGATGGGCGCCCCACTCCGGCTCGCCCTTGGAGAAGGCCTGCTTCTCGCGGTTGTAGGTGTGCGGCAGGTGGTCGGCGCCGGCCAGCATGGAGCCGTAGACGCGGCGGTTGGCGACGATGCCGCCGACCGTGATGCCGCCGAAGCCGACGCCGTGATAGCCGCGCTCGCGGCCGATGAGGCGGGTCTTGGAGGCCTTGCCGCGGGCGTGCCAGTAGGCGATCGCCATCTTCAGCGCGGTGTCGGCCGCCTCGGAGCCGGAATTGCAGAAGAAGACGTGGTCGAGGTCGCCGGGGGCGAGCGCCGCGATGCGGCTCGCCAGCTCGAAGGCCTTGGGGTGGCCGAACTGGAAGGTCGGGGCGAAGTCGAGCTCGGCCGCCTGCTTCTGGATCGCCTCGACGATCGGCTCGCGCGAATGGCCGGCGCTGGAGCACCACAGGCCCGCCGTGGCGTCGATCACCTGCTTGCCCTCGGGCGTGTAGTAGTAGAGCCCCTTGGCGCGGGCGACCATGCGCGGGCGCGCCTTGAACGAGCGGTTGGCCGTGAACGGCATCCAGAAGGCCTGGAGGTCGTTCGGGATGGCGGTGGTGCTGGCGTCGTCGCCGACCACACGCAGCGCGCTCGTCTTGGACATGGAAAAAATCTCCGGGATGGCCGTGGTGAAGGACGACCATACCAAGAGGCCGACGGGGAGCAAGGCGGAGAAAGCGAAAGGGAGGGATGCGGGGGGCGCCCTGACTGGCGTGGCGGTGGTCCTGCCGGCGCTTGCATCCGCGGCTCGGCGGGCCTACCTGTAGTCTAGAATTATTCCAATCAAGGCCATTGCCATGCTCAGCCGCTTCTCCATTCCCGGTTTCGGCTCAAGGCGCCGTTTCGACGATCTCAGCGAACAGGAAATCCTGGCGCTCGCCATCTCCGCGGAAGAGGAGGACGGGCAGATCTATCGCGCCTATGCGGCCAAGCTCGCCGCGCAGTATCCGAACTCGGCCGCCGTGTTCGAGGGCATGGCTACGACGGAGAACGAGCATCGCCGCCGGTTGATCGACCTCTACAGGCACCGCTTCGGCGACTTCATCATCCCGATCCGCCGCGAGCATGTGGCGGGCTACATCGCCCGCAGCCCCGTCTGGCTGGTGGAGAATCTCGGCCTCGACCGCGTCCGCGAGGAAGCCGCCGACATGGAGCGGCAGGCCGGCGAATTCTACGTCGCCGCCGCGGCGCGGGCGACCGACGCCGAGACCCGCAAGCTCCTGGGCGACCTCGCCGCCGCCGAGGCCGGCCACGAGCGCGAGGCGAACGCGCTCACCGCCGAGCACCTGACCGAGGAGGGCCGCGCCGGCGAGGATGCCGCCGCCCACCGCCAGTTCGTGCTGACCTGGGTGCAGCCTGGCCTCGCCGGCCTGATGGACGGTTCGGTGTCGACGCTGGCGCCGATCTTCGCCACCGCCTTCGCGACGCAAAATCCCTGGACGACCTTCCTGGTGGGGCTCTCGGCCTCGATCGGCGCCGGCATCTCCATGGGCTTCACCGAGGCCGCCCACGACGACGGCAAGGTGTCGGGGCGCGGCTCGCCGTGGAAGCGCGGCATCGCGTCGGGCGTGATGACGACGGTCGGCGGGCTCGGCCACGCGCTGCCCTATCTCATCCCGAACTTCTGGACCGCCACGGCCATCGCCTTCGCCGTGGTCTTCATCGAGCTCTGGGCCATCGTCTGGATCCAGAACCGCTACATGGAGACGCCGTTCCTCAGGGCTGCCTTCCAGATCGTGCTGGGCGGCGGGCTGGTGCTGGCGGCCGGCATCCTCATCGGCGGAGCCTGACGCTCAACAGAAAGGCCGCCCCGTCGTGAGACGGAGCGGCCCCTCCTGTCCGCTCGTGTCGAGCGCCGCGGCGGGGCGCTGTTACGCTTGCCCGCCGCAAGGACAGCCGCAGGGCCCGGGGGCCCGGCGGCGAAGCTCACATCACCACCACCCGGGTTCCCACCCGCACGCGGCTGTAGAGGTCGATCACGTCCTCGTTGCGCATGCGGAAACAGCCGGAGGAGACCGCCTGGCCGATGGTCCAGGGCTCGTTGGAGCCGTGGATGCGGTAGAGCGAGGAGCCGAGATAGAGGGCCCGCGCGCCGAGCGGATTGGCGGGTCCGCCGGCCATGAAGCGGGGCAGGTCCGGGCGGCGGCGCAGCATCTCGGCGGGCGGGCGCCAGTCCGGCCACTCGGCCTTGCGGGTGACGGTCTTGGTGCCGCGCCAGCCGAAGCCCGGGCGGCCGATGCCGACGCCGTAGCGCATGGCGGTGCCGCCGGCCTGGACGAGGTATAGGTGCCGCTCGGCGGTGTTGATGACGATGGTGCCGGGGCGGTGGTTCGTCTGGTAGGGCACCTGCTGCGGCAGGAAACGCGGATCGATGCCGCGGGCGGGGGCCGAACGGGGTGTCGCCTCCCGCTGCGGCTCGGAGGTCTGCGGCCGGAGCGGGCGCACCGGCTCGAGATCGGGTGCGACGCCGTGCGAGGCCCTGAGATGTGCCGGAGAGGTCGGCGCCGCATAGGCCGGCGCGGCATGAGCGGGAGCGCCCTGGCGCCGGGCGCCGGCGATGGGGCCGGCGGGCTGGCCGCCGTTGTAGAGGAACTCGATGAAGCCGCCGCCGAGATCCCGGCGGGCGCCGGCGATCTGCGCGGAGGCCTGGGGGATGGTGGCGAGAAGGCAGAGCGCCGCCAGGGCGGCCATCAGACGGAAAGGGGACATCGCCGTACTCGGAACGCTGGACGGGGCGACGGGACAAGATGCCCGACGTCTCCTGAGCCTTCAGCAGAACACCGCAAACGGCCATGGAATGGTAAACGCGGCGCTTTCCAGCATCCTTTTCGGAGTGTGCATGTCGTCGGCGTGTTTTTACGGTTAAGCGCATGTAAAAGTCGCCGGGATGGTGGCCGAAAACGTCCAGCCTCGGTGTAAAGCCATCATTAACCCTGATCGTCTTTTGGATTGTCCCCTAACTTTCTGTGGGTTTGGGGTGGAACCGGCTCTTAACTCCCTGACGGTACCGTCGTCCGGACCGGTCGCTCAGGCCGGAGGCGAAGAATTGCCCGGATCGTCCATGCGCGCCCAAAAACGAGCCTTCCGCATCGAAGTGATCTCCCAGCCGGAGACCACGTCGCATCCCAAAGGCGCCTCCGCCCAGGGCGGACATCACGAGATCCTGTCCGAGATCAA
>LNFM01007275.1_pt1 | contig 17467 bp, 18 predicted proteins | sample 596031 | NCBI WGS metagenome assembly LNFM01 (sample SAMN04254537, study PRJNA301005) | activated carbon metagenome | isolation source: dual media filters at the Ann Arbor, Michigan drinking water treatment plant | place: USA: Ann Arbor | reverse complement strand
CCTCGCCGGCATCGAGGCAGAGATCCTCGCGGTTGCGCATCGCCATGATCTGGACGCCGGTGCGCAGCTTGCCGTGGCTGCCGACCGGCACGGCGAGACCGGGCAGGCCGAGCAGCGGGGCGAGCAGGGCGGGGCGCATGGCTTCCAGCACCTGCGCCTGGCCGTCGCGGGTGATGTCGGCCACCTGCTTGGGCGGCAGGTCGGCGAGCGTGGGCAGGATCAGCAGCGGCCATTGCTGGAAGAAGCTCATCCAGCGGAACAGCAGGCTTTCGCGTTCGGTCAGTGCGGCGACATAGGTCGCGAGGTCGACCGGCTTGTGAATGTCGAGCCAGCCCCGCATGGCGGCGATGCCGTCGGGGTCGCCCATCTTCTGCATGGTCGGCCACAGGCCGCCGATCACATCGGTGACACAGATCTCGTGCCAGAGCTCGACGCCGCGCTCGATGTCGGGCGGCAGCACTTCCTCGACGACGTAGCCCGCGGCCTGCAGGTGCGCGGCCGCGCGGCGCACCGCCGCGACCTGCGCCGGATGGCTCTTGCCGCCCGGCACCTCGGGCACGATCGCAACCTTGATCGGCCGCGCCGGCGGCGGGCCCCGCATCGGCACATCGTTCCAGCGCCAGTCGCGTCGGTCGCCGCGCGCCATCACCTCGAGCGCGAGGCGCGCGTCGCGCACCGTGCGCGTATGCGGGCCTTGCACCGCCATCAGCACGGCGCCGATCGGACGTCCCGTTGCCGCAGCGCTGGGATTGAGAGACGGAATGCGCGCGAAGCCCGTGCGGAGGCCGACCACGCCGTTGCAGTAGGCGGGAATACGCACCGAGCCGCCGATATCGTTGCCGTGTGCGATCGCACCGATGCCCACCGCGACGGCGGCTCCCGCACCGCCGCTCGATCCGCCCGGCGTCACCGAGGGATCGCGCGGATTGAGCGTGCGGCCGTGCAGGGCATTGTCGGTGAAGATGCGCATGGAGAAAGCCGGCGCATTGGTGCGGCCGACGATGATGGCGCCGGCATGCTTCAGGTTGGCGACGACGGGGCTGTCTTCCTTGGCGATGAAATCCTTCAACGGGATGACGCCGTTGTCGGTCGGCAAACCTGCCTGGTCGACGTTGATCTTGGTCGTGACCGGCACGCCGTGCAGCGGCGGCAACGCATGCCCGCGCGCGCGGGCGGCGTCGGCGGTTTCGGCCTGGGCGCGGGCCTCGACCTCCAGCACGCGCACCACGGCATTGATCGCGGGATTGACCTTGTGCAGGCGGGCCAGCACCGAGTCGACCGCCTCGCGGGCCGAGGCCTGGCCGGTGCGGATGAGGCGCGCCAAGTCGGTCGCGTCGTACTGCCAGAGTTCCATGAAAGCTTCTCCTTGGGACGCCGCAGCGTCCGGGAGAAGCGGTCTATTTGCAAGTATGCTGTGTCGCGTCAGTTCCCGCGCATGCGCGTGCAATCCCACGGGCAGGGTTGCGGCTCGCCACAGGCGGCCAGCGGCATCAGGAACAGCGCCATCAGGAGAAGTCTCAACGCCATGTGGTCCTCCAACGCCCGGCCCAGCACAGGCCGCACCGTGGAATGGTCGAGAAAGGCCATCCGCGGAAGTCACAATTCAGAGAGGCAACCTCCGTGGCGGCGCGATTATCGTGCTGCCGCGCATCATCTGACTTTCCCCTTGGTCGCGTGCTTCTGGAAGGCCGTCAGGGCGCTCGAGCAGAGCATGTCGCGGCGGCGCACGAAGACGGTCTGCACGCGCGACTCGGCCGAAGGCAGGCGATGCGCCGTGATGCGGCCGCCGCGCCAGGCGGGCCCGATCAGGGCGCGCGGCAGCAGCGTAACGCCGAGATCGGCCGCGACCGCCCCCAGGATCGCCTCGAGCGTGCCGAACTCCAGACGTCTCAAGCCGACGATGCCGCGTCGCGCCAGCACCTCTTCCAGGCGCTGACGGTAGGAGCAACCGGTCCGCAGGATGACGAGACGAAGATCGGGGCGGGCAAGCAGGGATGCCAGGGAGCGTTCGGACGGCGCGCTGAGCAGCGCCAGCTCCTCCTCGAAGACCGGAGTGGCGCTCAACGCCGGATGCACGACCGGCCCGCAAACGAAGGCGCCTTCCAGTTCGCGATCGATGACGCGTTCGATCAGTTCGGCGGTGGTGCCGGTGCGCAGGACGAGGTCGACCCCGGGATGGGCCGTGACATAGGAGGCAAGCACCGGCGACAGCCGCAACGCCGCCGTGGTCTCCAGCGAGCCGATGGTGAGCGTGCCGAGCGGGGCGCCGTCGTCACGCGCGGCGCGGCCCGCTTCGGCCAGCAGGGCACCGACCCGGGCCGCATAAGGCATCAGCCGCTCGCCGGCCCGCGTCAGCCTGGCGCCTGCGCGGCTGCGCTCGAACAGGGCGACGCCCAATGCCTCTTCCAGACGGCGCACGCGCTGGGTCACGTTGGATTGCACGGTGTTCAGTTCGTGCGCCGCCCTGCCCATGCCGCCCAGCCGGGCGACGGCTTCGAAAGTGACGAGGTCCTTGGCGTCCATAAGCATCATATTAGAAGATGATAACGATCATTATAAATCGCTATTTGAGATGGTAATCGACGCGCTAGAGTGCCACCAGACCTTTTCAGGAGTGGCACACATGAAGTGGCAGGACCGTCGTCTGCTCGACCTCTTCGGCATAGAGCATCCCATCCTGCAGGCGCCGATGGCGGGCGTGACCTCGCCGCAGATGGCGATCGCGGCCTCGGAAGCGGGCGGCTTGGGTTCCATCGCGGCCGCGATGCTGACACCGGAGGGCACCCGCCAGGAGCTTCAGATGGTGAAGCAGGGCACCGGCCGGCCGTTCAACATCAACTTCTTCGCACACAAGTCGCCCACAGCGGATGCCGCGCGCGACGTGCGCTGGCGGCAGAGGCTCGCAAAGTACTATGCCGAGCTTGGCCTCGCGCCCGATGCCAAGGGCCCGTCGCGTGCCGCGTTCGATGCTTCGTTTTGCGATCTCTTGCTGGAATTCTTGCCCAAGGTGGCAAGCTTCCATTTCGGCCTTCCCGACGGCGCCCTGGTGAAGCGCCTGAAGGCGGCGAAGATCCTGATCCTCTGTTCGGCGACCACGGCCGAGGAGGCACGCTGGCTGGAAGGCGAGGGCGTCGATGCGGTGATCGCCCAGGGCGCCGAGGCCGGCGGCCATCGCGGCATGTTCCTGGTCGACGATATTTCGCGCCAGGCCGGTACGATGGCGCTGGTGCCGCAGGTCGTGGATGCCGTGAAGGTGCCGGTGATCGCGGCCGGCGGCATCGGCGATGGCCGCGGCATAGCGGCGGCACTGGCGCTGGGCGCGGCCGGCGTCCAGATCGGCACCGCCTTCATGCTGACGCCCGAGGCCAAGACGGCGCCGCTTCACCGCGCGGCGCTGAAGCAGGCCAACGACAACAGCACCACCCTTACCAACGTCTTCACCGGCCGGCCGGCGCGCGGCATCGTGAACCGCATCGTGCACGAGATCGGGCCGATGAGCGCCGATGCGCCGGCCTTTCCGCTCGCGGCCGAGGCGACGCAGCCGTTGCGTGGTGCCGCCGAGGCCAAGGGCTCGACCGACTTCACGCCGCTATGGAGCGGCCAGGCGCCGACGCTGGCGCGCGAGATGCCGGTGGGCGAGATGGTGGCGAAGCTGGTGACGGAGACCGACGCGGCGCTCAGGCGGACGCGGGGATGACCGTGTCGATGAGCCGGTCGACGAAGGCGCGCGTGATCGGCGCGTGGCCCATCAGCAGGCGGTAGAACAACGGCCCGAAGATCAGGTCGAGGGCGAGCTCCATGTCGGCGGGAGGTGCCACGAGCTTGTCCTCGACGCAGCGGTCCAGCAGCAGGCGCGTGGCATCGCGGTTGCGGGTGATGAATTCGTGGCGGAACGCCTTGGCGAGTTCGGTCTCCGACTGCGCCGCGGCGACCATGGCCGCGACGCTGCGGCCGGTCGGGGCGGCGAAGGCGTCGGCGACCGCGTGAAGCTGGGCGCGTAGGGCTGCATAGGGTGAGCGCGTGCTGCGGGCCGCCTCCGGTGCGCCGGTCACGTCGAGGAATGCAGCCATCGCCACGGCGGGCGCGTTGGGCCAGTAGCGGTAGATGGTGGGGCGGCTGACACCTGCCTTCTGGGCGATCGCCTCGATGCTGACCGCGGTCAGGCCACCGCGTTCGAGCAGCGCCCGGGCGGCCGCCAGGATGGCGGCACGGGTGCGCGGATCGCGTGGCCGGCCGCGCGCGGGTGAGGGGGGTGGGGGTTGACGGGCCATCTATTTATGTTACGGTACGTAACGTAATATAACACAGGTGATGCCATGCCAGCAAAGCAGAAGGCCCCACAGCAGACCTTGCGGGCTCATGCCACCGTGCATGACGCCAAGGCGGCGATCGCGTTCTACATCAAGGCGTTCGGCGCGGTGGAACTGTTCCGTCTGGTCGAACCGGCGGGCCGGGTCGGTCATGCCGAGATCAGGATCGGCGACAGTGTCCTGATGCTGAACGACGAATATCCCGACTTCGGCGCAAAGAGCCCCGCCTCCGTCGGCGGCTCGCCTGTAGCCTTCCGCATAGAAGTGCCGGACGCCGACGCCGCCGTCGGCCGCGCCGTCAAGGCGGGCGCCACCGTGGTGCGGCCGGTCCAGGACGAGTTTTACGGCGACCGCATGGGTATGGTGGCTTGCCCGTTCGGCTACCGCTGGTCGCTCGCGGCGCCCAAGGAGCAGGTAAGTCCCGCCGAAATGCAGAAGCGCTGGAGCAAGATGCTGGAGGGAGGAAAGGCATGAGTGGCATCGACCTGGCAGCCTGTCCGATCCACCTCGGCCTCGGCGCGACCGCCAATGTCGAACCGCCGTTCACCGGCGATTTCGCCTGGTATGACGCCTACGGGGAACGCCATCGCAGCGATGGTCGTGAAGGTCGGCTGGTGAGCATGCACACTTTCGACGCCTCCTGGCGCGGCTGGGAGATGCATCCCAGCGGCGCCGAAGTCGTGCTCTGCACGGCGGGAACCATCACCTTGCTCCAGGAACAGACCGACGGCACGGTAACGAGCGTCCAACTCGGCGCGGGTCAGTACGCGATCAATCCACCGGGCGTTTGGCATACCGCCGACGTCGAGCAGCCCTGTACCGCGGTGTTCATCACTGCAGGTGAGGGAACGCAGCATCGTCCTCGTTGAAGGTCAGCGCTCGGTTAAGGCAAGTTTGGCGCCCAACACGGCGAAGGCGCCAGCAAAGGTCCGGCGCATCCAGGACATCACGCGCGGCCGCGAGATCACGTGGTCGCGCACCGAGGCGGCAAACAGGCCGTAGGCGGCGAAGACCACGAACGTCATCACCATGAAGACGGCGCTCAGCATCAGCATGTGCGGCACCGGACGCGCTTCGTCCGTGCTCACGAACTGCGGCAGGAAGGCCAGGAAGAAGATCGACAGCTTGGGATTGAGGATGTTGATCAGCACGGCTTCAACTGTCACTTGCAGGTCCGTCCTGGCGCCGGTTTCCTGGTTGACGCTGAGCGCGCCGCGTTCGCGGAGCGTGTTCCAGGCCATATAGAGAAGGTAGGCGACGCCCAGGTACTTGAAGGTCTCGAAGGCAAGCGCGCTGGTGTGCAGCAGCGCCGCCAGTCCCAGAATCGCCGCGGCCATGTGGGGCACGCAGCCGAGCGTGCAGCCGAACGCCGCCACGACGCTGGCCCGGGATCCGCGCGAAAGACCCGCCGCCAGCGTGTAGAGCGCCCCGGTGCCGGGCGAGGCGACGATGATGAATGACGTGATCAGGAATTCGAGGCTCACGGCGGCGCTCCTCTCAGAAAAGCGAGAAATACTCGCGCTGCTCCCAGTCGCTGACGTCGGCGTTGAAACGGTCGATCTCGGCCTGTTTGAGCTTGAGATAGTAGTCGACGAAGAAATCGCCGAAGGCGGCGCGCAGAACCTGGTCGCCACGCAGCGCCTCCAGCGCCTCGCCGAGGCTGCGCGGCAGCAAGGGCGCCTTGGTGTCGTAGGGCGTGTCGGCCGAAGGACCGGGATCGAACTGGCGCTTGATCCCGTCGAGCCCGCTCGCCGCCTGGCTCGCCATATAAAGGTAGGGGTTGGCGGCAGGCTCGCCGACGCGGTTTTCCAGATGCGTTGCCGGGTCGCCCGGCCCGCCCAACACGCGGACCATGACGCCGCGATTGTCGCGGCCCCAGACGGCGCGGTCGGGGGCGAGCGAGAAGGGGCGGTAGCGCTTGTAACCGTTCAGCGTCGGCGTGCTGAAGGCCGCGGCGGCCCGCGCATGTTTTAGCAGCCCGGCCATGTAGTGCATGCCGGTCGCGGACAACGGTTCGGTGACATCGACGAAGGCATTGGCGTGGGTCTTCCGGTCCTTCAGCGACTGATGCAGGTGCCAGCCGCTCGACATGACATTGGGAAGCTTGGGCCGGCACATGAAGGTGGCGTGATAGCCGTGGCGCTGGGCGACCTGCTTCACGGCGCTGCGGAACAGCATCATCGTGTCGGCCGATTCGAGGCCCGGCGCCGTGCGAAAAGTGAATTCGACCTGGCTCGGCCCGAACTCGACCTCGATCGAGCGCAGCGGCAAGACGAGGTCCGCAATGTTGCTGCGCAGGATTTCGAGGATCGGGTCCATCTCGTCGTGGCGCAGTTCCGTCAGATACTGGTAGCCCTGGTTGAGCAGCGAGACCTCGGGCGGTTCGCCGGACGGGCCGGCGTCGCCGGGCGCGAGATGGTTCTTCTCGAGCTTGAAGAGATGGAACTCGACTTCCAACCCCGTCACCAGGTCGTAGCCTTGGTCGGCCAGTGCCGCCAGGCTCTGGCGCAGGACGTGACGCGTGCTGAGTGGCATTGGTCGGCCATCGGCATAAAAGATGTCGCACAGCATCCAGCCGGTGTGCGGCGCCCAGGGCAGCACGCGGAAGGTCGAGGGATCGGGCAGCATCATCACGTCGGCCGCGCCTTCCAGCTCCTTCATCCCGAAGCCGCCGCCCGGCGTCCACACCGGGAACACCGTGCGATGCGAAGTGTCCTTCAGCAGCATGGTGGTGGTGAAGCCGACGCCGTTCTTCATCGCCGCGGCGATCTCGCCGGCCACCAGTGTCTTGCCGCGCAGGATTCCGTGCTGGTCGGCGAAGGAGAGGCGCACGACGGTGAGCTCGCCCGCCTGGATGCGGCGCTCGGCTTCGCGCGCGGCGGCCTGACGCTCGGCCGTCCAAAGGCCGGCTTTTTCAGCGAGATGCATGCCGCTCTTCAAGCCACGAGGGGCGGGATGGTGTTGGCGGCCCAACTCGAGCCGCTGCGGCGCCGCGCGTCGACGTCCTTCCAGTAGGACTCCCAGCCCTCGGTCGGGCCCATGCCGTCGATGGCGATCGGGCCGCGGATCGTGGAGGCGCGCGCCGGATCGAGCCACATCGGCGGCTTCTCGCCGTTGGCGACCTGGCCGATGGCGGAGAGCAGCATGCGGCGGTAGGCCACGATCGCCTTGTCGGTGGTGCCGAGATGCTCGCGCGTGCGGTCCTGGATGCGGCCCTGGCTCTCGATCGCCCATTGGTCGTGGACGTTGATGTCGAAGCCCATGCCGGTGAAGGTCTGGCTCTGCTGCTCGGCCACGCTGTAGCCGTAGGCATTGTGGCGGCCGAGGCGCGGCCGGTAGTCCGGCAGTTCGTAGAGTTTCAGCCGCTGCTCGCGCATCGCGGCGTGATCGACCGGGGCGCCGAAGCTGGTGAAGATCGCGTACCAGTAGCAGCTCGTGTCGTCGATCGGCAAATGCCATTGCGTGATCGTCATATCGGCGCTCATCGGGATCACGAAGGCGTAGGGGAAGACGAGGTTGGTGACGCGCACATGCGTGTGCTGCTCGTTGAGCTTGCGCAGCGCGAACAGGCGCATGCCGTAGTCGGTCGCCTCGACGTCGAGCCGGGGTCGTGTGAATTCGCGCAGCAGCCGCGTCATCGGGATGTCGGAATCGGCGGAGGCGCTGCGGAACTGCTTGCCGTAGGCGCCGCCGGTGTCCTCGTCCGCGTAGAAGCGATGGAGGTACGACGCGTGCGCGGGATCGATGCCGACCTCCAGTGCCTGCAGCCAGTTGCAGTCGATCAGGCCCTTGAAGGCGAAGGCATGCGTGCCTGGCGCCAGGAAGCAGTCGAAGTCGGGGAAAGCGGGCGCTTCGCCGTCCCCCAAGTAGGCGAAGATGATCCCGTTCTTGACCACCACGGGATAGGAGCGCTGGCGCACACGCTGGCAAAGCACGCTGCCTTCCGGCTCGGCCGGCGTCTCCAGGCACTTGCCGTCGACGTCGAACAGCCAGCCGTGGAACAGGCAGCGCAGGCCGCCATCCTCGAGGCGCCCGAAGGCGAGGTCGGCGCCGCGGTGTGGGCAGTCCCGGTCGAGCAGCCCGTACCGGCCGCGCTCGTCGCGGAACAGCACGAAATCCTGGCCGAGCACGCGGACCGGCTTGGCCGGCCGCTCGGCTGGCAGTTCGTCGGCCAGGGCCACCGGGTGCCAGTAATGCCGCATGAGGGCGCCGCATTTGGTGCCCGGCCCGACGCGGGTGATCAGCTCGTTCTGCTCGGGGCTCATCATGTTCCAAGAGTGACGCAAACCGACGGGATTCGCTATAGAAGACCGCATGAACTCGACTCTGAACGGCATGCCGGGCCCCACCTCCCGGGTCTTCTTCTCCCAACGTCTGCGTCTTCACTATGTCGACTGGGGCAACCCCGAGGCGCCGCCGTTGCTGCTGGTCCACGGGGGGCGGGATCACTGCAGGAATTGGGATTGGGTCGCGCAGGCGCTGCGCAAGGACTGGCACATCATCTGCCCGGATCTGCGCGGGCATGGCGACAGCCAGTGGTCGCCCGACGGCAACTATTCCATGGCAGCCTACATCTATGACCTGGCCCAGCTCGTGCACCAGCAGGCGCTGGCGCCGGTGACCATCGTCGCCCATTCGCTGGGCGGCAACATCTGCCTGCGCTATGCCGGCGTTTACCCGGACAAGGTGCGCAAGCTGGTGGCCATCGAAGGCCTCGGCCCGTCGCCCAAGGTGATCGCCGAGCGCAGCAAGCCGATGGCCGAGCGCATGCGCGACTGGGTCGAGGAGCAGCGCAAGCTCTCGGCCCGCGCCCCGCGCAAGTACCCGACCATAGAAGATGCCTTCAAGCGCATGCAGGACGAGAACAAGCATCTCTCGGCCGAGCAGGCGCGCCACCTCACGCAGCAGGGCGTCAACCAGAACGAGGACGGCACCTATAGCTGGAAGTTCGACAACTACGTCCGTGCCTGGCCGCCGTACGACATGAGCTACCGCGCCATCGAATCGCTGTGGGCCGAGATCACCTGTCCGACCCTGCTGGTCTACGGCAAGGAGAGCTGGGCCTCCAATCCGGAGAAGGACGGCCGCCTCGCGCATTTCAAGAGCGCCAAGGTCGTCGAGTTCGACAACGCCGGTCACTGGGTACACCACGACCGCCTCGACGATTTCGTGGCAACGACCAAGGGCTTCATCTCGTGAGGGCGGCGATCTTTCGCGGCGGTGATATCGTCGTCGACACGCTGCCGGCGCCGGTGCCAGGCATCGGACAGGTCTTGGTCAAGACTCTCGCTTGCGGTATCTGCGGCTCGGATCTTCATGCCGCCAAGCATGCCCACCGCATGGTCGCCGTCGCCAAGCGAACGCCCGGCCGGGTGCCGATGGATCTGTCGCGCGACATCGTGTTCGGCCACGAATTCTGCTGCGAGGTGCTCGACTACGGGCCGCAGACCGAGCGCCGGTTGAAGCCCGGCACGCGGGTCTGCGCAATGCCGCTGATGATCGAGGCCGATGGGCCCAAGGGCATGGGTTATTCCAACATCTATGTCGGCGGCTACGCCGAGCAGATGCTGCTGTCGGCTCCGCTGATGCTCGAAGTGCCCAACGGCCTGCCGACGGAGCATGCCGCCCTCACCGAGCCGCTGGCCGTCGGCGTGCACGCGGTCGAGAAGGGCGCGCTGACAGGGGACGAAGCACCGCTGGTCGTGGGCTGCGGCCCGGTGGGATTGGCCGTCATCGCGGCGCTGCGCCTGAAAGGCGTGAGGCCGATCGTGGCCGCGGATTTCTCGCCCAAGCGGCGCGAACTTGCGATCAAGATGGGCGCCGATATCGTGGTCGATCCGGCGCAGGAATCGCCCTATGCCAAACTGGCGGCCGACAGGCGGGCGGCGATCTTCGAATGTGTCGGCGTTCCGGGCCTGCTCCAGCAGGTGTTCGAGAAGGCGCCGCGCGACGCAAGGATCGTCGTGGCCGGCGTCTGCATGGAGCCCGACACGATCGAGCCGATGTTCGCCATCTTCAAGGAATTGAACCTCCAGTTCGTCCTGGGCTACACGCCGGAGGAGTTCGCCCGCTCGCTCGGCCTGCTGGCCGACGGCAAGGTCGATGCCGAGGCGCTGATCACGTCCAAAGTCGGGCTGGATGGTGTAAAGGGAGCGTTCGAGGCCTTGGCAAATCCAGAAAGACACACGAAGATTCTGGTAGAGCCGTGGCGTTGAGATGAGGGCGCTAAGGGAGGAAATGAAGATGAAGTTCTACAATTCGGTCGGCCCCAACCCGCGCATGGTTCGCATGTTCATGGCCGAGAAAGGTTTTGACGTGCCCAAGGTCGAGGTCGACCTGCGCGGCGGCGAAAACCGCAAGGAGCCCTACCTCAAGGTCAATCCGGCCGGCCAGTGCCCGGCGCTGGAACTCGACGACGGCACGGTGCTGGCCGAGATCACGGCGATCTGCGAGTACGTCGACGAGATCAAGAAGGACACGCCCTCGCTGATCGGCGACACGCCCGAGGAACGCGCCAAGACGCGCATGTGGGTCCGCCGAATCGACCTCAACATCGCTGAGCCGGCATCCAACGGCTTCCGCTTCTCGATGGGTCTGAAAATGTTTCAGGATCGCATCCGATGCATTCCCGAGGCAGCCGAGGGGCTGAAGGCTGCCGCCCAGGACAAGCTCGCCTGGCTGGACGGGTTGCTGGGCAGCAAGCCTTTCATCGCCGGCAACAAACTCACTTTGGCCGACATCCATCTCTTCGCCTTCGTCGACTTCATGGGCAATGTCGGCCAGCCGCTCAGCCCCGATTGCAAAAATCTCACGGCCTGGTACGGCCGCATGAAAGCGCGGCCCAGCGCCGCCGCCTGAATCTCGCGGAAACCCGAGGAATGCCAACGATGCGCCGTTTGATTGCTCTCCTTGCTGTTCTTGTCCTGCCCGTTCTCGGATCGCAGGCTTTCGCCCAGGCCCCGATGGCGCCGGTGATGCAGGGCCTGTTCCTGCTCACCGACTATCCATCGCAGACCGTGCGGGCGGGCGAAATCACGACCATCCGCGTGAAGATGCAGAACTCCGGCCTCGCGCCCGAGCCGATGGCGCTTTCGCTGTCGGGCGTGCCGGCGGGGTGGAAGATCGACATCCTGGGCGGCGGCCAGGCGGTGGCGTCGGCAATGCCGGGCCAGAACGAGAGCGTCACCCTTCAGCTTCGCGTCGAAGTGCCCAAGGATGCCCCGCCAGGCTCGCAGCAGATCGTGCTGAGCGCCAAGGGTAGCCGGCTGCAGTCGGTCGAGCTGCCGCTCACGCTCACCGTCGGCACCGAGGCGCCGGCCAAGCTCAGCCTGAAGTCGCGCCTGCCGTCGCTGCGTGGGACGCCGCGCTCGTCGTTCGAATATACAGTCACCGTCGGCAACGACAGCGGCAAGGACCTCACGGTGGCGCTGTCGGCCCAGGGGCCGGCCAACTTCCAGACCACCTTCACCGAGGGCTTCGGCTCCAACGAGATCAGTTCGATCCCGGTCGAGGCGGGACAGACCAAGGACATCAAGGTCAAGGTGACGCCGCCGCGCGACGTCAAGGCCGGCGACTATCCGGTGCTGGTCAAGGTTGCGGCCGAGGGCGCCACGGCCGAGCTGCGCGTCACGCTGCAGATCAGCGGCCAGGGCAGGCTCGCGCTCACGACCAAGGACGGCCGTCTCTCGGGCGAGGCCGAGATCGGCAAGGCCTCGACCTACACGCTGGTGCTGAACAACGACGGTACCGCCGCGGTCGACGAGATCGAGATGGCGGGCACGGTTCCGACCGGCTGGAAGGTCGAGTTCAATCCCAAGACGGTCGCCACGCTGGCGCCCAACGAGAAGAAGGAAGTCCAGGTCCTGGTGACGCCGTCCGACAAGGCGATCGCCGGCGACTACGTGGCCTCGTTCCGCGCCACCGCGCGCGGCGAATCGAGTGCTGCCGACTTCCGCATCACCGTCACCACCTCGACCCTGTGGGGACTGGCCGGCCTCGGCATCATTGCCGTGGCGCTGTTGGTGCTGCTGGGCGCGGTCGCGCGCTTCGGCCGGCGATAAGCGGCACGATGACCGATAACGTCATAGAGGTCCGCGGACTGCTCAAGCTCTATGGCGCGACCCGCGCGGTCGACGCCATTGATCTGAGTATCCGCCGTGGCGAGATATTCGGCCTGCTGGGGCCGAACGGGGCGGGCAAGACCACGACCATCCTGATGCTGCTCGGCCTCACCGAAACCAGCGGCGGCACGATCGACGTGCTGGGATTCGATCCGGTGCGCCGGCCGCTGGAAGTCAAGCGCCGGGTCGGCTACCTGCCCGATGCCGTGGGCTTTTATGATCATCTGACGGCACGCGAAAACCTGCGCTATACCGCGCGCCTGCTCGCCATCCCGCGCCGCGACGCCGAGAAGCGCATCAGTGATGCCATGGAAAGCGTGCAGCTCGCCGACGTGCTCGACCGCCGCGTTTCGACATTCTCACGCGGCATGCGCCAGCGCCTCGGCATCGCCGAGATCGTCATGAAGAAGGCCGAGATCGCCATTCTCGACGAGCCGACGTCGGGCCTCGATCCGCACGCCACCTTCGAGCTGCTGGAGATGATCCGCGGCCTCAAGAGAGCGGGCGTCGCGGTGTTGATCTCCTCGCACCTGCTCGACCGCGTCCAGAGCGTCTGCGACCGCGTGGCACTGTTCAACCATGGCAAGATCGCGCTGATGGGTTCGGTGGTCGAACTCGCCAACCAGGTGCTGGGCGCCGGCCATCCGATCCTGGTCGAGGCCTCGGGCATCGACATCGCGGCCGCGTTGCGTGGCATCGAGGGTGTGCAGACGGTCGTGCCCGAGGGTGAGGGGGCATGGCGCGTGGTCGCCGATCGCGACGTGCGTGCTGCCGTGGCGCAGCGCATCGTGTCGTCGGGCGGATCGCTCACGCGCCTGGCAGACCTGCAGCCCAGCCTCGAAGAGGTCTATACGCGCTACTTCGAGGAGGCGCGTCATGCCGCGTAAGCCTGCACAGCGTGAGGGCTCGCCCTTCACCGGCCTCGGTCCGGTATTCATGAAGGAGTTTGCCGATCACCTGTCGAGCGCCCGCATGATGGTGCTGATGCTTTTCGTGATCGCCTTCGGCGCCTTCCCGGTGGCCTCGTCGCTGCAGCAGCTGAGGACCATTACCGAGTCCGATGCCTACCTGTTCCTGCGCATCTTCACGTCGGCGCCGGAGAGCCTGCCGATCTCCTTCGTCTTTGCGCTCAATTTCATCATCCCGGTCATGGCGATCGGTCTCGGCTTCGATGCCGTGAACAGCGAGTTCAACCGCCGCACGCTCAGTCGCGTGCTGTCGCAGCCGATCTATCGCGACGCGCTGCTCCTCGGGAAATTCCTGGGCGGCCTCGCCACGCTCGCGGTCGTCCTGACGGCCCTGTGGCTGATCGTGTTCGGCGCCGGATTGCTGCTGCTCGGGCTGCCGCCGCGTGGCGTCGAAGTGGCGCGCGGCGCCTGCTTCCTGCTGGCGGCGATCGCCTATGGCGGGGTGTGGCTGGCGGCCGCGCTGCTGTTCTCGGTGATCTTCCGTTCGACCGCCACCTCGGCACTCTGTGCGCTCGGGCTCTGGCTGTTCTTTTTCCTGCTGTGGCCGATGATTGCCGGGGCCATCACCATGGGCTTTGCACCCTCGCAGATCCGCAGCGCCGAGGAATATCTCGCTGTCGAGCAACTCGGACTCGTGCTGTCCCGGTTCTCGCCCGGCACCCTGTTCAGCGAGGCCGTCGTCGGCCTGCTCAATCCCGAGACAAGGACCTTCGGCAGCATGCTGCCGGCGCAGATGCGCGGCGTCATTCCGGGTGCGCCGCTGCCGCTCGACCAGAGCCTGCTGCTGATCTGGCCGCAGATGACGGGGCTGATCGCCGGCATGATCGTGGTGTTTGCCGCCGCCTACGTGATCTTCCAGCGAGAGGAAGTGCGGGCCTGAAGGATTTTACCCTCCCGGCCGCGCTCAACAACGCACGCTGGTGCGACGCGGTCTGCCGCGCGCATGGCAATCCCGGCCGCTTCCTACTGCACAGCTGGGTCAATGCCCAGCCGGTGCCGCGCTTCTATCCCAACGTCGTCACCCTGCAGCCCGGCAAGGCCGTGGCGGCCGAGCAGCGCGAGGCGATCGATCTCCTGGTGACGTCGAACCTGCCGGGCCGCTGGTCGGTGAAGGACAGTTTCCGCACCCTCGACCTCTCGCGCCTGGGCTTCGAGCTGCTGTTGGAGGCGCGCTGGATCCGGAACGCTATGCCCTTGCCCGGTCATCCGTCGGACATCGTCTGGCAGCGCGAAACCCGGGGAACGGCCAAGGACGCGGCGGGCCTGCCGTTCGGCGATCCCAATTTCGCGATGTTCACCGGACGCCGCGGCTTCCAGATCGTGGCCGGCGGCATGCTCTATCGTGCCGAAGGAGTCGTTGGCCTCTCTAACGTCGTCGCGGATACCGCCGATGCGCGTGCGGTATGGCGATCTCTGGCGCTTCTCGCTGCCCAGACGTTCCCGCGATTGCCCCTGGTGGGTTACGAATCCGGCGGCGAGCTAAAGGCGGCAAGCGATGCCGGCTTCGAAATCGGCGACAAGCTCCGGATCTGGGTCAGATCGAAGGATTGAAGCCACACGCCACCAATGCCGCCATCATGTGCGGCGGCGGCGGCGCCGTCACCACGACCGGCGGCTTGTTCTTCGACAGCGCCAGCACGATCGCCCGCGAGTGCAGATGCAGCTGCTGGCCGGGTTCGGGCCGGCCGTAGAAGCGGTCGCCGATCACCGGGCAACCGGCGTCGGCGCAATGGACGCGGATCTGGTGCGTGCGTCCGGTTTCGGGTTTCAATTCCAGCCAGGTCATTCCCGGCGCACGGCCCAGGGTGCGATAGCGGGTCACGGCGGTCTGGCCCTTGTCCGAGACCTTCACCGTCCAGCCGGTCTTGCTGTTGAGCTTGAGCAGTTTCTTGTCGAACACGCCTTCCTCCACCGGCGGCGCGCCTTGCACCACCGCCCAATAGGTCTTCGCGGTCGTGTGGCCTGAGAACAGGCGGCCGAGCTTGGCCAGCGCCTTGGGGTGACGTCCCAGCACCAGCACGCCCGACGTGTCGGCATCGAGTCGATGGGCGAGGGCGGGTGGTCGCGGCAGGCCGAAGCGCAGTGCGTCGAAACATTCTTCCAGATTGGGTGCGCGACTGGGGCCGGCGTGCACCGCGAGCCCGGCCGGCTTGTCGATCACCAGGATCAGCCCGTCGCGATGCAGCACGCGGGCCTGGATTTCCTCGGCCGACAAAGGGGGAGGGCGACTCATAAATCCGGCCGGCGCGACAGCCAGTCCTCGGAATGCTCATAGAGCGCCGCTGCCCGCAGCACCGAGGCATCGTCGCGGAACCGTCCGACGATCTGCAGGCCGATCGGCAATCCCCCGGTGTCGTATCCGCAGCAGAGCGTCAGCGCAGGATGGCCGGTGATATTGAACGGCATGGTGTAGGGGAACCAGTTGCGCCGCAGCTCGCCCACTTCGACGCCGTCTATGCTGATCGGCTCGAACAGATCCTGGTCGATCGGCAGGGCGGTACGCGAGAGTGTCGGCGTCACCAGATAGTCATAGGTCTCGAACCAGCGCTGCACTCTGCGGAAAATCTCGGTACGCTGGAACTGGGCACGCTGGTAATCGGCGCCGCTCCACTCCGCCGCCATCGCGACCTGCCGCACCAATGACGATGACATGCGGTTGCCGTCGCGGCGGATCAGCTCGTCGAAGCGCGCCTTCCACGTAGTGTGGTTGATGGTCTTCCACACCGGCTCCATGTCCGGCAGCTCTTCATCGAGCTCGGCCAGCTCGGCGCCCAGCTCGCGGAGCCTGCCGAGGGAGCGCTCGAACGCCGCGCGCACATCCCTGGCTACCGTCGTTTCGCCGAAAGTGGCGCTGAACAGGATACGCTTGCCTTCTAGCGTGCCTTCGGGCCGGGCGGCGGCGATGTAATCCTGCGGCGCGAGGCCGATCGACCAGGGATCGGAGGGATGGGGTCCGGTCATGGCCTGAAGCATCAGCGCCGTGTCCATCACGGTACGCGTCATCGGCGTCACATAGGTATAGTTGCCGAAAGCATCGGCTACCTGGCTGTGCGGGATGACGCCGTTGCTCTGCTTCAGCCCGACCATGCCGTTGGCCGCGGCCGGGATGCGGGTCGAGCCGCCGCCGTCGGTGGCGATGCCGACTGGGCCGATGCCCGCCGCCACCGCGACGGCAGCGCCCCCGCTCGAGCCGCCCGATGTGTGCGCCGCACTCCAGGCATTGCGCGTGCGGCCGAACAGCGGTGCATCGGTCAGCGCCTTGTGGCCGAATTCCGGCGTCGTCGTCTTGCCGAACAGGATGGCGCCCGCCTGCTTCATGCGTGCGGCGGCGACGGCATCCTCCTTGGGAACATTATCCTCGTGCAGCAGTGAGCCGAAGGTCGTGCGAACGCCTGCCGTGTTGACGAGATCCTTGGCCGCGAAGGGGGTGCCGTGCAGCAGCCCGAGCGGCTGGCCGTCCATCACAGCCTTCTCCGCCACCTTTGCCGCCGCCAACGCCTGCTCGCCGGCGATGGTGATGAAGCAGTTCAGCACCGGCTGCAGTCTTTCCGCGCGTGCCAGAACGGCCTCAGTCAGCTCGACCGGCGAGACTTTCTTTGCCGCGATCTGCTCGCGCAGGGTGGAGGCGGGCAGGCGAGTGAGGTCGTCGCTCAACGCAGCAGCCCGCGCGCCGCCAGGTTACGCATCAGGGCCGACGTCCCGAAGGTCCAGGGTGGGATCTTGTCGCAATGATTCACCTTGTTGGTGAGCGTGCCAAGCTTGGGCGAGCGGATCGAGACGAGGTCGCCGACCTCGTGGGTGAAGCCCAGCCCATCCGGCTTGCGTTTCTGCGTCGGTGCGAACAGCGTGCCCGTCATCAGCACGAAACCGTCGGGATATTGATGCGCGCTCGTCGCCTGCCGCACGAGCTCGGTCGGATCGCGGCTGATCTTGGAGAGATCGCTCTCGCCGCGCAGCCGGAATTGATCCTGGCCGGTGACTTCGAGCTCGACCTTGGCCTTGCGCACGTCGTCGATCGAGAAGGTGCCGTCGAACAGCCGCACGAACGGTCCAACGGCACACGAGGCGT
>LNFM01009547.1_pt1 | contig 17468 bp, 15 predicted proteins | sample 596031 | NCBI WGS metagenome assembly LNFM01 (sample SAMN04254537, study PRJNA301005) | activated carbon metagenome | isolation source: dual media filters at the Ann Arbor, Michigan drinking water treatment plant | place: USA: Ann Arbor | reverse complement strand
CACGACGACCTGCTCAGCCTCGTGCTGCTGGACATCGACCACTTCAAGGGCGTCAACGACCGCTTCGGGCACCAGCAGGGCGACCGGGTGCTGATGGAGGTGGGGCGGCGGCTGGTGGCGATCGCGCGACGGGGCGAGGCGGTCACCCGCATCGGTGGCGAGGAGTTCGCGTGGATCCTCCCGCGCACCGGCGCCGAGGGCAGCGAGGCGGCGGCCGCGCGCGCGCTGGCGGCGGTCTCGGACGTCCCCTTCGAGGGCGTCGGCCGCCTCACGCTGTCGGCCGGCGTCTGCGACCTGGGCGCCGCGGGATGCGCCGAGGAGATGGTCGCCGCGGCCGACCTGATGCTGTACCGCGCCAAGGCCGACGGGCGCAACGCGGTGCGGCGCTTCGTCCCCGCCCCGGAGCTCGCCGCCTCGGCCTGAGGAGTTGCCGATCGGCGCGGCCGGGCCGGGAGGCTCAGATGCGCTCGGCCGGGGCGTTCCGCTCGAGCACGGCCGCGTCGAGGTCGCTCGTGGACCAGAGCATCTCGAGGGTCGCGACGGCGGGCTCCCAGAACTGGCCGCCCGCGAGGCGCCGGCACTCCGACAGGGCCCGGTCCGGACTGAGTCGCTCCACCCAGGGGCGGTCGCTCGTCATCACGTCCCAGGCGTCGGCCAGGTGCAGGATGCGGGCCCCCTCGGGGATCGCGTGGCCGGCGAGACGGTCGGGGTAGCCCTCCCCGTCCCAGCGCTCGTGGTGCCCGCGCACCCAGAGCGCCTGCTCGGGGCTGAGCACGTCCGAGAGGATCTCCGCGCCCAGGGCGGCGTGCATCCTCGCCTTGGCCATCTCGGCCTCGGTCAGGCGATCGGGCTTGAACAGCACCGAGTCCGGTACCGCGATCTTGCCGACGTCGTGTACCAGGCCGGCCTCGTGGAGCAGGGCGGCCCGCTCGCGCGGCCAGCCGAGGCCCTCGGCGATCGAGGTGGCGAGGCCGGCGACGCGCTCGGAGTGGCGCCGCGTCGAGGGGTCCTTCGCGTCGACCGACCGTGCGAGCACCCGGATGCTCTGGAACGTCTGCCCGCGGCGCAGCTCGGCCGCGCGCTGCTCGCCCCCGAGGGCGTCCATCGCCTCGGCGCTGTAGAGGAAGACGACGTCGCGGCCCTGGCGCTTGGCCCAGTAGAGGGCGACGTCGGCCTGCCGGTAGAGCTCCGGCGCGTTGTCGGCCCGGGCGAGGTCGCACACGCCCCCCGACACGGTGACGCGTCCGACGTCGGGGAACGGCGCGCCCGCCATGGCGGCACGCGCCCGCTCGGTGGCCTGCCAGGCCTCCATCCCGTCGGTCTCGGGCATCAGCCAGCCGAACTCCTCCCCGCCGAGCCGGGCGATGACGTCGCCCTCCCGGGCCCGCGAGGCGAGCCGGAGCGCGGCCTCGCGCAGCACGGCGTCGCCGACGACGTGGCCGTGGAGGTCGTTGACCTCCTTGAAGTTGTCGAGGTCGAGAACGGCCAGCGCGAGATCGCGCCCGTGGCGCCGAGACCGGCCGACCTCCTCGGCGAGGCGCTCCTCGAAGACGCCGCGGTTCACCAGGCCGGTGAGGGCATCGGTGGCGGCGCGCCACGACAGCTCGGCGCGGGCCTCGGCATTACCGATCGCCAGCGAGACCAGGTCGGCGAAACGCGCCAGGCGCACGGCCGTCGAGTCCGGCAGCGGCGCGCGGGAGTCGGTGGCCACCACGACGGCGCCCCAGAGTCGGCCCCGCACGCGCACCGGCGCGGCGACGCTGGCGCGGAACGCCTCGCCGTGGAGCACCCAGGGGACCGCGCCGGCGAAGGCGCGGAAGTCGTCGGCGCGGGGAGCGGCACCGCGACCCGGGGCGCGGGCCGGCGACAGCGGGCTCGTCAGCGGGACCGTCAGCTCGCGCGGCGGCCACGCCCCCGGACGCGCCGACCAGCGGCCGACGAAGGCGGCCTCCCCGTCGTCGAAGCGGACCACCGCGCCGCCCGCGACGCGGTGCACGCGGGCCAGCTCGCGGGCGACCTTGTCGAAGACCTCGTCGGGCGACGACTCGCGCGCGACGGCCACGGCGATGCGGCGCAGGGCCGCCTGCTCGAACGCGGTGCGGCGGCGCGACCCCTGCAGGCAGGCGCGGACCCGCACCAGGAGGTCCGGAGCCCCGACCGGCATGCCGACGTGGTCGTCGGCACCGATCTCGTAGGCCGCGAGCACGCCCGCCTCGTCGCCCGTGCGCACGATCGCGATCATCGCCGGGCCCGAGCCCGAGTCGTCCTGCATCGCCGCCAGCAGCGGGCGCCCGCCGTCCTCGCAGCACAGGGCCGGATCGGCCAGCACGACCTCGATGGGGCGGTCGGCGGCGATGGCGAGCGCGGACCCGCAGTCGGCCGCCTCGGCCACCGGATGACCGGCGCGCTCCAGCGGGGCGCGTACGGAGTGCCGGACGGAGGGGTCGTCGTGGACGACGAGGATCCGGGCGGCGGTGCCGGGGTGCCCCGGAGAGGTCGCGTCCATGCCCCTTCCGGATCGGCCTCGGAGGACCGGGACTTGAGGCCGCATAGAGTTGGGCGATGACCCCGACGCCCGCTCCGCGGCGGCCGGCCGCCGTGTCGCTGGCGTCGCTGTCGCTCCTCGCCGCGATCGCCACGGCCGCCGCCTTCGCGCTCGCCGTGCACACGTCGGCCGGCCAGCGACTCGACGACGCCGCCCGCGGCGACGTCTCCCTCTCGGCCGCACCCCAGGCCTATGCCGCCACCGAGCGCCTGCTGGAGACGATCAGCGTCACCTCGCTGGCGCTGTTCGGCCTCGGCATCATGGGACTCGCCCTCCTGCGCGGGCGCCCCGCGCTCGCGGCCGGCGCGGGCATCGCGGTCCTGGGCGCCAACCTCACGACCCAGGCCATGAAGGCCCGCTTCGACCGCCCCGACCTCGTGGACGGCGGGCCCGCGACGGACGGCGCCTTCCCGAGCGGTCACGTCACGGTCGCGATGTCGCTCGCGCTGGCGCTGATCCTGGTCGTCCCCCCGGCCGCGCGCTGGACGGCGACGCTCGCCGGATGCGCCTACGCCTCCGGCGTCGGCATCGCCGTCGTCGCGCTCGACTGGCACCGGCCGAGCGAGTCGGTGGGCGCCTACCTCGTCGCGACGGCGTGGACGGCGGCCGTCGCCGCGGTCCTCGTCGCGGCGGGCGAGGGCCGCCGGCCGGACCGCCCGGAGCGACCCGTCACGGGGCGCGCCGGCGCCGTGGTGGCGGCGGCCGCGGCGATCGCCTTCGCGGTGGTGGTGGGCGTGAGCGCCGTGCGGCGGCTGGACGTCGTGCGCATCGTCGACGACCGCACCGCGTTCGCCGCGGCGGCGCTGGTGAGCGCGGCCGCCTGCGCCGCCCTCGGCGTCACCGTCGCGCGCCTGCTGCAACGTGCGGATTCGGACAATGGAGCGAGCGGTGTCGCGGACCGTTAGGCTGCCGGCCATGAAGGTCGGATTGCTCACCGGTGGAGGCGACTGCCCCGGGCTCAACGCGGTCATCCGCGGGGCCGTCAGGGTGGGCTCGTCGCAGTTCGGCCACGAGCACGTCGGGCTCCTGCGCGGATGGCGCGGTCTGCTGCAGCGCGACGAGCGCCCGCTGACCCGCGACGACGTCGCCCCCATCCTGACGCGGGGCGGAACGATCCTCGGCAGCTCGCGCACCAACCCCTTCAAGAGCGAGGGCGGCGGCGAGGAGTGCGTGAAGGCCTTCGCCGACCTGGGGCTCGACGCCCTGATCGCCATCGGCGGCGAGGACACGCTCGGCGTCGCGCGCCGCCTCCACGACGAGCTCGGCCTGAACGTGATCGGCGTCCCCAAGACGATCGACAACGACCTCTCGGGCACCGACTACACCTTCGGCTTCTGGACGGCCGTGCAGATCGCGACCGACGCGATCGACCGCCTCCACACGACCGCCGAGTCGCACGACCGCGTCATCGTCGTCGAGGTGATGGGCCGGCACGCCGGCTGGATCGCGCTCGAGTCGGGGCTCGCCGGCGGCGCCCACGTGATCCTGATCCCCGAGGTGCACGCCTCCATCGACGCCGTCTGCGAGCGCATCACCAAGCGCCGCGAGCGCGGTCGCGGCTACGCGATCGTCGTGGTCAGCGAGGGCGTGATCCTCGAGGGCGGCTCCCACGAGGGCGAGGTCGACGAGTTCGGCCACACGCTGCTCGCGAAGGTCGGAGTCGGTGAGCGGCTCGCGGAGGAGATCGAGGAGAAGATCGGCGGCGAGGCCCGCTCGGTCGTCCTCGGGCACGTCCAGCGCGGCGGCACGCCGACCGCATTCGACCGCTCGCTGGCGACGCGCTTCGGCGCCCGGGCCGCCCAGCTGGTCGCCGACGGCAACTTCGGCCGGATGGTCGCCCTCACCGGCGACACGGTCTCCGACATCCCCCTCTCCGACGCCGTGAGCGTCCTCAAGACCGTTCCCGAGGACGTGTACCACCGCGTCGAGGCGGTCGTCGCCGGGCCCTAGTGCCTCGGTTCGGGGGGCGGTCCGGGCGCCCGCCGGGTGCCAGGACGGATCTGGCGGGACCGGTGCTAACCTCCGCCGCCATGTCGTCCTTGGTCATCTGCGAGAAGCCGTCCGTCGCCCAGGACGTCGCCAAAGCACTGCTCGGCTCCACGGCCAAGCGGGTCGGCGATCACTGGGAGGGACCGGAGGGCATCGTCGCCTTCGCCGTAGGCCATCTGGTCGAGCAGGTCGACCCCGACGCCTACGACGAGAAGTACAAGAAGTGGAAGTACGAGGACCTGCCGATCCTCCCCGACCACTTCAAGTACCAGGCGCGTGACGCCCGGGCGAACAAGACGCTGAAGTCGCTCCACGCCCTCATGAAGCGCCCCGACGTGGACGTCATCATCAACGCCTGCGACGCGGGGCGCGAGGGCGAGCTGATCTTCAAGCTCATCCTCGAGACCGCGCCCAAGGCCGCGCACGGCAAGCCCGTCAAGCGCGCCTGGTTCAGCTCGATGACGCAGAAGGCGATCAAGGACGCGTTCGCCTCGCTGCGCGACGACGACGTGATGCTCCCGCTCGAGGCCGCCGCCCGGGCCCGCAGCGAGGCCGACTGGCTCGTGGGCATGAACGCCACCCGCGCCGCCACGACCAAGGCCGGCTCGATCCGCAAGGTCCTCTCCCTGGGCCGCGTGCAGACCCCGACCCTGGCCCTGATCGTCAACCGCGACCTGGCCATCGCGGCCTTCGTCCCCCAGGACTACTGGGAGGTCGAGGCCGGCTTCGAGGTCGCCGGAGGGGCGCAGTACAAGGGCCTCTGGCACGAGGGCTCGAAGAACCGGCTCGACGCAGCCGAGCCCGCCGAGGCGATCGCGACAGCGGCCTCGGGGCAGCCGGCCGTCATCGAGTCGCTCGAGACCAAGCCGCAGGTCGAGCAGCCGCCGCTGCTCTACGACCTCACCACCCTGCAGCGCGAGGCCAACGGCCGCTACGGCTTCTCGGCCAGCCGCACCCTCGGGGCGGCGCAGGCGCTCTACGACCAGCACAAGCTGCTGACCTATCCGCGTACCAACTCCCGGTACCTGTCGGGCGACATGGCCGGTCAGCTCAAGAGCGTCGTCAGCGGGGTGGGCGCCGCCTCGCGGGAGTACGCCGATCCGGCGCGATACGTGCTCGGGCTCGACCGCCTGCCGCTCGGGCGCGTGGTCAACGACGCCAAGGTCACCGACCACCACGCGATCATCCCGACCGAGGGCGACCACGACCTCTCGGGCCTCAGCCGCGACGAGCAGCGCATCTACGACATGGTGGCCCGCCGCTTCCTGGCCGTCTTCCACCCCGCCGCCCGCTTCGAGCGCACGGTCGTGGAGACCCGCTGCGCCGAGCACCTCTTCCGCTCCAGCGGCAAGGTCATGATCGAGGCCGGCTGGCGGGCCGCGTACGGGGAGTCGGTCGACAAGCCCGTCGCCCCGGTGGCCGAGGGCGAGACCCCCGCCAAGGGCGACGAGGAGGCCGAGCAGTCGCTGCCGGCCCTGAGCGTCGGCCAGGCCGTCACCTGCCTGTCGGCCGAGGCGCTCGCCAAGCGCACCAAGCCGCCCGGCCGGTTCTCGGAGGGCACGCTGCTGCGCGCCATGGAGACCGCGGGCAAGCTGGTGGACGACGACGAGGCCGCCGAGGCGATGAAGGACGCGGGCATCGGCACGCCGGCCACCCGCGCCGCCACCATCGAGCGGCTCGTGGACGCCGAGTACATCGAGCGCGAGGGCCGCAGCCTGCGCGCCACCGAGAAGGGCATCGGCCTCATCAAGATGCTCGGCGACCACCTGCTGACGAGCCCCGAGCTCACCGGCCGCTGGGAGCAGCGCCTCAACCGCATCGAGCGCGGCGAGGAGAAGCCCGAGGAGTTCCGCACCGAGATCGACGGGTTCACGCGCGAGGTGGTCGCGTGGTTCGCCGACAAGGAGCGCGACGACCTCAAGATCCAGCGCGAGCCGCTCGCCCCCTGCCCCACCCCGGGCTGCGCGGGCCAGATCGTCGAGTACCCCAAGAGCTACGGCTGCAACACGTACCACGGCAAGGACGACCCCGGCTGCGGCTACACGCTCTGGAAGCAGCAGAACGGGCGCACGATCACGCGCGACGAGGCCCTCGAGCACATCGCCGCGGGCCGGTCGAGCAAGGACCTGGAGGACGAGCGCGAGGTCATCGGCGCCTGCCCCACGCCCGATTGCGGCGGCCAGATCATCGAGCGCACCAAGAGCTACGGCTGCACCAGCTGGAAGAGCCGCACCGAGCCCGGCTGCGGCTACGTCATCTGGAAGCGGGTGCGGGGCCAGAAGGGCGAGGTCGAGCCCGAGGCCGCCCGCGCCATGGTCGCCGCGGGCGAGACGAACGCCGCGCCTCCGGTGGCCAAGGAGCCGATCGGCGCCTGCGCCACGCCCGGCTGCCCCGGCCAGATCGTGGAGAACAGCCGCGCCTACGGCTGCACCAGCTGGAAGAGCCGTAAGAACCCCGGGTGCGGCTTCGTGATCTGGAAGCGCCAGAAGGGAACGCCGGGCGAGGTCTCCCGCGCCGAGGCCACCGCGCGCCTCGAGGAGGCCCGGGTCGAGCTCGCGGCCGCCGCGGGGGACGAGAAGGAACCGAAGAAGGCGCCGAAGAAGGCGCCCAAGGTCCCCACCCCGACCGCATGACCCCGCGGGCGGCGCGCGTCGCGGCGGCCATCGCCGAGCGCGCCACGTGGAACTTCTCGCGCTCCTCGGGCCCCGGAGGCCAGCGCCGCGACAAGACCGAGACCCGCGCCGAGCTGACGGTCCGGGCCGAGGACCTCGATGGCCTGGAGGGCACGAGCGAGCGCGACCGCGAGCGCCTGACGGCCGCCCTGCGCCTCACCGAGCGCCCGCTGCGGCTGACCAGCCAGGCCCAGCGCTCACGCGAGCGCAACCGCGAGGTGGTGCTCCAACGGCTGGAGCGCCGCGTCGCCGACGCCCTCGCCCCGCCTGCGCCCTCACGGCGCCCGACCAAGCCCAGCCGGGCGGCCAAGGAGCGCCGCCTGGCCGAGAAGACCCATCGCGCCAGGATCAAATCGGGGCGCCGCGCCCCGGGCGACGAGGCCTGAGAAGCCGCACGGCTCAGGGCTTTCCGGGGAACGCGCCAATTGGCGCGCGGGCGATGCGCCAATTGGCGCGTCCGCGCCGGGCGGGGCCGCAGCGCCCGCCCGGCGCCGGTGTCAGCGGACGGCGCGGGTGATCACGTAGGGGCTGCTCGCCCGGAACTCCACCGGGTCGTCGCTCCCGGCGCGGAGCGCGTCGACGCTCTCCCGGCGCACTTGTTCCCAGCGCTCGGCCGGCAGGTGCCGCGCCGCCCAGCGCCAGACGGGGTGGTTCCGCTCCTGGTCGTCGAACCACTCGGCGGCCGACGGGGCGTGGAACTCCAGCTCGCCCTCCCGCTGCTCGATCTCGCGGGCGCCGGCCGACGCGAGGAGCTCCCGGACGCCCTCCGGCCGGGTCCAGTCGAACGCCGGCGGGCCCGGCTCCGCGGGGAAGGCCGACCGGAGCGCCATGCCCGCGGCGCAGATCGGGCCGCGGCTGATCCAGCTGGCGATCGCGACCGTCCCGCCGGGCCGCACCGCCCTCAGCATGTTCGCCGCGGCGGCCTCGGCGTCGGGCGCGAAGATCACCCCGAAGACGCTGACCGCGACGTCGAAGTGCCCCTGCTCCACCGGCAGATCGACCGCGTCGCCGGCGCGGAACTCGACGTCCGGGAGGCCCGCCTCGCCGACGCGGCCGCGCGCGATGCCGATGAGGGCCTCCGACAGATCGACGCCGACCACGCGGGCGCCGCGCCTGGCGGCCGCGATGGTCGCGTTGCCCGTGCCGCAGGCGACGTCGAGCACGCGGTCGCCCTCCGACACACCGGCCAGGTCGATGACGATCTCCGAGACGGGCTCGAGGATCTCCGCGGTCCGCCCGTAGTCGCCGTCGCCCCAGTCGAGTTCCGCACCGCCGTCGTCGCCGGCGCTCATCGCAGGTGCTCCTGCCAGTCCGGCGGCACGGCCCCGGCGGGACCGGGGACCGGCTGGTCGTCGGGATGCGACCGTGGGGGCGCCAGCTCCGGACCCGCGTGGAACTCGTCGTCGGCGTACGACCAGAACCAGTCCTCACCCGGCTCGAAGCTCTGGATGACCGGATGCCCCGCGAGCGCCGCGTGCGCGCTCGCGTGGCCGCTCGGGGACGAGTCGCAACAGCCCACGTGCCCGCAGGCCGCGCAGCGGCGCAGGTGGAACCACCAGCCCGGCCCGTCGCCCGCGAGACAGTCGGCGCAGCCGGCGCCGCTCGGCGGGACGGCCGGGTCGATCACGCCTCCGGCGGCACTCATCCCACGAACCCTGCGGCCTTGTGGGAGCCGTCGCAGAAGGGCTTGTTCGCCGACTGCCCACAGCGGCAGAGAGCCGTCTTCGACACGCGTGCCGCCCGCCGCCCGGATCCGCTCACCAGCACGACGTCCCCGTCCAGCAGGAGCGGGCCGTTGGCCGCCGGCGTGATCGTCAGCGGGCCGCCCGACGGCTCTGCGGCGGCGTCCGAGGCGCCGATCGCCCCGTGGTCGCGGAAGCCCGCGCCCTCGTGGGAGCCGTCGCAGAACGGCTTGGCCGACGAGAGCCCGCAGCGGCACAGGGCGGCGCGCGTGCGGACGCCCGGCATGTCCGGGTCCGCCCCCGCGACGCGGAGATCGCCATGCGCGTACAGGGGGCCGCAGTTCGCCACCAGCACCGTGTTCTCGGCGGGTGGCACCTCGGGTGCGCCACCGTCGCGACGCACGATGGCGAGGGCTCCCGTGGGACACCGGGCGACGATGTCGGCCACCGCGTCCGCGCCGGCGCGATCCGGGTCGCCCCAGGGGTCGCGCCCGCTGACGAACACCTCACCCCCGGCCCGCGTGCACTCGCCCACGTGGATGCAGAGGCGCCGGTCCCAGGTCACCTCGACGCCCGTCCCCGGATAGCTGAACACCGATTGACGTGCCTCGCTCATCGCGCCTCCTGCGACGTCGGGTCGAACGAAGCGCCGAGGATATGCCCCCACGGCCGCCCGCCGCCCGGACTGCGCCCGCGCGAGCAGCGACGGGTAACGTGACGGGGACCGGACCGGAACGAGGGGGAGGGACCATGGACGCGCTCGAGGCAATCCGGAAGAGGCGCAGCGTGCGCCGCTACACCGACCGCCCGGTGGACGAGGCCGACCTCGACGAGCTGCTGCGCCTCGCCCTGCTGGCGCCGACGGGAGGCATGGCCCAGGCCTGGAGCCTGATCGTCGTGCGCGACCCGGAGACCCGCGCCGCCCTGGCCGACATCGTCATGCGCGGTGGCGCCGAGTACTTCCGCGTGATGCGCCCGCCGGCGCCGGGCACGACCGCCGAGGAGCACGCCGAGTGGGCGCGCGGCTACGCCCAGCAGGCCCTCGGCACCTATCCCCAGGTGCCGGTGTGGGTGGTCGGCCTGCGCGTGCCCCGCGACCTCTTCCCCGCCGACCAGGCCTCCCTCGAGCGCGACGCCGACGTGGTCTCGGTCGGGTTCATGATGGAGAACCTGTACGTCGCCGCCCGTGCGAAGGGCCTCGGCACGGTGCCGACGGTGTTCCACTGGTTCCTCGAGGACGAGTTCCGCACCCTGCTCGACATCCCCGCCGAGGTCGAGATCCCCCTGCTCACGCCGCTCGGCCACCCCGAGGAGTTCCCGGTCGGCCTGCCGCCCGCCCTCGAGAAGATCCGCCGTCCGTGGCGGACCCTGGTCCACGACGACCGTTGGGGGCGGCCGCGCGCCTGACGACGGTTCCTGTGTAACGGGGGAACGATTTCGGCGATCCGGTCTGGACGATCCGGCCCGGCCAGGAGTACCGTCATCGCAGGGCGCGGGATGCCCGGAACCGAAGAGCGGGGCGCCTGAGATGAAAGCCCCGCCGCGCGCGTGCCACGGTCTCTGACCGGGTGAGACGCTCTCCTCCGGCTCCCGCGCCCGACTGCTGCCCGGGCCCGTCGCCTCAGCCCGCGAGCGCCCCGACGGCCGTCGCCGGGCCGGGGGCGTCGGCCTCGCCGGCGGCGACGGCGCCCGCCGCCACCAGCCGCTCGAGCGCCTCGACCGCGACGGGCCAGAACTGGGTGCCCGAGCACCGCCGCACCTCGGCGAGGGCGTCGTCGGCGCATCGGCTCGGCTTGTAGGCGCGGCTGCTCACGATGACGTCCCAGCAGTCGGCCAGCGTCAGCAGACGGGCCTCCTCGGGGATCTCCTCGCCGGCCAGCCGGTCGGGGTAGCCGGCCCCGTCCCAGCGCTCGTGGTGCGCCCGCACCCATCCGGCCTGCTCGGGTGAGAGGACGTCGGCCACGATCTTCGCCCCGATGTCGGCGTGGGCCGCCATCAGCGCGTACTCCTCGGCCGTCAGGGGGCCGGGCTTGAAGAGGATCGCGTCGGGCACGGCGATCTTGCCGACGTCGTGTACGAGCCCCGCCTCCCGCAGCTGCGCGGCGCGGGTCAAAGTCCAGCCGAGCGCCGTGGCGAGCTGCACGGCGAGGTCGGCGACGCGGGCCGAGTGGCGGTGGGTGTGTGGATCCTTGGCGTCCACGGCCCACGCGAGCGCGCGCATCGCCCGCAGGCTCGGCGCCTCGGCCCGCTCGGCGCCACGCCGAGAGAAGACCTCCTCGGCGACGTGGAACGAATAGAGCACCGCCCGGTTGCGGCCGGAGACCTTGGCCCAGTGGAGGGCGACCTCGGCCTGGCGGTAGAGGTCGGCGGCGCCCTCGGCGGAGGCGCTCGACGAGATCCCGAGCGAGGCGGTCAGGTAGCCGACGCCCGGGAAGGGCTCCTCGGCCAGCGCGCGGCGCAGACGGGCGGCCGCGTCGCGCGCCGCCTCCTCGGTGGTCTCGGGCAGCAGCCAGGCGTACTCGTCGCCGCCCGTGCGGCCCACCCAGTCGGAGACGCGCACATGGCCGCTCAGGCGCGCCGCCACCTCGCGCAGGACGGCGTCGCCCGCGGGCTGGCCATGGGTCTCGTTGATCCGGCGGAAGCCGTCGATGTCGACCAGCACGAGCGACAGCGCGCGGCCGTAGCGGCGCGCGCGCTCGGACTCGCGCTCCATCAGCTCGGAGAAGGCGCGCGCATCGGGCAGGCCCACCAGGGGGTCCGCTCCGCGACCCGCCACCTCCAGCGCGCGCAGGCGCTCGGCCACCACCGACGAGGCGACCATGCCCGACATCGTGACGAGCGCGGGGGCCAGGTCGGCCCGCGGCGTGCGGTCGCCCACCGGCCAGGCCGCGACCGCGCCCCAGAGCTCGTCGGCCACGCGGATCGGAGCGGCCAGCACGGGGTCACCCGGAGGGGCCGCGCCGACGGGGGGGCCGCCGGCCGACGACGCGGCCACGACGGCCGCGGGGCCGGTGCCGCGGACGACGCCCGCCGCGGCGCCCCCGGTGAGGATGCCGAGCTCGCGGGCGACGCGGCCGATCACCACCTCCACGCCCGCGCCGATCGCGACGGCCGCGCCCACGCGGCGAAGACCGGAGCGCACGCGCTCGGCGCGCACGCGGGCGGTGGCGTCCTTGACCGTGAGCACGTGCGCCGGGGTGCCGCCGGGCGGGGCCGGGACGGCGGCGGCGCTGACGATGGCCGGGAAGCGGGTGCCGTCGACGCGGCTGAGGGCGATGTCGCGATCGATGGCGCCCGTGCGGGCGCACTCGGCGAGGGCCGACCGCAGGAGGGACTCCCCCGGCCCGGTGCGCTCGCCGAGGCCGGTCATGGCCCGGAAGGCGTCGTTCGCCTCCACCACGCGCCCGTCGTCCGACAGGACGACCAGGCCGTCGGGCAGGAGGGCGAGGATCGACGCGGTGCGCCCGCCGTCGCCGGCGGTGCGGGCCGTTCCGTCGCGGGGGTGATCGTCTCGATCGTTGAGCATTCCCCGGCACCTTCGGCGCGGGGCGGGGCGGAGTTGATCCGGGAGGTTGATGACGTCCGGCGCGTCAGCGAACATGTGTTCGGTGATCGTCGCCGTCCACATCCCCCGCCTGGCGCTGCTGGTCGCGCTGCTGCGCGCCCGCCGGCCGCTCGACGCGGCGGTCGCGCTCGGCCCCGAACCCGGCGCGCCGCAGCTGATCGGGCTCTGCACGCCGGCGGCGGAGGCCCAGGGCGTCCGCCCCGGTCTGCGCGTGGGCGAGGCGCTCGCGCGCTGCCCCGGGCTCGATCTCGTGGTCGCCGACCCCGGAGCGGCCGCCGACGCCTCCGAGCGCACGCTGGAGCGCCTTGAGGCGGCCGGGTTCGCCGTGGAGCCCATCGGGCTCGACGCGGCGGCGTTCGACGCGCGCGGCACCCTGCGCCTTCACGGGGGGCTCGAGGGGGTGCTGCGGCGCGTCCGGGCGGCGCTGCCGGTCGGGGCGGGCGGGCGCGTGGGGGCGGCTCCGTCGCTGTTCGGCGCGCTGCAGGCCGCGCACGAGGCGCCGGCCGGCCGGCCGCTCGTCCTCACCGCCCATGAGGTGGCCGGGTTCCTCGCCCCGCTGCCCGTCGACCGGCTCCCCCTCTCCGCCGAGGCGGTCCGCGCCCTGCACGATCTCGGCCTGCGCACGATCGGCCAGGTGGCCGCGCTCCCGCGGGCGGCGGTGCTCGACCGCCTGGGGTTCCCCGGCCTGGCGGCCTGGAACCTGGCCTGCGGCGGGGACGACCGGGCGCTGCGCCCGCGCACCCCCCCGCGGCCGCTGCGGGCCACGATCACCTTCCCCGAGCCGCTCGGGGCCCGCCCCGCCCTCGATGCCGCCGCGCGCCTGCTGCTGGGCGAGCTGGCGGCGGCGGCCCGCGGCCGCGGGGCGGCCCTGCGCACCCTGGCCATGCGCGCCCGCCTCGCCGACGGCGGGTCGTGGGTGCGCGACCTGGCACTGCGCGAGGCGACCACCGATCCCGAGCGCCTCGCCCTGGCGGCGCTGCCGTGCCTCGGCGAGATCCCCGCCCCGGTGACCGACCTCTGGATCGTCGGCGACGCCTCGGGCGCGCTCGGCGGGCATCAGCTGACCGCCGTCCCCTCCCCCGCCCAGGAGCTCCGCGCGCGGGCCGGCGAGGCGGTGCGACAGGTCCGCGCCGCCCAGGGCGACGAGGCGCTACTGCGGGTGGTCGAGATCGAGCCGTGGTCGCGCCGCCCCGAGCGCCGCTGGGCGCTGACCCCCTACGAGCCGGTGACCGAGTGAGCCTCCGCGCGCTGGCATCCCCGCACGGGGTGGAGGTGTCCTGCGCCCCGGACGGCACGCCCGTCGAGGTGGCCCTCGATGCGGGGCGACCGCAGCGGGTGATGACGGTGCGCGACGACTGGCTGGTCCAGGACCTCTGGTGGACCGACAGGGCGATCGATCGCCACTACTTCGAGCTGGTGCTCGACACCGGGCGGCTGGTGGTGGTCTATCGCGACGGCCCCGGCGGCACCTGGTTCGCCCACCGCTGACGCGGGCGGCGCCCGATACCGGCGCCGCCCGCGTCCGCATGTCCCTAGTGGAGCGTCCGCGGATGCTGCGTCCTCGGTCGAACGCATAGCCTCAGCTATGCGATCTCCCTGCGTCCTTGCCCCGCGGGATTCTCGCGGCCAGAACACCAGCGACGTTGGTGGACGCTCCACTAGGTGACGATGAAGCCGGTGGAGCCGACCACGTCGAGCACCTGCTTCATGTTCGCGTGGCCGTTGAGGATCTCGTCCTTCTCCGACGGCAGGCGCCCCGGCACGAGACTGCGCGCCCAGGCCGCATGCCGTGCCTCGATCGCGAGCACCTGCGCGGCGACGAGGATGAAGGCCGTCTTGCGGATCCGGTAGCTCTGGCCGATGTAGGCCGAGACCCCGGTGTCCTCCAGCTGCAACGCCGTCCCGATGAACAGGTTGGTGTTCGTCGGGATGCCCTTGAAGTCGAACTTCGGCGAGGCGACGGCGTTCGACCCGAGGGTCTTGGCCAGGAAGTCGACGTGCGCGGCCTCGTGGCCCGCGACGATCTCGGCGAAGGTCTTCTGCTCGCCGCTGAGCGCGTTGCCCGCGACCGCCTGGCGGTAGAACTCCGCCTCCAGGTACTCGAGCGTCAGCGCGAAGTTCAGGATCGCGACGTCCTGCTTGGACGAGCGCGTGTCGGCGCCGAGCGCGGTGCTGGAGAGGCCACCGAGCAGGAGGCCTCCGCCCATGAGCGCCCCGCCGCCCATGGCGGCCTTGCGCAGCAGCTGCGCGCGCGTGTCACCCGTGGCGGCAGCCTCCTCGAGCCCCGGCGTGCGCGCGACGGCGTCAGCCGCCTCGCGGATGGCGCCATCGGTGTCCACCTGCGCCAGGTCGATCTGGCGTTCGGTCATGTCGTGTTCCCCTCATCGGTTCCGCAGCCCTCAGCGGGCGGCGGACATGTGCGATGAAGGGACTACTCCCGCCCCGCCGGCGTGGATCAGGGGGCGGCGGCCACCGGGGGCGATCCGGTTCCCGGCGAACCCGCCGTGTTTACGACGGCGAGCCAACCGCCACGGCCGACGGCGTTCGCCGCCCCGGTCCTGACGAGCCGATATCCGGCCGGCACCCGCGATGGCCGCGTCCTCCAGGGGCCGATCGTCGCCGGCAGCGCGGCCTCGGCGGGCCGGCGGAAGCCCGCGATCACGGCGAGCCAGCCGCCACGCCCCACGGGGTTGGTGGCGCCCGTCCTCACCAGCCGGTAGCCGGCCGGGACCGACTTCGGCCGGGTCGCCCAGGGGCCGATCGTGGGGGGGAGCGCGGGGGGCGCGGCGACGCCCTGCGCGGAGTAGGTCGCGATCCCGCGCCCGATCGCCTCGGCGATCCTCTGCCGCGCCGCCGGATCGGCGAGCAGCAGGGCCTCGGCCGGGTTGGTGAGGAACGCGCCCTCCACGAGGATCGCCGGCATCCGGGTGTTGCGCAGCACGTGGAAGCCCGCCGTCTTCACGCCGCGGTCGGGCAGGCCGAGCGCGGCGACCATCGCCGCCTGCACGTCGCGCGCCAGCACGCGGGCGGCGGTGCTCGAGTAGTAGAAGTGGAAGGTCTCGGTGCCGCTGGTGGTGGCGGCGAGCGCGTTGTTGTGGACCGAGACGAAGATGTCCACGCCGGCGTCGTTGGCGATCTTCACGCGTGCCCGCAGGTCGGCGCCCTCGGTGGTGTACGGAACGTCCCCGCCCGCCAGGTCCCGGGTCCGGGTCAGGAGGGTGCGGCCTCCCTGACCGCGCAGCCAGGCGTCGAGGCGCAGCCCGATGTCGAGGTTGACGTCCTTCTCGTAGACCAGGTTCCGGCCCGCCGCGTCGGTGCGCGCGGGCAGGCCGGTCACCGTGCCGGCGGGGATGACCCCCACCGCGCCGGTGTCGCCGCCCCCGTGGCCGGGATCGATCGCCACGAACGGGAGGGCGGCCACCGCGGCGGCCGGGCCGCCGAGCAGGCAGAGGGCGAGTGCGGCGGCCCATGGCGCGAAACGCGATCGGACGTTCACAGGCTCCTCGCGGAGGGCGACGGCGACGGGACGGCGGCATCGTACTCGCGGCGGTGTTCCCCCCCAACGCACCCGGGTGGATGCGTTTGCGGGGGGAAACGCATGGGCACGATCTCTACAGACACGACGGCCGGCGCCACCGCGGCCGAAACATGTGGTGCAGGGCGATACGCACCACAGACAGCGACACCGGCGGGCACCCGGTGATCGCAGATCCCCCAAGGGGGCGCCGCGGGCACCGGCGCCCCCTTCGGCGTTTCACGCCGGCGCGCCACGGGTGGCGAGAAGCGTTTGCCGTCGGGATGCGGCGTCCCTAGATTGGCCGCCATGAACCCCCATCCGATCCGCCTGACCCTGTCCGACGATCTCTCGCGGAGCCGGCTCACCGTCTTCTTCCGCCTGATCCTCGCGATCCCGCACCTGATCTGGCTGGGGCTGTGGGGGATCGTGGTGTCCCTCGCCGTGATCGTGAGCTGGTTCGCCACGTTGTTCGCGGGCCGGACCCCCGAGGGCCTGCACAACTTCATCGCCCAGTACCTGCGCTACAGCACCCACGTCTACGGCTACCTGCTGTTCCTCGCCGACCCCTTCCCGGGCTTCCTCGGAGACCGCGACTACCCCTCCGACCTGGTGGTGGCGCCGGCGGCTCCCCAGAACCGCTGGAAGACCGCCTTCCGGCTGATCCTGGCGATCCCGGCGGCGATCGTGACGAGCGTGCTCCAGTACCTCGTGTACGTGATCGCCGTCATCTCGTGGTTCGCCTGCCTGTTCACCGGCGCCATGCCCCTCGGGTTGAGGAACCTCTCCGCCTGGGTCGTGCGCTTCAACGCGCAGACCAACGGCTACATCTTCCTCCTGACTGACCGCTACCCGAGCTTCTCGACCGACCCCACCGAGTAGACGTGTTCGGGCGGCGCAGGGAGCGGTTCCTCGCGACGTACGTCTTCCCGCCCGCCGTCGCGGCGAAGCTGGCGGCGGCCCGTCCCGATCTGGGGGAGGCCGAGCGCGCCCTGGCCATGGAGGGCCTGCGCGACTGGTTCGCCATCTGCCGTAGCGGGCGGGGTCGCACCTTCTTCGCGATGCCGTCGGCCGTGGTGGACGACGCCTGGCACGAGTTCATCCTCTCCACCCGCGAGTACCGGGAGTTCTGCCGGCGGGCCCTCGGCCGCTACCTCGACCACACGCCGAGCGAGGGCGTGCCCGACCCCGGGATGATGGAGGCCGGGATGCGCGCCACCTGGAGGGCCGCCTGCGCCCTCGAGGGCATCGACGAGCGCAACCCCGACCGGCTGCCGAGGATCTTCGCGATCGACGCCCGGGTGGGGGCGGCCGACGGCTACCGCTTCCGCACCGATCCCGGGGCCCCCGAGCCGTTCCGGGCCGAGGGGCACGCGCCGGCCGGAGGCGCCGCCGGCCCCTCGGCGGGCGCGGGGGCGACGCCCTACGCCGGCGGCGCGTTCGCCGGTTGCGGCGGCGGCGGCCACGGCTCCGGCGGATCGGACGGGGGCGGCTCGGATGG
>LNFM01007274.1_pt1 | contig 17468 bp, 16 predicted proteins | sample 596031 | NCBI WGS metagenome assembly LNFM01 (sample SAMN04254537, study PRJNA301005) | activated carbon metagenome | isolation source: dual media filters at the Ann Arbor, Michigan drinking water treatment plant | place: USA: Ann Arbor | reverse complement strand
GCGTAGGAGAATTTTTAATTCCTAATTATTAATCATTAATTATCATGAGTACTGTAACAATAAGTGCACAAGACATAAACAAACTTCGCCAGGCTACTGGTGCTGGTATGATGGATTGCCGTAAGGCATTAACAGAAACAAACGGCGATTTTGAAGCCGCTATCGACTGGTTGCGTAAACAAGGCCAGAAAGTAGCTGCTAAAAGAAGCGACCGTGAAGCAAAAGAAGGTGTAGTAATTGCACAAACAACTGCCGATAATAAAAAAGGTATTGTAGTATGCGTAAGCTGCGAAACTGACTTCGTATCTAAGAATGAAGACTTCATCAGCATGGTAAAAAGCATTGCTGATGTAGCTATTAGTTCCGGCGTAAAAACAGTAGCAGAGTTAAACGAACAAGTAATAAACGGCGCTAAAGTAGCAGACCTTATCAATGATAAACTAGCTTCTATCGGCGAGAAAATTGGTATCACCCGTTTTGAAATAGTAGAAGCTCCTTTTGTTTCATCTTACATACACGGTGCTAATCGTATCGGTGTATTAGTAGGATTGGATAAAGAAGCGGCTGAAGTAGGTAAAGATGTAGCCATGCAAATTGCCGCATTGAATCCTGTTGCAGTTGATGCTGCAAGTGTACCTGCTGAAGTTGTAGCAAGAGAAAAAGCCATCGTAATAGATGTAATGAAAGAAGACCCTAAAATGGCAGGCAAACCAGAAGAAATGCTGGCTAAAATTGCTGAAGGCAAAATGGGAGCTTTCTTTAAAGAGCAAACATTAACAGCACAGGCTTTCGTAAAAGATGGCGGTAAATCTGTTGGTGATTACCTGAAAGAAAGTGGTAATGTAACCGTTACGGAGTTTAAGAGAGTAGCGTTAGGTTAATAAAACATATTATAGAATACATTACAAGGCCCCGGTTTATACCGGGGCCTTGTTGTTTTATACAGTAAGATGTTATTAATAGGAATTAGAAACATCTCCAGCATCTTATTTTTCTTCCGAAAGACCTGGGGCATTTATATTGAACACAGTCTCTAACCATATTCGTTAGTACCCGTTGCCCTCCTCGATAAGTTGCTATTAGATTTTTTTTATCATACACATAAAAAACGTGGTTTTGAGGAACAACTGAGTTGGGCATCACTCTAATCGTTGTGTCATTTATTTTTGTAATTAATTCTGCTTTTGCTGAGGCAGGAACTTGAGCCAGCGTACACTTAGACTGATACAAAAAAACAAGAAGGGTGAACATAAAATACTTTGTCATAAAATTTAATTTTTTGGTTTTAGAATAAAGACACTTTAAGTTTCTTTCTTTACTTGGGATTATTATAACAATTGTAGCTTCATTTAAATCATATGCTTATTTTTTTGATAAGGGATGACGATTAAAATGGATATTGATTTTTTGAATTATTAAAGCGAAAACTTATATATTCCCGCTATCGGATCATCTCCTTCATTCACAGCTCCTCCGGCCGAGTAAATAAAATTGTTATACGAAATGACAGATTGAAACAGCAGGTCGGAGTCCATGTACGTGTAGTGCCATGAATTGTTGAGTGTATTATAAATCTCAATTTTTTTGGAGTGATTAAACCAGCTCAACATTCCACCTATAAAGGCTATTTTATTATTTGAAGTACCAATAGGTATCCAAACTTTTCCTTCTGTAAGTGAAATTGTGGACCAGGAATTGGTAGCAGAATCATACATTTCAACAATACTCTGTAACAGACCATAATTACTTCCCGTGAAGAAAGCTTTGCCATTCAGTACTATTGATGTTAGACTAATATGTGGTAAGCTAAGCTCTGTAGTACTCCAGCTATTTGCAGTTGCATCATATATATCTACTCTTTTTGTACTTCCGTTAATAGTTCTCCCACCGGCAAATAAAATTTTATTATCTACAACAGCAGCAGTGAAATCACCACGGGCTTCACTTAGTTCGGCAGTTGACCATGTATTAGTAGTTATATTATAAATATCAACCCGTGATGTAACAGCAGGGTAATTTGTAATGCCTCCGGCAAAAAATACTTTGTCGCCAATAGCAGCAACAGCCATGTGGTGCCTGGCAACACTAAGCTCCGCAATGCTCCAGGCATTTGTTACTGCATCATAAATATCAATCCGTGAAACCGGGTTTTGCCAGCCGTTGCTACATCCGCCTGCAAAAAATGCTTTATTTCCATTGGCAATGCCTGCAATGTTGTATCTGGGTATGCTCAACTGACCAATTTGTATTGTATTAGTAGCGGGGTCAAAAATATCAACCTCAGGTGTTGCAACGTATTGAGTGGTGTAGCCCCCGGCAAACACAAATTTATTATTACAGACTACCGATGCCATTTCGGCTCTGGCAGATGACAGACTTCCAACTTTTTCCCCTTGTGGAAAAGGTGATATAGATGAACCACTACCCGTTCCTGTCCCGCTACCACTGCCACTTCCGGAAGAGCCACTACCGGCACTATTGCCTCCACCCTGGTACAATGCGACAGGATCGCTTTTTGAGCAACTAATTGTAAGAAGGATAATCAATGAAATACTAAAGGCTTTTTTCATAGCGCATTACATTTTATTAACGAAAGCGAATTGTTAAACGGCCAGTAGGCGGATGTGAAGTATAAAGGGGAGTTCTTGGTGCATAATAAATTTGAAGTATCCACTCATATTCCCAACCGGGTCCGGGTAACCATGTGTGTAATATTTCTTGGTGAAAAAACCCTCCATTATTAATAGTGTCAAGAATATTAATGATATTTCTATTGTTCTCCAATATGGATAATGAATCAATCCTGTCGGCAGTTGAACTATTGCTGTTAAATATGCGTTCGTTAAAATTGATCCGGTTGTATACAGAATTTCCACTTATAAAAGTTCCATTCCATGAATAGGGTAATTGTAAATAAATGTATGGTGAATTAGAATAAGTGTTAGTTGGTGGTATGGGCGGTATAGGAGGTAATGAACTTGCGTTTAATCTATTGACTCTTACTTCAAATAGCTCTCGTTTACTACAGGAACTAAGTATAGAAACAAATAAATAAATAGTGATTTTAATCAATAGTATATTTTTCATAAAGAAAATTTTGTATGCCGGGGAAATACTTTCCCCGGCATAAATGAATCATTAATTCTCTTGCAAGATTTTATTAGCATTCCACTTGCCAATGCTTTTTCCTAACTCTTCACCATCCATACAAGCTTTTCGAAAATGATAACCCACATAAATTCTTGACAACGAATTTTCTCTTGCTGCTTGTGATAAACTGGTGAAATTTCTTGTATGTCCGGGTAGCGAAGTGCTTTCAAGCGAAAACGAGAAGTTGTCTTTATCAAAATATTCTTTTAGCAATTCTGAAGCCGCACCTCCTGCTGTAGCATGGGCCGATGGATGGTCGGCAACCGGTGGAGTAGGGAATACTAAAACCTGCCATGTATTATCACCCACAGTTAGCGGATTGCCGTCTGAATTTCCTAATTCAATAGCGGTAACGGGCCTCCAGAAAAAATGATCCATTTTAGATTTAAGACAAGCGATATATGCATCAGCTTCTGTTATTTGCAACAAGGCAAGTACATGGGCCACCTGCCAGGCATTCATATTTTTTTGTGCAATAATTTCCCTCGTTACTTTATTCCAGGCATACGGCGAACTTTCCACCCAGAACTTTGCAATATCTTCTTGTTCTTGTGTTCGTCCACCATTGCCTGTGCAACCAACACAGCCTAGCCTTTTCACTTCATTATAATCTTCCGCATATTCTGTACTACTTATTGCATAAGGCGCTGGTACAGGAAACTGTGTGCTGCTTTGAATTCCAAATGTGGAAAGGTTACCCCAGCCTGGCGAATCATAAAAACCAGTAAATGGTGGAGGTAATGGAAACGGTGGAACAGTAAACGGAAAATAAAAACGATATTGACCTGGTTGTGTTCCTGCTGTTACAGGAAACATTGTATTTGCAATTCCATCATTATTCCTGTTTTGAATAATCGCTTGTGCAGAAGAATGGCCTAAGGCAATCCCTTTTGTTTTGGCAGCGCCATTGGCAATGGAACTTAACGATTGTACATGTAGATTATTTATATAATCCTGAATTGGCTGTGGTGTTACAGCGGCAGGTGGATTTAGTTTGCCAAAGAAAAAACTAATTACCTCATACGCAGCTTGTGCTACGGCCGCATCTGGGTCCGCATCTTTATCTCTCGCATTTTGCAATGCAAGTGTTTTATACTTAGGTACAATATTATTAAGCGCATCATGCATGGCTACATTTACCATTGCATAATACCGGCTTTCATAAAATGGAGGAATAGGGGGGTTAGGAATAATAGCTTGGGTTTGTAATACTACATAAGTAGCAGCTTCATTCCAGCGTAGTACCATTTCCGGGCTACTGTTACCATTTCCTTGCCCGTTACCATTTTTTTCTGTAAGTAAGCTGCCCGCAGTTCCTTCATCAGCATTTAAGGGAGCTGATTCTTTTTTGCAGCCAAAAGTAAGTACAGCCCATGTTGATAGCAGTAGCCAAAATGATAGAAAGCAATTTTTGCTGCTAATAGAATGAATAGTCATAAAAGTTGGTTTAATGATTAATGGAAAAATTATTTACGGGGTAAGTCATCAAAAATGAAGGGTAGGTTTTTTACAGGACCTGAAAGTTAATTTGATAGGCAGATAATTTTTTTCCTAATCGCCTTATGAAGGCAATAATCGAAATATAGCAGGGGATTAACTTCAACACCCTTAATAGTCAAATAAGGCTGTTTATCGAAATATTATGCTGTTTATCAATAAACCGGAGAGTATTTGGTAAGGTTTAAAAGGATATTGTAAATTGTAATAAGATTAGTTGCAATGAATAACTTAAATGAAAATTCATTTATTTTTTCTTCCCGGTACCGTTTGCTTCGGCACATTGTTTTTTGGTTAGTGCATATAGTTATTTTTTCTTTTCTCTATAAGCTTCCTGAAAACTCCTACTGGCAACAACATATATTATCTGCAAGCTGGGTACCCGCTTTTATTATTTATAGCTACCCGATTATGTACTGGTTTATACCAAAGATGTTGTTGAAGGGAAAATATACTCCTTTTGCCATTACATTATTGCTATGGGCCGGAGTTGGCTTTTTTTTAAACTATTTTTCCAGGAAGTATATATTGTTTAATATATCGGATGTTATGCATTTGAAAATTGGACCGAAGAATCCCTGGGCTCCGGCGGGTTTTATTGTGATGAATTTAATGGCGGGCTTTGGTAGTATGATTGTTTTATTCAAATATTGGGTGAAAAAACAAAACGATTGGCTGCAAGCAGAAAAAGAAAAAGTAACAGCAGAACTACAGTTACTGAAAGCACAGGTTCACCCTCATTTTTTATTTAATACACTTAATAATATTTATTCTTTTTCATTAAATGCTTCGCCGAAAACGCCGCAGATGATCCTGAAGCTTTCTTCACTACTTAGTTATATGCTGTATGAGTGCAAGGCCAATGAAGTGTTGCTGGAAAAGGAAATTGAAATCATGAACAACTATATTGACCTGGAAAAAGAACGGTATGCAAACCGGCTTGAGGTTTCTATCAATGTAGAAGGTGATATAAAGGGTAAGTGCATAGCCCCGTTACTTATTTTGCCATTTCTTGAAAATGCATTTAAGCATGGCACCTCAGAGCAATTGGAAAAAACCTGGTTGAATATGGATATTTCTGTAAAACAAAAAATGTTTCGCTGCAAAATAGCCAACAGTAAAAATGAAGAACTAATAAAAGCAACTGGAGGGATTGGAATAGAGAATGTTCAAAAGCGGTTACAATATTTATATCCCGGCAGACATGAGTTGAAACTGGGTGACGAAGGCAATTTTTTTGTAGTTTCATTACAGCTTGAATTAAATGAGTCGCATGGTGTTTCAGTAAGTGCAAAACAACCAATGGCGACAAGTATTGTATAAATAAATTTGTATGAAATTGCGTTGCCTGCTTGTAGATGATGAGCCACCTGCTTTAAAGGTGCTGGAGTCGCATATTTCTAATAGCAATGGTCTGGAAATTGCGGGCGTTTGTAAAAATGCAGTGGAGGCAATGGATGTGCTGCAGGAAAAAACAATTGACCTTATCTTTCTCGACATAAAGATGCCTAAATTATTAGGTACTGATTTTTTAAAAAGCTTGTCTAAACCGCCAAAAGTAATTTTTGTAACTGCTTACCGTGATTATGCTGTAGAGGGCTATGAACTGGATGCAATTGATTACCTCGTAAAACCAGTGTCGTTTGAAAGGTTTCTGAAGGCAGTTGCCAGGGTAAAAAAAATGCTTGGATATGAAGTTACTGTGCAGGCGGAAGAATATAAAAACAACCCGGAAGCATTTGTTTATTTGAAAGTAGATAAGAACATGCAAAAAGTAGTTGTAAACGAAATTCTGTATGTGGAAAGCTGGAAAGACTATGTAAAACTTATTTTAGATACCGGAAAAAATTTCATGGTAAAGCAATCAATCAGTTCTATGGAGAACCTGTTGTCGGGTCATAATTTCGTAAGGGCCCACCGGTCGTATATAGTTTCTATGAATAAAGTAACAGGCTACAATAACCTGGTGTTGAAACTAAACGACAAAGAAATTCCTATTGGGCGGCTTTATAAGCAACAGGTGATGGAGGCTATCAACTCCCGGTAATTGGTTGCAATCATAAATTAATTCTGATACCAAGCTGGCTTATCCATCTGGCACTGCTGCCCGGTGCGGTGCTGGGGTTTATTGACCAGGGCTTGCCGGTAAATGGTGTAAACTGGTATTGTGGAGTAAGGGTTGTTGTATTGGAAAAACCAGCAAAGCGTATCAACGCAAAATTATCTGCTGACATTAGATAAATACGACCCCAATTTTTATTCAGCAAGTTGGTAAAGTTGAAAACATCGTAGATAATACTTACATCAATCGGTTTCTTTTTTGATTTGATTACAAAATTTTGCTGTAGCCGCAAATCAACTACCTGGGAGAAAGGGAGTTTGGCTCCGTTACGGTCAGCAAATTGCCCACGGTGTTTTCGCAGGTACCTATCGGTTTCTATAAAGTTATTCAATGCTGTTTTTTGATCCTGCGGTGAATAGGTACTATTGTTGACAGTGTTTGGAAGAAAGACCATATTGTCAAGCTCATTCGCAGCAGGAATATAAATAAGATCGTAATTGCTGTTTCTTCCATTATCATTGGCTATACTTCCACCGTACACATAGCTGAATGGTGAACCCGATTGCCCCGTATAAAATAAAGTGAAAAGAGTTGAGACCCTTTTTTTCGAGTACTGAAATTTTCTTGTAACGCTTGCTTTGATAATATGGCCGGGAGCAAAATCAGAAACAGACCTTAGCGTATTATTTCTTCCCTGTGCAGTTTCAATAGCACCCCATTGAGCTGCATTACCACTGGATGTTCCAGTGGGTTCAAACAGGGCGGTTGAATTACCATAGCTATAAGATGAAGTAATTTCCAGCTTATCGCTGATTACTTTATTGATAACCGCAGTTAAGTGATAGGAGAAACCTTTCTGCTTTTTATTATTGCTCAGCAATATAATAGACGTGTAAGGGTTGCCGCCACTCATTGGGATAAGTTCTGTTGATGTATTAAGCGAAAACACATTTCTGGTGCCGGGACCAGCGGTTCTTTTATCAGCCGGAAGAATATTTACATTGGTGTGTTTTCCTTCATGTATATTTTTTGTAAATAGCACTTCCGTTGTAAAGTTCCATCCATTATCCAGTTTTTTATCAGCGCCGAAGGAAGTTCTGAATACGGTTGGGTATTTGAATTTGCGGGCCACCAATGAAACAACACCCTTTGCCCTCTCTGGATTTATCCCTAATGATTGCAGATCTGGTTGGTTGAAAGGATCCGGATTAAATCTTAACCCATACAACAATGGGTTGATTTCAAACGAGGAAGTATTGACATTATAAATTTCCGAGTACCATAAGTTTAAAATGTGCCCGGTAAAAATGCCAGCACCACCTCTTATAGTTAGTTTTCCGCCGGGCATCTTGTAAGAAAAGCCCAGGCGGGGGGATAGTTGCCAATGGGTTTTCATTGGCACACCTGGAATGGCTCCTTCAAGATCGTAGTAATTTTCTATGGCGGCTTTGGCAACAGTATCAAAAAATGGGTCAGTTTTAAATGGCCTTGGTAAGGAGTTGCCATCTAGTCTTAATCCGGCGGTAATCCGGAAGTGGGGATTAACTTGTATTTCATCATTTATAAAAAACCCAATACGGCTTGTATTGAAAATAGAACCGGCTTTTGAATCATCATTTGTTGGTTTGTCAACCAGGGAAACTGTTCTTTGATACCTGAAAGGAAAGGCATTACTCAAAAAGTCATTCAGGCTGCGATACTCGTAGAACCCAAAGTAGTTGGGAATAATAAGGTCATTCAGTTTTGAAAAATTTATGTCAATACCTGTTGTAAAAACATTTTTCTTTTTTATTATCCGGAATATATCGGACAGGTTAAATTCTGATCCTTTAAACAAGTTAATTTGCGAGCCACTGTTAGTGCCCATCCCTATTGTACCGGCTCCATCCATAATTCTGATGGCAGGAAAGGGATGACCAGAAATTTCACGGTTGTTTTGCTGACTAGTATAACTAAACAATAGCCGGTTATTAGCAGCAGCATTAAAAAATGATTTCCATTCAGCCGACGCCGAGTGAGTAGTGGTGGGTGTGCTGAACCCACTGCTAAAAAAGCGAATCGAAGTGCTGCCCGTAACACCTGGCGAGAACCTGTCTGCATGATTATACCGGTAGCTGAGTACGAATTTATTTTTAACAGAAGGGTTCCAATCAAGTTTTATCATAAAGCGGTTAGCATCTAAACGGTTGTTTAAATCCAGGAATGAACCTGCATCATACTTATATCTGCTCTGTAATGTATCTGCCAGTGCAAAAAGTTGTTGCATATTACTATTGCCGCGGTATTGTGAAAAAGAAAAGGGTTGTGGCTGCTGTTCTTTTTGTTTTTCAAGCAACAGAAAATAAAACAATTTATTTTTTTTAACCGGGCCACTTACCCAAATCCCGGCAGTTTGATTGGTAAAAGAAGAAAGTTTGAGCCGTTCAAAAACACCGGGAGAACCGGGTCTTTCCTCCAATATTGGAGAACGGCCAGCCAATTGCTCATTTCTAAAGAAATACCAGGCCGATGATTTAAAATCATTACTACCCGAACGGGTTATGGCGTTGATACTGCCACCCGTAAAATTGCTGTATTGCACATCATAAGGAGATTGTAATACTTTTATTTCTTCTAATGCTTCAATAGAGATAGGAGGGGAGCCTGTCGGGCCGCTGTTAGTACCGCTCAACGCTGTTCCCAGCATATCATTATTATTGGAGCCGTCAATAAAAAAAGCATTGTATTTATTGTTTTGACCACCGAGCGACATCATCCCATCTCCATTCACTTTCGATTGCGGCACCATCCTTACATAGTCTTGCAGGTTGCGGCTGATGGAAGGCAAAGAAAGGAGTTGATGTTGACTAATATTCGTTTCAGCTCCGAATTGGGGGACAGCTTTTTTATCCGCCCTGATAACAGCTTCTTGTAAGGTTATAGTTTTTTCTGGTAGGATAAACTCAAAAAAGTTATCATTTTGTGATTGGGAAAATTGAAAATAGCGATTGGCCTCCACTAAAGTTTCATAACCGGCATGGCTAATGGTAAGTGTATAAGGGCCGCCGGGGCGAAGATTAAAAAAATGGAAATACCCTGCGGCACTCGTTTTTGTAATAAAAACATTTTTAGTTGGCTCATGTACGGCAGTAATAGTGGCATTTGTAAGCCATTCCTTTTTTTGCGAGATAACAATACCAGAGATATGACTATTAGTTTCCTGGCTGTATAAACTAACGGCAGAAAGAGACACAAAAATCACCGTGTAAAGCAGGGCAGAGGTATAGGTTTTTACATTTCTCATTGTTGCTGAGGACGGCTTCGGTACAATAAGCTACAACAAAGGAAAGAAAGGAGGAGGCAAAATTTTTGCTATCGGTCGAAAAAATTTGTAGTTAGTCGAAATTGGGGCGGTCATTAATTAAAATTGCACTTTTTCTTTTATTCCTTCGGTATCGCCGTATTTGAACCAGTAAAGAAATCTTTATTTAATGAAAAAGCCGCCCTCAACAGGCGGCTATTTTTCTTTTAATTTCAATTATATCGTCATTCTGCCTTAATCCTGTATTCAAACTGGTTGGCCACCGAATTGTTTCTCATGGCCACACTTATTATTTTTCCTTTGGCATTGTTGATAGTAAATGTTTTTATCTCCCTGTCATTCCCATTTGGAAAAACATACGTTGCTACCGTAGTGGTTACGCCTGCTTCAGTATGTGTACAGATACTTACACCCGTTTCCGCTCTTCCATCTGTTTTATTAATAGTAATAACTACCTGGTTATTATATGAGGGATCCGTAACGAAAGTTCTTTTTGATTGCCCTACTATGGAACCAAATTTTTCCTCTTCGCCAATATCTAATTTTCTGGGGCCAATAGTGGCTATACTGTTAGAAGATATCCAGTTCCAGTGGCGTTTCATCCTTGTTATTTCGGTTTTAAAAGGTATGGGGCTTATGTCAGGTTTCCATATTCCCCATTTATTCCAGGTGTTTTCTGCCAACTTTTCTCCCTGGTTACAGTTGGGTACATTTTGAGCAGGTGCTGTTAAGCTTATTGCTGAAATAAATAAGACTGAAATGAATATCATTTTCATATTGTTAGAATTTTGAGTTACTTACCTTTAAAATAATTTGATAAGAGTTATATAACCGTTTTTATCATCAAACTAAATTTTCTTTCTGTTACACCTTTTGGTGCGGATACTCCAATAATGATGTTATATGTTTCGCTTGTTGGATTTCTGAATTCAATTTCTCTTTCATCTGTTAATACTTTTCCTTTCATTGGCTTATCTCTTTTATAATCTGCTTCACAGGTAATACATTGCTGTAGTGCAGGCACCATGTGATAGTCATTTTTGTCCATCATATAGCCGTATAAGCTTATTTCTTCTGTATTGTTTCCAGGTTTAGCTTTTACTTTTACAATAGAGCCTGGCTTGATGGTGATGCCATAAAACACATGATTGCCCTGGTAGCGATGAAATTGGGATGTGGTAAAACAGGCAACTGCACTACTGGAAGCCCATCGCAGGTCGCTGATTATTTTGCCAGCACTAAGGTTTCCTTCCGTAACAACCGAATCGTTAGCAATGGTAGTAATGCCAGTTACACTTGTTGGCCAAGATTGTGCTGAAGAAGCAAATGATACAGTTATAAAAACTACACAGATGATAATTATTTTTTTCATGAGAAGTTTTGTTTATTAATTAATGTTTATTGATTCAATAATTCTTGACGACTCTTTTCTTTTGATCTCGCTTCCATCTTTATATAAGCAAATAACCTGGTACATTGTATTTCCTTTGTTTAAGATGGCCATTTGCAATTCCTTTTTATCCTTATTGCTATTTGAAAAAGTGGCTTGAACAGTAGTAGCTTCGACGCCGTTAATTTGTTTTGTTTCATCTTTCCGGTTGGTGATTTCTCCCCCGGCTTTCATCTTCATTTCAGCTAATGCGCCATTCATTGCTCCACTTTTTGAAAACGAAACATCCTTAGCATACTCAGCTACATTGACAGCATAGTAATTGCCTTGACTCTCATATACAAAAGTTTCCATTTTATTAACCATCTTTCTTACGGACGGTGTTAGTTGGCTCTCTATATTTTTTTTCTCGTACTCAAAAGGTGCCTCCACAGACAATCCCATTGTGCCGAGCTGTGTTTTTTTCCAATCTGCTTCTGTGGTTGAACTTGTGCAGGAGAATAGTAAAGTAACTGTGGTAATAATGAGAGCTGAAGTGATTTTAGTATTCATACTTTTTATTTTTTAGTTTAAAAAAGTGGGCTGTTATCTTCCTACTTTAAAAGTAAAATCCCTGAAATTGCCTGCTGCATCAAATGTGCGACCGTTCATTAATAAGTGAACTCTTACTTTATAACTACCAGAAACACGGGGAACCTTGAACCTTGGGATATTAAATTCCTCACTTCTCCCGGGGTCTAAATCCCATTTTTCAAAAATCCTGGGTGTAAAGTCGAACCGGGCTTTGTCTTCTTTGGGAGCAGCACTAGGAGAGGAAAGCAATTCAAATTTTAAACTATAAGTTGCACCATCCGGCCATCCTGTATTGCCGCTATTAGTAACTTTAAAATTTAAATCTACTGTGTTGTCGGCATCAAAACTTAATGCAGACGCACTTATTGTTGCTTCATAATTAGCTTCAACTGTAAAATTTATTACCTCGACCTGGCTTATGACCCTGTTTCCCCATATAAAGGAAATCTCTACGGGATAGGTTCCCGGATAGATGGGGGATTTATAAGAGATGTTGCTAAACGTATAACTTTCTCCTTTCTGAAGTGTTTTGGGCAACTTAATTGTTTGATTAAAGACCTGGCCAGCATTGGTAGAACCATCATAATGCATATTAACAGCAAATACACTTTTGCCTATAATAAAAGGGTAGTCACAGGTATTTGTAACTTTTATACTCATTGTTTCTATTTCACCCGGTGAAAGAGTAGCAGCAGTTCTTACCGCTATTTCGGCTTGAAAGGCTTGTGAAAAGGAGAGTGTTGTAAAAGCCAGCAATAAAAAAGTTAAATTGATTTTTTTCATAGCTCTTATTTTAATTGTGTTTAGTAGACCTCTAAGTTGAATTAAATGTTACCCCAGCCGATAACACCAGAGTGGGATTTTATATAAAACAGGAGATGAAAAAGAAAGTAGTCGTGTGCGAAATTATTTCAGCATATAATTTCGGATAAGTGTAATTGCTTCTGTACGGCTCTTAGTATCGAGCTTGAAGTAAACATTTGTCACATGCCTTTTAACCGTATTCATTGCAATAAAAAGTTGGTCGCAGATTTCCTGGTTATTCTTGCCTTCATAAAGCAATTGAAGGATTTCAAATTCTCGTTCGCTAATCGGATCAGAAAGGTTCTTATTTATTTTCCCCAGTGAAAGTTGTGGCACATGATTATTGCTTTGTTGAGCAAAGTTGCTGACAGCAATCTCTAATGTGGCTAACAAGGTGTTTTTATTAAAGGGCTTAACGATAAAACCTGCCGGAGAGGTGGCTTTGGCTCTCTCCATGATGGCTTTATCGGAATAAGAGGTAAGGTAGATAAACGGCATCGGGCAGGTCTTGTTAATATACTCAGCTAATTCTATTCCATCTTTATTACTATCCAGGTTAATATCAAGAATAGCAATATCAGGAGTTTTTGTTTGTAACACTTGAAACGCTTCATCCGCATCATATGCAATGGCTGAGACAGAGAATGCTGAATTTTTTAAATGTAAGGCAATTCCTTCTGCTATGAGTGGTTCATCTTCAACAATCAATATTTTTATAGGAGACGTAAACATATCAGGCTATTTTGTATTTAGCTATCAATAGCTGTACATCTGTTCCGTTTTTGTTATTTATGGTCATTAATCCCTTTAGCTTTTGTGCAAACGCTTTTATTATTTTATAGCCAAACGAAGCTCCGGTTGATACATCTATATTGTCTGGTATGCCGATGCCATTATCTTTTACTTGTAGCAATAACTTTTCATTTATTCTTTTCAATACAACCTGTATTTGTCCTTGTTGTTTATTTTTGAAAGCATATTTTAAGGCATTGCTTACCAATTCATTTATTATCATTCCTAATGGGATCACTGTATCAGAATGTAGCTTTATGGCTTCAACATCAGCCGTCAATGTAATTTTATCAGCATCTGCATTATATGATTGCATTAGATTGTTGGTAAGCATGTTGATGTATTGTTGAATATCAATGCTGTCAATGCTTTCTCCCTGGTAAAGGTTTTGATGGATATAAGCCATGCTTTGTACCCGTTGACTTCCTTCCTGAAATTTTTCTGCAGTTTTACTGTCATCGGTTGCCTCCGATTGAAGGTCTAGCAAACTGGAAATAACTTGTAAATTATTTTTAACCCGGTGATGTATTTCCCGGTTTAATACTTCCAAATCGGCTCTTTGTTTTTCAATGATACTATTTTTGCTGCGTTGCTTTCCGTACTGATACAATATTACTGCTCCGGCAATGGCAAGCAATCCAATTCCCGATAGTAAAAGACGGTTTCTTTTTTTACCATCGGCAAGTAACTTTTCCTGTAAATCATTTTCTCTGGCAAGAGAAACAGAAAGTAATTTTTCTTTTTCCAGTTCGCTGAACTTTAATTCTTTTTCTCGTTCAGCCAGAGCTGCTAATTGTTGTTGTTGCAGAATAGTAGAGTCTTTTAAAATATTTTCTCTTTCCAATCCAATTCGTTGTTCCATTTCACGCTGCAGTTCCAACGCATTCAGTTTGCTTTGGGAGTTCAATAATTCAATTTCTTTTTCTTTTTTTGCTGTTTCATACTTTTTTTCAAGCTCCAGCGCCATTTCATTATTAGTAATGTCAGAAATTTTTGCATTTAATTCCATCAACTGGTTAGCAGTTAATATCGCTTCGGTTGTTTTTCCTGTTTTTATTTGTAATTTATATATGTACTGCAGGTTGGGATATACATCAGCCGGTACACTTTTTGAAATAAAAAAATCCCTGTTTTCATACAAATATTTAAGGGCCTCTTCCGGCTGTTCTTCAGCTTCTAATAGTGCTGCAATATGTATATTGGTTGCTGCGGCTGCCTGGGTATAACCAGTTTTTATATTTTCATCTCGTACCGACTTCATAAAACTAATTTTTTCGGATAAGGATGTTTTTCCCCAGTTGATAAAAAGGAGGCTATGTACCGGGTCCTTCCGAAAATCTTTTTTGCCAGCTTTTACAAATTCTTCATGTTCCCGAAGTATAGTAGCAAATTTTTCCGGGTTATTTTGCAGCGAATACAAATTTCCAAGCCGGTTTATCATCAGGCCATGATCCATACGGATACCTTCTTTTTTAGTAAGGTTATAGGCTTTGATATAATATTCTTCTGCTTTGGAGTAATTATTATAAGCATAAAAGACCTCTGCCATTCCATTATAAATAAACCAGTTTGAATAAGGGCTAAAGGAGTTGTTCAATTTTTCGGCTTGCTGTAAATAGTATAAAGATGAATCATACTTAAGCATCAGCCGGAAATATTGGGAACTGAAGTAAAAATAGTTGGCGAGTGTGCCCTTAGTTACGCTTGGGTCAATATATACATCTGCTTTTCGAATAGTGGTCAGTGCTTTTTCTGGTTGCCGTTGCATTTGATCAACTTTACTTAACTGGCTATAAAGCTGTACTATTTGATTATTATTTCCCTTTACTTGTTTGGCAAAAGAAAGACCCATGTTAAAACAATAAGCAGCACTATCTGGCAAGGCTCTCATGTGAAAACGTCTTCCCAAAAATTGCAGTGTATCTGCCTTTTGCTGAGGGTCAGAAATAGCTTGTAGTATTTTTTCAACAGATTGTCCTTGTACTAGCTGGCAGTAGCAGGCGATGAATAGTATGATAATTATTTTTTTCACGAACGATATATTGCAGAAGGTACGAATTTTATAAAAAGGGGACAAGAATGCCAAAGTTCCCGACTGCTTTTTTTCTTTGATAACACTGGGGTGTGATTTTGGTTACTTTCTGGTATTTATTTTAAGTTTGGCCTATGAATGATTACCAGGAATATTTTGATGCCAATAAGCAACTTTGGAACCAGCGAACGGTAGTGCATAAGGACTCATCATTTTATAATCTTGCCGGTTTTAAAAATGGCGAAACAGTTTTAACTCCTATTGAACTCAATGAATTAAAAAATGTGAGTGGCAAAACAATGCTGCACCTGCAATGCCATTTTGGAATGGATAGTTTGGATTGGGCAAGAAGAGGTGCTTTTGTAACAGGAATTGATTTATCAGACATCGCTATCAGTGAAGCAAAAAAACTAAATGATGAATTGAAACTGAATGCAAAATTCGTTTGTAGTAATGTGTACGATTTAAGAGAACAACTTGATGCAAAATTTGACATAGTCTTCACCTCATACGGAACAATTGGCTGGCTACCCGATTTAGATAAATGGGCTGCTATAGTGAGTCATTACTTAAAGCCGGGTGGATTATTTTATATCGCAGAGTTTCACCCGGTGCTATGGATGTTTGATGATGATTTTACACATATTAGATTTCACTACGACAATAGAGAGATAATAGCTACAGAAAGTGAAGGCACCTATACAGATCGCAATGCACCTGTTTCCGGTAAAGAATATAGCTGGAACCATAGCATCAGCGAAGTACTGAATGCATTGATAAATGCCGGTCTGAAAATTGAATTTTTTAATGAATACATGTATTCGCCTTATCCTTGTTTTAGAAATACTATTGAGACTGAAAAGGGTAAATGGCATATTAAAGGGATGGAGGAAAAATTGCCAATGGTGTATAGCATTAGAGCTGTTAAACAATAATCAAAACCCTTATCTTCGCCCCGAAAAATTAGCTCCATGTTACCGAAGTACAAAAGAATCCTCCTCAAACTTTCTGGCGAAGCGTTAATGGGTGATAAAAGTTTTGGCTTTGACAACGATGTCATTGCACAATATGCACAAGACATTAAATCCATTACAGAATTAGGTGTTCAGGTAGCGGTAGTTATTGGAGGGGGTAATATTTACCGGGGAATGAATGAAGCTGAAACGGGAATTGAAAGAGCACACGGCGACTATATGGGCATGCTGGCTACGGTTATTAACGGTATGGCGTTGCAGGCTGGTCTTGAAAAAGTAGGAGTCTATACCCGCTTACAGAGTGCTATTAAGATGGAGCAAATTGCTGAACCTTATATCCGCCGCCGTGCCATCCGCCATTTGGAAAAAGGCAGAGTGGTAATTTTTGGCGCTGGTACCGGCAATCCTTATTTCACAACAGATACAGCCGGCTCTCTACGGGCTATTGAAATAAATGCTGATGTAATATTAAAAGGAACAAGAGTTGATGGCATATATACAGCCGATCCGGAAAAGGATTTAACAGCTACAAAATACAATGTCATTACTTTCCAGGAATGTATCTCACAAAATCTGAAAGTAATGGATATGACCGCCTTTACACTTTGTATGGAGAACAGTCTTCCTATTATTGTTTTTGATATGAACAAAGAAAGTAACCTGCGCAGGGTAGTAACCGGCGAGAAAGTTGGTACATTGGTTCGAGCATAGGGTTTTACGTATCTATCCTAAGTATATTTACTATTTTTTTCGCTACACAATCTACTATATTGCAGCTTGTCCAATGCCGCCTGTGAAAAACTATTGATATCAATCTCCTTATTTTTCAATAGTTTTCAAATCATTTATTGTGTATTATGGCGAGCCTTTCACTTACCCTTGTTGAGATAATT
>LNFM01007273.1_pt1 | contig 17468 bp, 16 predicted proteins | sample 596031 | NCBI WGS metagenome assembly LNFM01 (sample SAMN04254537, study PRJNA301005) | activated carbon metagenome | isolation source: dual media filters at the Ann Arbor, Michigan drinking water treatment plant | place: USA: Ann Arbor | reverse complement strand
CGCGGGCTTCGCTGCCTCCGCGGGCTTCGCTGCTTCCGCAGGCTTCGCTGTTTCCGCGGGCTTCGGCGCTTCTGCAGGCTTCGCTGCTTCCGCGGGCTTCGCTGGCTCTGCGGGCTTCGCGGCCTCCGCGGCCTTGCTGAGCATCGCCGGGTTGACCGCTGGCATGCCGATCATCGTGCTCTTCGGAACCGGCTTCTTGGGCGGCTCTGCGGGCTTGGCCTCTTCTTTGGCTCCGCGAAGCGCCTCCCCCAAGAACGCCGACATCTGCCGCATCATCGTGCGGTCCTGCTCGGCGGGCATCTCGGCCTGGGGGTTGGTCTGTCCGAAGAACTCGCTGTTGGTCTCGCCGCCTTGCGGCGCAGCGGTCTCTGCGGGGTCGTCGAAGTGCGGTCCTTCGCCGGGCGACTTGCGCTCGACGATTCGCTCGATGACCGGGACGGACTCCGGTTCGAGCTTGATGAACTTGATCCCCATGCCCGCGGCTTGCCCGCCCTCGGGCTGCTCGCGGCGCCAGACGACGCGACCGACCGCAGCGATGACGGGAGCGCCGTCCTTCAGCTGGATCTCGATCTTCAACAACGTGCCGATCGCCGAGGGCTTCGGAGTCTTGATGAAGATTCCACCGCGAGAAATATCGCCCGCGTATTGGTCGATAAACTCATCGACGGTGGCGCTTTTGTACTTCGCCTTGAGCGTTTGGACCTTTACGCGCTGATCCTTGCGATCGTCGGACATCGTGCTGCCTCTCCTCTTCAAACCGAGCGACGGCGCGACGGTGTCGCCCGGCGTAGAGTGGTCAGGAGCATACCGTCCAAGCTCGAAGAAATGCGACGAAACTGCAACGCTATGGTTCGTCGCGGGTTCACTCGCCCTTTTGGCGCGCTGTCTACAGCCCGCGGCGCCCTTCGAGGGCGCGTCCGAGCGTGATCGGATCGACGTACTCGAGGTCGCCCCCGTGCGGAACGCCCGAGGCGATCCGGGACAGTTTCACCCCGAGCGGTCGCAGCGCTTCCGCCAGAAACAGCGCCGTGGCCTCCCCCTCGACCGTCGGCGGAGTCGCCACGATGACCTCGCTCGTCTGCGCGCGCTCGACGCGGCGGACCAGAGGATCGAGCGGAAACTGGTCGGGTCCGAGCCCCGAGAGGGGATCGAGAAGGGCGTGCAGCACGTGATATCGCCCGCGAAACGTCCCGGCTCGCTCGAGCGCGTCGAGGTCCCACGGCCTCGCGACAACGCAGAGAATCTCGTCGGTGCGCGTCACGTCGCTGCAGATATGGCAGGTCTCTCGACCCGTGTAGGTCCCGCACACCGAGCACTTGCGCACCCGTTCGGGCAGCGACGCGACGGCTTCGCCGAGGGCCTTGGCGAACTGCGGTCCTGTCGCGAGCAGGCTGTAGGCCATGCGCCGCGCAGACTTCTCGCCCACGCCAGGGAGGCGGGCGAGCAGCCTCACTGCAGCGCCGATGGGGTCGTCCTCGCTCACTGTTAGTAGAGCCCGGGGATCTTCGCCCCGCCGGTGAGCTTCTCGAGCTCTGCGTCGAGCGTCTTGGTGGCGGTCGTCAACGCCGCGTTCACCGTTGCGGCGATCGCCTCGAGGACCAGGGCGCGATCGTCGCTGGAGTAGAAGGCTGGCGCGACGTCGATCGACACGACTTCACGCGCGCCGTTGACGATCACAGTGATCTGGTCGTTGGCGCCCTTCACTTCGAAGGTCTTCTTCTTGAAGGCCTCTTTGGTCTCTTCGATCTTGCGCTGAACCCTGCTGGCCTGGCGCAGGACCTCGTTCATTCCACCGCGAAAATTCATGGTTCGAACGAGAGTTGTACACCTCAGGTGCCCGGGATGTCTCCGGGCAGTTCGATCTTTCGAATTTCACCGCCGACCAACGAGAGAAACCGGCGCACGAGCGGGTGCGCTCTCGCTGCCTCGATCTTCGCCGCGCGCGCCGCTTGCCGTTGCGCTTCTTTGCGTTGCGCGATCGAGGGCACCTTGTCGGGCAGCGCTCCGGTGACGAGCTCGAACACGGGAGGCGCTTCGCTCGCGAAGGCCTTCTGCGCCGCTCGAAGCACGGCCTCTTGAACGTCCGGAGCCGAAACCTTGCGGGCGTAGAACGAGTTGGCCTCGAACGCGAGCGAGACCTTCTTCGCGCTCACTTCGAGGGGCACCCCTTGCTCGAGGATCGCGAGCGGCGCGCCATCGAGCGCAGCGAGCACGGTCGCCCACAAATCAACGTTGCCCTCTGCCGAGCGCACATCGAGCAGGTCCACCCGCGGCGCGGGCGGCGCCTCGGGAGCGGCGACCGTTGTGCTCTCGCTGACAGGGGGCTTCTGCGGCTGCGCGCCCCGGGCGCGGACGCTCTCGAGCCATTTCGGCGCCGGAGGCGCGACGGCGGCGGGCGAGGGCGGGGCGACTGCGGGCGCGGGCGGCTGGACGATGGCAGCGGCTGCGGCTGTTCCTCCGCGGACCACTTCGAAGCGCGGAGCTGGAGCAGCGGCCGATGGTTGTGCGCTGGAGAGCGTCGGGCTCGAAGGGCTCGAGGCAGACGGCGGTTGCGCGCTGGCGCGCGGCGCGTTGGGGTTCGCCGGCGTCGTGTGCGCGCCGGTCGAGAGGCCCGAGCCGTGCTGTGCTGGTGCGCTGCTGGTGGGCGACCCGCCGCCGGGCCGCTGAGGGCCTGAGAATCCTCCGCGCGGCGGCGCTGCTTTGGGATCGCTTCCTGCGCTGCCGGACCCGAGCTTTCGCTCGAGGTCGACGAGGCGCGCGATCAGCTCGTCCACTGGGACGAGCGCTGGCCTGTGCGCGAGCCGCACGAGCGCCATTTCGAGCACCCACCGCGGCTCGCGGGCGCGGGCGACGTCGTCGACCGTTCGAGACCAGGCGAGAAAGAGCCGCTCGAGGTCCGCGGCGTCCGCGCTCTTGGCGATCGCGAGCACATCCGCGCGCTCTTCGTCCGCGAGGTCGAGCATCGAGCCGGGCTCGTGAACGATCCGCCCCACGACGAGGTCTCGCCAGAGCGAGAGAAAATCCCGCGCGAACGCGTGCAGGTCGTACCCCTGATCGGTCACTTGCTGCACGATCGAGAGGGCCTTGGTGGGGTCCGCTGCGAGCACGGCGCGCGCGAGGTCGTACAGGACCTGTCGATCTGCGACGCCGAGCAGCCGGGCGACCTCGGGGCCCGAGAGCGCCCCGGTCGAGCCAGCGATCACTTGATCGAGCAGCGAGAGCGCGTCGCGCATCGAGCCAGCGGCCTCGCGCGCCACGAGCGACACCGCGGCGTCGTCGAAGCCGACGCCTTCAGCCTTCAGGATGTGCTCGACGCGACCGCGGATCTTCTGCGCGGGCAGGAGCTTGAAGTCGTACCGCTGACAACGGGACAAAATCGTGATCGGAACCTTGTGCGCCTCCGTGGTCGCGAACACGAACTTCACGTGCGGCGGCGGCTCTTCGAGGGTCTTGAGCAGCGCGTTGAACGCGCTGTTCGAGAGCATGTGCACCTCGTCGATGATCACGATCTTGTAGCGGTCGCGCGCGGGTAGATACGGCAGCGACTCTTGCAGCTCGCGGATGCTCTCGACCTTGGTCCACGTCGCGCCGTCGATCTCGCGCACGTCCACGTCGCAAGATCGTGTGATCTCCTCGCACGCCGAGCACTTGCCGCACGGCTCGACCGTCGGCCCCTCGCTCGAAAGGCAGTTGAGCGCCTTGGCGAGCACGCGCGCAATGGTGGTCTTGCCCACGCCGCGAGGCCCGGTGAAGAGAAACGCGTGGGCGATGCGGCCCTGCGCGAAGGCGTTGCGCAGCGTCTGCGCGACGTGCTCCTGCCCGACCAGGTCCGCGAACGTCTGCGGTCTCCACTTGCGTGCCAGGACGAGATAGCTCATCGCCCGATCACCCTAGCCGTCTCTGTCGCGCGCTGTCCATTCGGCGACCATTCGAGCGCTGCGCGCAGGGGACGCCGCCGCGCTCGATGAGCGCGATTTGCGTGGTATCGTGTTGGTCACGGTGAAGACGAGACGAAGGTCGACCGTCGGCGGACCGCGGCACACCGCGCGCGCAGCAGCGTTGTTCGCGGCGGCGATGGTCCTCGCGGGTCGCTCTGCGCTCGCGCAGAGCGCGCCTGGCGCGACCGCGGCGGAGTCGAGCGGCGAGGTCTTGCTCGAGCCGATTCGAGTTCCTGCGGAGTTTCCTGCGGTGGACGGCGTTGCGCCGTGGGTGATCGTCGCGCCGAGCGGGGCGGACGCTTCGCGCTCGAGCCCGGCGTCCAGCCGCGACGATTCGATGACCCTCGCCCGGTGCAGCGCCAGGCAGCGCGTGTTTTTCGACGAGCAAGAGCAGATCTATCGACCGTGTCCAGACTTTGGCGCGGCGATCTCCGCCGCGGACCATCGTGAAGACGACGGCCAGCCAGGCTCCGCGCGGTGCCGAGCGGGTGAGGGGACGTACTTCGACCGCCGCGGTCAGATCTTTCGTCGGTGCCCGGCTTCGCGCGCGGCGATCGTCGCGGCCGCGCGCTACGAAGCCTCGTCTCGTGCCTCGATCCGCGCCTCGACCCGCGCCTCGACCACTCATCCGCGTTGTCGAGCGGGCGATACGACCTTTTGGGACGCGCGCGAGCAGCTCTTTCGACTCTGCGACGCGCCGATCGCGCCGAGCTCGACCGCGGGAAAGCCTCCTAACCGCCGCTCCCCGACCCCCCGTACGCGCTGTCGCCCCGGCGACGCGACCTACTGGGACGCGCGCGAGCAGCTCTTTCGACTGTGTCAGTGAGACGCCCAACGTGAAGAAATCCCCATCGCCCGCGAAACACGTCCTGGCGCTCGGCGTCGCTTGGACGCTGTCGACAGAGGCCCTCGCGATCGACGGCGTTCGATGGCCGACGAGCGCGGCGATCAACCGCAACGATCCCATCGCTGCGCTGCGCTGGCCCGCTGGCGGCTGGACGTGCGTGTTGTCGCGCGACACCGTCACCACGCCGCGCGCTGCGCAGACCGCGCTCACGCTGCTCGATCGTCGCGTCGCAGATCGACCGACCGACGCGAGGGCTCACGCGTATCGCGCCGTCGCGCTGAGACTCCTGGCGCGTCCCGACGAGGCGCGTCGCGCGATCGATCGCGCGATCGCGATCGACGCGACCGTGACCGATGATCCGGACGTGGGCCTGACGCGGGCGTATTTGCTCGCGAACGAGGGGCAGCTGCAGCAGGCGGTCGACGTCGCGCGCCGCGCGCTCCCGAGGCTGTCGGGCGCGCTCGACGCGAGGCTCGAGGCGAGCATCGAGGTCGCGCGCTGGTCTCTGCAGCGAGGCACCGACGGGGTCGCTCCCGCGCTCTCGATCCTGCGCGAGTCCGCCGCGGTTCAGCCGCCGGATCCGACGCTTCGCAGCACGCTCGCGTTCGCGCTGGTGCTCGCCGGGCGCCAAGACGAGGCCCGCGAGGTCGCGCGCTCGGGCCCCGTCGTCACCACCGGAAGCACCGCCCCCCGCCCCCTTCGAGGAACGCTCGTGCCCGACGTCGTCGACGCCGCTGCGGGCGTCGCGGTTTCGCTCAGCGATCACGCGTACGACGCCACGCAGATCCTCGAGCGCACGTCGAGCGCGACCGCCGTCCCCGCGTCGATTCGCCCCGCGCTGAACTCCGCGCTGCAGGTCGCTCGCGCCACGCCGCGCCCGCCGCCGCCGCCGCCACCGCCGCCGACGATCCGTCGGAGATACTACGACGACGAGGAGTGATGCCCGACCGCTCGCTCGTCTCGCGTCGAATCCAGGGTGCGCTCTTTGCGCTCGCGATCTCGTCGGCGAGCGCGGTCGCCGCCGCCCAAGATCTGCAGGGCGCGCCGCTGTGGATCGAGCGCTGGACCGCTGCGATGGACCCTCGTCGAGCGCGCGTCGATGCGCTCGCCGCGCGGGCAGAAGCGAGCTTCGAAGAAGCGACCGTGCGCACGGCGGAGCTCAGGATGTCGGCTCGACAAGCGTCCTCGGTGTTCGCCTTCGAAGAGCAGCGTCGGATCCGCGCGCTGCTCGACGCGGCCGTGCGCGACGCTCGGGAGGCGCTCGCCATTGCCCCGAGCCACGGGCTGGCGCGCTATGTCGTCGCGCGGGTTCGGGAGCAGCTCGACGCGCCTCCTGCAGAGATCATCGCGGCCACCAACGCAGCGCTCTCGTCGCTCGCCGCGGACGAGCGCGAGCGTCGAGCGCTGCTGTCGTTTTCGCTTGGCGTCGCGCACACGCGGCTCGAGCAGCACGCGCTCGCGCGCGACGCGTACGAGAGCATCGTGGACGATCCGGGCGCTCCGGGGCGCTCGACGGCGCTCTGCAACCTCGCCGAAGTGCACATGTACCTCGGCGAGGTGACGCGCTCGCTCGAGCGCTATCGAGAGTGCGCGAGGCTGATGCCGACGAGCGCGACGGCGTTCTGGGGCCTGGCGGTCGCGCACGACCGCGCCGCGCACGACGCCGACAGCCGGATCGCTGCGGACCGCGCGATCTCGATCGACCCAGACATGCGCGACATCGAGGGCGAAGGCGTCTTCTATGTCCCCGCGTTCGAGCGGCACTATTACATGGCGATCGCGCGCGAAGCGCAGGCGCGACGGCTCGGCGAGGCCTCGACGCTCATCAACGCGCTCGCGTCGTGGCGCGCGTACACGAGGGAGGGAGGGCCCTTGGCTCCTTGGCTCGACCGCGCGCAGGCTCACATGCGCTCGATCGAGGTCGAGCTCAGCCTGCGGACTCGTCCTCAGCGTCCCTCGTCGAACGCTCTGCCGTCGCGCCCGTCGCCGAGGGCTCTCCGTGCTGGACCAGCGCAGCGCGCAGCTTCTTCGCCGCGGTGAGCAGTCGAGTCTTCACCGTCCCCAGCGGGAGCCCGAGCTGCTCGGCGATCTCCGAGTGCGACAGTCCGCCGAAGTACGCGAGCTCGAGCGCCTCGCGCTGCTCGGTCGATAGGGTCTCGATCGCGGCGCGCACCGCCGCCGCGCGCTGTCCGCGAGCCGCGTTGCTCTCGGGCGAGTCGGGGCGCAGCGATTCGTCGACGAGGATCTCGATTTTGTGTGCGTCTTCTCGGCGCGCCTTGCGTCCCTTGGCGCGGAGCAGGTCGATGGCGCGGTTGCGCGTCAGCGTCGCGAGCCACGTCCCGGCGCTGCCGCGCGTTCGATCGAAGGACGGCGCTTCGCGCCACGCGCGCACAAAGGCGTCTTGCACCACGTCTTCGGCGTCCGCGTGCGTTCGCACGATGCGCAGCGCCAACGCGAACAGCGTCGAGCAAAAACGATCGTAGAGCGCCAGCAGCGCGCTGTGGTCGCCGCGGCCTGCGCTCTCGATGAGCTGCTCTGGCTCTGCTTGCTCGGCGACGTCGTTCACGCTCGAAACTTCGAGCCCGTTCCGTGAGCTCGCTCCCTCGTAGACGGCGATAGAATTCCTGCCAAACACGCGGTGTGTCAACGAGCGGTCGCGGCGCGCTCGAGTTCTGCGCTCGCGCCCCCTTGCATGCTTCGTGTTTGCGACGTAGTGTTCGCGTCCTTTCGCGCAATTAGCTCAGTTGGATAGAGCGTCGGCCTCCGGAGCCGAAGGTCACAGGTTCGACTCCTGTATTGCGCGCCCTGGGAAGTGCACGGGGTCCGCAGCGCACGACGGCCTCGGCGCCATGGTCGCTTCAAGCGATCGCGGGGTCGCTGTGCGCGAAGCCTTCCGTTGGAAGAAGACACGCGACGGGCTCGAGTCGTCGGTCAATCCAGCTCTCCGACACGTCGATGGGTCTCTTCGGCTTGCAGCAGCTCGAGCACGCGGGGCGGGGGACGAAGCACGCGGCCTTCGCGAGAGACAAACGCGTGTCGCGTCCGACCGGTCGCGGCCAGGGCCCGGTCGCTCACGCGTCGCAGCGCGTAGTCGAAGGTGATCGACGCGTGCTTGACCTCCGAGAGGATGACGTCGAGCTCGACGACGTCTTCGTAGCGGAGGGGTGATTTGTATTTCACCGCGACGTCCACGACCACGACGAGGACGCCGGCGTCCTCCATTTCGCGGTAGGCCGCCTCGCGACGACGACAGAATTCCTCACGACCCCGCTCGAAGTACCGAAGGTGGTTGGTGTGATGCAGAAATCCCATGCGATCGACCTCGACGTAGTGGACGCGCATCCGCACAGAGCTCTGCGCGAGGGGGGTGGGCTCGGTCTCGTGGCTCATCGTGCGTCTCTGTATCGCAACTCCGCCTCGGGTTGGAGACACGCGCGCTGAGCGGGCGCTCATCGTTCGTCACCCGTGCGTTGTCCGCGGAACATGCCGCGCTCCGTCGCGCCTCCGCGGATGGCGCTTGCGAGCGGCGCTTGCTGCGGCGCCGCCGCGTGCGCTCAACGCTACTCGCGCCTCGCGCTGCGGATGATGCGCTGACACGCGCTGTGTCCGCGCTGATCTCCCTCGCGCACGGCGCACGCGGCCAGCACCGAGCGCTGCTGGTGATGCACGTACACGACGAGCTCGCGCACGGCCGCCTGCTCTTCGACGCGCTGTTCGCTGTCGATCCACGCCGCGCGCTCGCCGCGCAGCTCGCGCTCGACAGCGCTGCGCACGGTCGCGCCTCGCGCCTCGAAGCGCCGCCGCAGCGTCGCCAGCTCTGCGCGCTCGACGCGCTCGCTCGCAGGGCTGAGCGCGATCGTGACGGCTACTTGCGCCTCGTCGCGGGAGGGGCTCGTGAACAGTCGCGCTCCGTTGCCGCGTCCCTCCCGAAAGTCACCTGGCAGGATGAGCGCCACCGAACCATCTTCGACGACGCGACCCGAGCTCGGCGCCTCACCTGTGCGCGGAGCGCGGGTGACGCTGTCGAGGATCGCGCGACACACCGATTCGAGTTGTCCCTGAAGACGCGCAGCGAACGAGCAGCTCACAACGTACAAGCGCCCGTCGAGCGCGAGCGCCGCGCTCATGGTGCGGACGTGCGTCACCCTCGCAGGGATTCGCAGCTCGAAAGACAGGTCGTCCCGAGACAACGCCGTCGGCAGGCCGAGCGGCGCGATCGTCCAGCCTTCGCGCTCGGCGCGAGCGCGAAACACCGCGACGTTGCGGTCGTGCGCCGCTCGGTCTTCGGCCGCGTCCGACGTGACCGCGAAGAACCGCCCGTCCGAGCCGACGAGGCGCGATGGGTCCTCTGAGCGCGGAGGTCGCCACTCGGATGTTCGCGAAAAGCGCATTCCGAACGCGCGAAAGTCACCCTCGACCCGCGGCCCAACGCTACCGCGCGGAGGGCGGGGGCCAGAGGTCTCGACGCCTTGCGTCGCGCAGCCTGCGGAGAGACACGCTCCCACCAGGAGGGCGCTGACGCCTCGCGCCGCGGCGATCGATCGCCGGCGATTGGATCGAAGACGACCACGCGGACTGGCGACGCACGCGGCCGTCGCAAGCGAATCCATGAACGACCGCGCAACGCGAACACGACGATCCCCATCGAGGTCGAGTGGGCCGAGCTCCTTCACAGCGATGACGGAGTACCACACCGCTCGCCGCGGGGCTCTGTTACCCTCGGTCGACGCTGGGCGCGACGCCGCGTGCAGCCCGAGGACAGGCAACGATGCAGCGATTCACTTATCTAGGGCTGGTGTTCGCTTCGACCGCGCTCGCGATCGGCTGTTCGGGCGGCACCATGGAGACGCCAGACGCTGGCGTGACGCCGGACACCGGCGTGACGGCGGACACCGGCGTCGTTCCGATGGACACGGGCGTCGTGCCGATGGACACCGGCGTTGCACCGACGGACACCGGCGTGGTGCCGACGGATTCACGGGTGACCGACACGGGCATCGCGCCCGACGTCGCCGGTGATGGACCGGTCTCTCGGTGCGCGGCGGGCGTCGACAGCGACGGTGACGGCGTCCCCAACGACGTCGAGTGCATGAACATGACCGATCCGCTCAACCCGGACTCGGACATGGACGGGCTCTCGGACGGCGTCGAGCGTCGCTACGGGCGCGCGTGCGTGGCGACCGCGCCGGCGATGCAGCGAAGACCGCCGGTGGCGTGCACGGCGATGGCTCTGTGCATGGCCGGCGAGATGTGCCGAGGGCTCGACCCACGAAATCGAGACACCGACGGCGACGGAGTCAGCGACGGCGAAGAAGACTCCGACGGAAACGGGACGATCGACACGAGCCGCGGAGAGACCGACCCGCGCCTCGCCGACACGGACGGCGACGGCGTCGGCGACGGGATGAGCGGCATCGCCATCTGCCGTCCGTCGGGGCTCGCGACGCTCGTTCAGAGCGGGGTTCCTGCGGGGCCGACGCAGCTCGGGTACGCGCCCTCCTGGCGCAACTCCGGTCGCGTGACGGGTACGATGATGCGCGGAGGGATCGCGCTCGAGGACCCCACCGCGGGCGTCGCTGCGTTTGCTGCGGTCGTCCCGTCGGTGGGCGACGTCAACGCCGAGAGCGCGCGCATCGAGCGCATCGTCACCATGGCGCTGGGCGCAGGCGTCTCGCCGGTGCTCGTCGGCCGCGGCCTCACGACACACGAAATGAACCCCGCCGTCACGAGCACCTACCGCGTCGCGCGCATGACGACGGCGTCGGCGCTTCGAGACGCGGTCATCCTGCCGCTCGTCGGCGCCGCGGCGCCTCCCATGATGGCCGCTGTGGGGGCGTCCGCTGAGTTCTACGTGGACATCACCACGGTGCGCAGGACCATGGGCGCGTCGATGGGCGCCAACGACGTCATCGTCGCGGTCTCGCCGCGGGCGAGCTACGACAACCCGACGCTCACCACCGCGACCCGCGTGGTCGACCTGGTCAACACCACGGCCGTCGCGCAAAACGACAAGGGCCTCGGGTTCAACTGCCAGACCTTTCGCGCGGGCGGCCCGCCGCAGGTGGACTTCTTGATGACCGTCGACACGTCGGCGTCGATGGACCCGCACCAGCAGCGCATCGGTCGGACCGCGAGCATCTTGTTCTCGAACATGGCCGCCGCGGGGGTCGATTTTCGTGTGCTGGTATTGTCCGCCGAGGGAGAGCGCGGGTTCACGTTTTCCGGCGCTGCGCCGTACGTGACCAGCGCGACGCCGATGGGCGCCAACGAGCTCGCGTACGACGTGACGGTCGACCCGTACATGGCCATGGCCGCAGACACGTCCGCGCCGTACCCGGTTCGCTCGGGGATGTTTCAAGTGCAGCTCGGCGAAGAGCCGATCGCCGCCGCGGTTCGCGCGCACTTGTCGCTCGGGCCGATGGCGCCCGCGACGACGCCCGCGGCGTGGAGGCTTCGGCCCCGCGCGCAGCTCGCGGCGTTCTTCGTCGCCGACGAGACGGGCTCCAACGACGATCTGCGGTACTTCTCGCGCGACGTCCCGCTGTGGGGCGCGACGTACGCCGATCGCTTGCGCAACGTCGTCAGCTACTTCCGCACGAACAACATCCTGACGTTCGGCATGGTCAACACGCCGGACCCGGCGGTGATGTGCGCGCCCGCCAGCGCTGCGGACATGCGCCGCTGCGTGATCGTGCAAAACGGCGGCGCGTACCTGGACGTCGCGCGCGCGACGGACGCAGAGGCGGACGCCGCGATGCGACGCATCGTTTCGGCGGTGGTCGGCGCGGCGAGCCCGTATCGCCTGACGCGGCCCGCGATCACGAGCACGATCAAGGTCCGCGTTCGCGGCATGGACGTCCCGCGCTCTCGCGACAACGGGTTCGACTACGACTCCGTGGCCAACTCGATCGTCTTCTACGGCGCGCGCTTTCGCCCGAACATGGGCGACGAGGTCGTCGTCTCGTACCGACTGTGGCAGCCCTGCCCCTCGCGCGGAGCGACGTGTCGCACCGACGCCGAGTGCTGCCAGCCGCTCGTGTGCAACGGCGGCCGCTGCGACCGTCCCTGCGTCAACCTCAGCGGGACGTGCGTGGACAACGCCGACTGCTGCGCGCCCAACGTGTGCACGGCGGGTCGGTGCGCTCCGCCGACGACCTGCAGGCCCGCTGGCGATATGTGCACGCGCAGCGAGGACTGCTGCGCGCCCAACTCGTGCGTGAGCGGCCGCTGCACGCCGCCGATGCCGTGCAGGCCGGTCGGCGACATGTGCTCGACGCCGATGGACTGCTGCGATCGCAACTGCGTGGGCGGCCGCTGCGCGCCGCCTCCGTGCCGAATGGTGGGTCAGTCTTGTAGCTCGGCGTCGGACTGCTGCGACCGCAACTGCATCGGCAACGTCTGCGCTCCGGGCTGAGCGCGCGAGCTCGATCGCACCCACGTTTTCAAAGCGCGCTCGATCGAGCAGGCGTGTGCGCCGGAGCAAGCGCCGAAACACACGGGGGTGGGGGCTTCGCGACGCGCGAGGGGACCGTGAGGTCCGCGCGCCGCGGCGGCGCTCACTGCTGGCGGTTGACGGGCTGGCTGAACACGACGTTGGTCGACGGCGACCCCACGTTGGCGTCGACCTCTGCGGTGATCTGAACCTCGAACGAGGTCTCGGGAACGGTCGTGTCCCGAAGCTCTCCCGTGCGCGAGCCGTCGACGTACGCGAGCGAGCCGACTCGGGCCCAGGGCGTGCTGCCGTTGCGGCGCTGCCACACCATGAAGACGGTCCCGTTGGTGACGAGGCGCGAGGCGGGCGGGAGGTTCGAGGCGCGGACCTCGAGGCGCGTGTTGTTCTGGCCGGCGTTGACGTGCGCGACGACCTCGGCGTCCGCGCCGGGAGCGCGCTGGGAGCTCTGCACCTGATAGCGGAGCGGTCCGCCGCAGGCTGCGAGGGTCGCGAGCAACGTGATGGTGGAGATAGCGCGGGTCAGTTTCGAGCGGGTTCGATCCATGTTCACTCCCTATCCGGTCGGCAGACCAAGGTTACCTATCACGGCTGGAAGAACGGCGTCGAGATTGTTCATCGTTGACAGTTGAGCGAAACGTTTGGAAAGGGAGCGCACCGTGTCCCGATCGGCAGCGTCGAAGCGCTTCTCCCTCGTGCTGCTCGCGCAGATGTGTGCGGCGAACGTCGCGTTGGCGTATCCGATCGAGCGAGGACGTCGCCTCTCGGCGCGCGTCGAGGGGCCGATCGTCGAGAGCGAGAGCCGCCTCGCGATCGACGAGCAGACGGTGCGCGTCCGCTGCGATCGTGACGAGGGCGCGTTTCGCTGCGCGCTCGACGCAACGATGATCGTCCGCAATCCGACGGGGCGCTCGGTGGTCGAGCGATGGGCGTTCTTCGGCGCTCGCGTCGAGTCGCTTCGCGTCGCGTCGCCCGAAGACGAGAGCGTCGCGATCGCCCAGGGAGAGAGCGGCGACTGGGATCGTGCGCTGCGGCGCGCAGAGGGGTTTGCGTCGAGCGAAGATGGATGGGCCGCTTGGGAGCGCGGATTTCCTCGGCTCCAGCGCCGCGCGATCGAGCTGCGGTTGTTGCCTGCGGGTGAGCTGACGCTGCGAGTTCAATCGGCGCTCGTGCTCACCCGACGGTTCGAGCGTCGCGTCACGGAGTTCGACTCGATCGTGCCTCGGCATCCAATCGTGAGTCCGCGACAGCCGATTCGGACGTTCGATGTCGACTGGCTCTGCGCCAGCGCGGGCGACAGCCCGTCGGTTCGGCGTGTGGTCTTCGAGGTGGACGCTCCGTCGAACGTCCTGCTGGAGATGCGCGCGATCGCGTTGGGAGAGGACGCTGGCGATCCGACGCTGGGGCGCTCGATGGACGGAGCGCGCGTCGGCGGATCGAACGGCCGGAGCCTGTGGCGGTTCGCGATCGCTCCGCACGGATCTGCGGTCGCTCGGCTCGCGCTCAGCCTGACCGAGCCCGAGCCGATCGTGCGACGCGGAGGACCGCTGTTGGCCGTGGGCTTTTCGTTGGATGGCGGCGTGACTCCGAGGGTGTTCGTCCGCGCTGGCTACGAGCTTGGTCTAGGACGGTTCGTGCACTGGCAGAGCACGGTCGAGAGCAGCTTCGCCTCGCTCGACAACGCGCTGGTGGTCGCGACCTTGCTCGAAGTGTCAAGCCCGTGGTTCGTCCGGCTTCCCTGGCTGTTGCCCTTGTCCTTCGGGGCGGGGGCGTCGCTGCGCGTACCGTCCGCTCTCCCTTCGATTCGCGCGCAGCTCGGGGTGCAGTTCGTCGGAGTTGGCCTGGTGTTGCACGGCGACCTGACGCCCTGGGAGCCTTCGTTCTTCCGCGAGTGGGGACTCGGACTTCGCGGGTCGCTCTGAGACCGCTGATCGAGTTGACGACGGTTCAATGCGTGGCACCATCGCCACGCGTCGTTGTTGCTCCCTTCGTTGCGATGTTCTGCCAACGAGAGCGGTCGGGATCGGCGCGAGTCCCTGCAATATGGCGCCAGGCTGTGCCGAAACGGTGAGACACAAATGAGCGGAGTTCGTTGGTGCGCTTTGAATTTCACCGTTGTGTTCGGCGGGCTCTGCGCCTTCGGTGGCGACGCCGAAGCGCAGCAGATGGCGCCGGACACATCGATTCAAGTGATCGTCGCCGAGCCGTCGCAAGCCCCTGTCGCTAACTCTTCGGTTCGAGTCGACACCCCGCCGCCCCCGCCGTCCGATGATTCGACGCGCCTCGGAGCCATTCAAGTGCGTCCCTCAGCTCCGGTCGGACCGCGGGTGGTGTTGCAACTCGAATCGCATGCGCCGTCGGTCACGCTGTACCGACAGGAAGGTCGCGGCTACGTCGAGCTCTGCCACACGCCGTGCGCTCTTCAGGTCTTTCAGGGGAGCTTCGAGTTTTCTCTCGATCAACAGGGGCGTGACCTGCGCGTCGTCCAGGTGGGGCCGGCGGGATCGCAGCTCTACGTCGACGCCGAGGCCGCTGGAGGAATCAGCGCGCCACGACCGGACGGGATGCCGGTCGCCCCGACGAACACGCTGCAGACCGACGGAAACGCGCGCTTCGCCGCCTCGTGGATGGTGGGCATTGGCGTTGGAGTCGCTGCGTCGGCTGGCCTGTTGTGCGCGTACTTTTCGGTGTTGACGCTCGGGATTCCTGTCGGCGGCTCGACGCGCGATGTGTTCACAGGGTTGGCGGTCGGCAGCGGCGTCATCTCGGGCGGAGGGCTCGCCCTCTCTGCGATCGGGATGTCCATGATGGTCTCCAACAACGGACGGGCTCGTCCGGCGCCGAGGGTGGCGTTGCTTCCCGCGTTCAACGGACTCCAGTTGCTCGGCGCGTTCTGAGCCAGCAACCGGATTGGGGGGGGCGACTGCGCTGGAGTTTGCGCGGAAACGCCGCGAACGCCGCGCTCGGCACACGGCCGGAGGCTCGACCCTCATCGTTACGACGGATTTGTCGCAGCAGCGCGGGGACCTCTGGTGCTTCTTGACCGCTCGCGTCCCGCTGCTCTATACGGGCTTCGGATGTGGAAGCTCGACCTTCGCTTCATCGCGGATGCTGCGATGTTCGAGTTCAGAGTCGTTCGTCTCACATCCACGGGAGAAACATCATGCGGAGTGGATGGATCAAGGGACTCGCGCTGCTGGTGCTCGTAAGCACTGGTGCGTGTGCGAACCTTCGGCTGATCGAGACTGGTCAGGCTGGCAAGGCTTGGGTCGTCAACCTCAACAACGGGCAGGTCTACAACTGCGAGGCCAACGGCCCTCAGGCTGTTTGCTTTCCTGCCAACACCAACTGATCGGGAGGACAAGACGATGAAAAAAGCGATTGTCGCACTGATGCTTGCTGGCAGCCTCAGCGGATGCTGGCAGGCGATCACCGGCGCAAGCACCACGAGCCAGCAGGTCAACGGAGACCTTTGGTACAGCGCCCAAACCTACTTCCTCGGATTGGGGACCGGGTCGGTGGTTCGCTACTGCGCTGCTGCTCAAGGTGGACCTGCGACGTGCACGACCGCGCGCTTCAACTGAAGCTCGCGTCGTTGCTGTTCGCCGTCGCGTCGACGCTCGGCTGTGAGCGTGTGGCAGCGGCGCCGCCGTCTGCGACGCCGCCCGCGAGCACCGTCTGGTGGAGAGAGCAGCTGCACGATGTGCAGTTGCGCGGCGGGGGAGTCGCGACGACCCCTCCAGGGCGGGAAGAAGTCTTGCTCTCCGCGCTCTACACCGCGGGACGACGGTGGTCGCAGCAATGCGCTGCGCGGCCCGAGCATCTTCCCGCTCGGGAGGTTCGCATCGAGTTCGATTTGCGCTTGAACGAGCAAGGCAAGATCGTCCGAGCGCGTCCGCGCAGCGCGCTCTCGCTCGGCGTTTGCCTCGCAGAGGCGATGGAGGCCAGCGCGCCGCTCGGCCACTCGTTTGCGTCGCCGACCGAGCTCGTTGTGCAGCTCCAGTTCGAGCGCGATCTGCGTCCCTGACGCGGTCGCGATGACCGCTGCTCGGCGCCGGCCCCGTCGGCCTGCATCGGTCTTCGCGCTCGCGCGAAGCGTTAGCGCTCGCGCGAAGCTTGGACGACCGAGCCATGTCCGCCTGGTCCCAGCTTCGACCGACGCGTCGAGCACGCATGTGTTGCGCTTCGCGCCGCCGGGCAACGCATGTGCCGGACGCATGGACATTGCTCGTCGCAGAGCATCCGGTTGTCATTGACGGTGACCGGTCGCTTTGGGACGCTTCGCCCTCTTTGCCGACGGGAGCTTCGGCGCATCGCTGCAGTGCTTCTGTTCGACGCACCACGGAGAGACCTCATGACTGCGATCACGATCACCCTCGCGGACCTCGACAGGCTCGCCGAGGCCGAGGCCCCCGACCTCTGCGACGCGATCATCGCGCTGGCTCAGAGCGAGCCACCCCCGCGCGAGACGCCTCTGCCCGAGGGGGCCATCGCGCCCGAACAGCTCCTCTCGCAGCTCTATTCAGCGCGCGCTGCGTGGTCGAAATCACGGCGGCGCGAGCAGGCGCTCGAGGTGTGGCGCAAGTTTCTCAACCACCCTGACGCGACGGTTCCCGAGCGATTTTTGCTCGCGGATTGGCTGGTGAAGCTCTACGAGGGAGGCCGAGAGTCGCACCGCGACGTGATCGTCGAGCTCGCGTTGCGAGCGCCGTTTCGGCTCGGGTTGTGGGCGGGCCTCAAGCGCATCTACAAGCGCGCCGAAGAGACGCTCGACGCTCGCGTGTGGGGCGCGCTCGCTGCGCGCTTCGACCTCGTGATGCTCCGCTACGACTCCAACGAGGTCTCCAACGGGACGTTCTTGTATCTGCGCCGCCGCGCGTGGCGATACCTCAAGAACATCGGGCAGGCGACGCCGGCGCTGTACCCGCAGTTCGCCGTCGAGGTGCTCAAGCACTACCCCGCGGACATCTACTTCGAGCGCACGTGGATCGGCACCCACGTGATGGCACACAAAACCAAGAGCTTCGGGCGAAGGTACTTCGAGTCGAGGCTCCCCGCGGACCTCACCAAGTCCCGGGCGTTCGAGGACGCGTGGAAGGGCGCGCCCGAGTCGCTGATGAGCATGCTCGAGGGGGCAGAGCACGACGTGGTCGCCAGGTTCGCGATCCAGTGCTTGCGCAAGGACGTCCCCGAGCGGCTCAAGGACGTGACGCCGGCGTGGCTGGCGCGGCTC
>LNFM01013481.1_pt1 | contig 17469 bp, 16 predicted proteins | sample 596031 | NCBI WGS metagenome assembly LNFM01 (sample SAMN04254537, study PRJNA301005) | activated carbon metagenome | isolation source: dual media filters at the Ann Arbor, Michigan drinking water treatment plant | place: USA: Ann Arbor | reverse complement strand
GCGCGCCGCAGTTCGACGACATCACGTTGATGGTGGGCAAGCGCACGTAGTTCGGGAACCGGGAACCGGGAACCGGAAACCGGGAGTCGGGAGGCGGAGACCGCCGACCGCCGACCGCCGACCGCCGAACGCCGAACGCCGAAGGACGAAGGACGAAGGACGAAGGATGCTGCTGTAGGCGTCGAGCTTCAGCTCGACGCGTGGCACCAGCGTGCGGGGCTACAGTCGCCGGCGGAGCCGTCCGGCATCGCCAGGCGTCGCGGCTGCAGGGTGATCGCGAGCACACGGGAGGCGGCCGCCTCCGGAAGAGCGACGGTAGACAGACGCAAGGAGTAAGTCATGACCAACGGATTCGCTCGCGCACGTGGGTGCATGGTGGTCGGGGCGCTGGTCTCGAGCGTGTCGCTGGCGGGGGCGGATCGGATGGAGGGAGCGGCCTCCTCGGCGCCGCAGGCTGTCGCGACACCTCGGGTCACGGTCGGCATCAGCGGGGCCGGCGTACAGGCCCCGGCGTCCGGCGCGCCCGCGACGCTCGCCGTGGCCTCGGGGCCGCCGAACTTCGGCGTGCCTGTCGAGGTACGGGCAATCACCGACGACACGCGCCAACCGCAGGCCGTGATCGTCAACGTCGGGTCGCGCGACATCCACGTGGTCGAGTTGGCCGTGTATCGCCCTGGCCGTGATGGCCTGTGGGAGTTGGTCGGCAGCAGCGGGCAGTTCGGCATCGAGGGATGGGGACCGGGCGTGGAGCGGCGCTCCTCAGCCGCGGGATGGCGGCCCGACGACGGCAGCGTCCTCGTGCCCACGATGGCCTTCTTCGACGACGGGACCGCGGTGGGGAGGCCGGAGACGATCGAGGGGGCCCGGTCGGAGTCACGGTCGAGTCTCGCGGCGCTCGACGCGCTGCACCACGCGTTCGACGCCTTTCCCGATCCTGTCGGAGGCGATCAGGTGCAGGCGCTGATCGACCACATCGCCCTCGCCTTCGCGCGCGTGCCGTACACGCCCGAGGGGCGGGCCAACCACGAGTTCCTGAACACGATCGCCGAATTGAAGCGCCTGACATCGTCGGCGCGGCCGACCGGCCTGTCGATCGAGGACGGCGTGGCGAAGGCCCGCCAGCGGGTCGCGAACTCCCTCGACATGCAACGTCGCCTGCCCGTGTTGCAGAAGGACTCGACGCGGAAGACCGGTACAGGAGTGCCGTAAGGCACGAGGTCAGCCGAGGTCGGTTCGCCGATCGACACGGCGCCAGACTGGGCCTGCGTCCACTTCAGGGAGGGCGACATGCGCGAACAACGTGTTGCGCTGGCAGCGGCCTGTGGCCTCACGGCGATGCTGGCGGCCACGGCGGCACGCGCGCAGCAGGCATCGAGTGCCGTGCCCCTGGTGCTCGAGTTCGTCGATCCTGCGCCATTCGGCATTTGGTCGCCCAGGCCCACGCACCGTGTGGTTGCGCGCAATGCGTCGGGCAAGGTCGTGGTGGCGTGGGGCGCCGAGGTGTCGCGCCGCGATCGAGGGGCCCGGCTGCGGCCCGTCACGGATGTGGTCGTCCGGCCTCGCCTGGTGGACCGTTCGGCACAGACAGCGCTCGACGGCTTTGCCGTGCCGGGTCCGGCGCCGGAGTACGGCGCGCGAGTGACGTTCGCCCTGTTCGACGACGGCACGTGGGCGGGTCGCGGGTCGCTCGCCCGTGCGCAGGTCGCGTCGATGCGCGAGGAGTATGCCGCTCTCCGGGCCATCGGCGAGGTGCTGGCACGAGTGCACGAGCACCCCACGCGCACCGACGTGAGTCGGGCCTGCGCGCATCTGTCCCGGGGGCTCGCGATGGCCTCGTTGCCAGCTGTGCGTGGCGTCTACGAGAACGTGCTCACGACGCTGGCGCGCGCGCTGGACGACGACGTGCGGGGCGATCGCACGATCGGCCAGATGCTGTGGCAGGCGCGAGGCACGGTGACCCGTCGCCTGGACGCCTTCGCGTCGCTCGCATTCGTGAGATAGGACGAGTCGTGATGGTGACGCCGGCTGGGACAGCCGGCCCTACCCGCGCGGCTCCCGATGCCCGCTGTGGTGTGCGCGGTAGCCAGCGCCCGGTTCACGGCGTGCGGTGCCCGGTGCCCGGTTCCCGATGCCCGATGCCCGGTGCCCGGTCTACGGTGCCCGGTTTACGGTGCCCGGTTTACGGTGCCCGGTTCCCGGTTCCCGGTTCCCGATCACGATCGGTAATTGCCAAACATCAACTCGATGTCGAAGTCGTGGGCGCGCAGTCGCTTCATCGCCTCCTGCAGTTCGTCCTTCGAGTTCGAGCTGACGCGGACCTGCTCGGCCATGATCGTGGCCTGCACCTTCTTCATGCCCTCGTCCTTGAGGAACTTGACGATGGCCTTGGCGGCGTCGGTGGGGATGCCCTGCTGGAGGGAGACGACGCGGCGGACGGCGCTGCCAGCAGCCATCTCCTTGTCGCCGAGCTTCATGTTCTTGATCGGCACGCCGCGCTTGAACATCTTGCTCTGCAGCACCTCCCACACCGCCGACAGCTTGTAGTCGTCGTCGGCCAGCAGGGTGATGGTGCTCTTGACCTTGTCGAAGTCGATCTCGATGGTCGCGCCCTTGAAGTCGTAGCGTTGCCCGACCTCCTTCTGCGCCTGGTTGACGGCGTTGTCCACTTCCTGCAGGTCCACCGTGGAGGTGATGTCGAAACTCGCGCTGGCTGCCATGGGGGGAATAGTAAACAGAAATGCCGCGATGCCGAATGCCGGAATGCCGGCCGGTCGAAGGGCGAAGGGAGAAGGGAGAGGGGAGAAGGGCGAAGGATGAAGGGCGAAGGCCCAAGGCCCAGGGACGAAGGCCGCTAGAATGAGCCCGTGACCGCTCCGCTGGAGGGCCTGCGCGTCCTCGAACTCGGCCAACTCATCGCCGGCCCCTTCTCCACCATGCTGCTCGGCTACTTCGGGGCCGACGTGATCAAGGTGGAACCCCCCGATGGCGGGGATCCCCTGCGCACGTGGCGGCACGTCCACAACGGCACGGCGCTCTGGTGGTACGCGATGGGGCGCAACAAGCGCTGCATCACCGCCGATCTCCGGCAGGAAGAGGCGCGGGCCCTGATCCGCCGGCTCGTGGAGCAGTGCGACGTCGTGGTCGAGAACTTCCGGCCCGGCCGTCTCGAGGCCTGGGGCCTCGGGTACGAGGCGCTGAAGGCCATCAACCCGCGCATCATCATGGTCCGCATCTCTGGCTTCGGGCAGACGGGCCCGTATGCGCGGCGCCCGGGTTTCGCGGCGGTGGCCGAGGGCATGGGGGGCCTGCGCTACGTCAACGGCTTTCCCGATCGCCCTCCGGCCCGCGCCAATCTCAGTCTGGGCGACACCATCGGCGGCCTGCACGCGGTGCTGGGGCTCCTGCTGGCCTTGCATCATCGCGACGGCAAGGGCACCGGCGAAGGTCAGGTGGTGGACGTGGCGCTCTACGAGTCCATCTTCAACCTGATGGAGTCGTCGCTGCCCGAGTACGCCACCGCCGGCGTCGTCCGCGAACGGCACGGGTCCACGGTGAGCGGCATCGTGCCGACCAACGTCTATCCGTGTGCCGACGGTCGCTACATCATCATCGGCGGCAACGCCGACAGCATCTTCAAGCGCCTGATGCGGGCCATCAACCGACCCGATCTCGCCGAGGACACAGGTCTCGCGACCAACGATGGGCGTGTGCCGCAGGCGGCGCGGATCGACGACGCCATCGGGGCGTGGACGTCGGCGCGACCCTACGACGAGGCGTTCGCCACCCTCGACGCGGCCGACGTGCCGTGCGGGCCGATCTACTCGGTGGCCGACCAGATGACCGATCCGCACTTCGCGGCGCGGGGGCTGATCGAACACGTGACGGTGGCCTCCGGCGAGGACGTGGTCATCCCGGCGATCGCGCCGCAGTTGTCGGCCACGCCTGGACGCACGACATGGCCTGGGCCACCACTCGGCGCGCACAATGCGGAGGTCTACGGCGACATGCTGGGCCTCTCGGCCGAGACCCTCGACGATCTGAAGACGCGTGGCGTGATCTGAGCCTGCTACAATTCCGCAGTTCTTACGGAGGCACCTGGTTGGCCAAGCGCACCACGTCCCGCAAGGGAAGCACCAACGGCAAGACCCCTCGTTTCGACCTCGCCCCCCTCGTCATCGACGGTTCCCGCATCAAGTTGCGCTCCCGTGTCGCTGGCCAGATCGTCAAGCTGCCGGACGACCTGCCGCTTCCGCAGATCGAACGCCGACGCAGTGGCGTGCATGGCTGGGGCGTCTTCGCGCTCGAGCGCATCCCGAAGAACACGCGGATCATCTACTACTCGGGACAACTGGTGCCGGCCAAGGAGAGCCACGATCGTGAAGTGGCCTACCTCGAGAAGGGCTGCATCTGGTGTTTCGAGTTGAGCAATCGCTGGGCAGTCGATGCGAAGTTCGGCGGCAACGTCTCGCGCTTCATCAACCACGCGTGCAAGCCCAACTGCTACAGCCAGATCATCGACAGCATCATCTGGATCCGCGCCGGCCGCACGATCGAGGCCGGTGAGGAGCTGTCGTACAACTACTACACCGGTGGCACCGCCGAGATCCCCTGTCAGTGCCGACCCGGCTGCAAGGGCATGATCTAGAACGCCGGCATCGTGATCTCGCGCGTCATCTATCTGCACGGCTTCGCCTCGTCGGCCCAGTCGACCAAGGCCCGGTTCTTCGGCGAGAAGTTCGCCGACGTCGGGATCCCGTTGGTGGCGCCCGACCTGAACGCGCCCGACTTCGGTACGCTCACCGTCACGCGCATGCTGGGGGAAGTCGGGAGCGTCATCGCCCAGGGCCCTCCGGGGCCCGTCGCGCTGATGGGATCGAGCCTGGGCGCCTTCGTCGCCTGGCACGCGGCGGCCCGCCTCGGCCCCGTGTTGCCTCAGCATCCGATCGGGAAGCTGGTGCTGCTGGCGCCGGCCGTCACGTTCGGCCGCAATCGCCAGCAGGACTTCGGGCGCGGCGTGGTGGACGAGTGGGAGCGCGCGGGCACCCGCGAGTTCTTCCACTACGGCGAGAACGCCCCCCGCCAACTGCACTACGAGTTCTATCGCGATGCGCTCACGTATCCCGCGGCGCACGCCCAGGTGCAGGTGCCCACGCTCATCTTCCAGGGCATGCAGGACGACGTGGTCAAGCCGCAGGGCGTGATCGAGTTCTGCCAGGGACGCCCCAACGTCTCGCTCCGTCTCATGCGCGACGGCCACCAGTTGCTCGTACACCTCGAAGAGATGTGGCGGGAGACGCGCATCTTTCTCGGCTGCTGAACGCGTCCCTCCGCGTCGCCGCGCTGCTGCTGGCGGCGGTGTGCGGCAGCGCCGCGTGTCAGGCGCCGAACGATACACGCGCTCCCCAGCCCACGCCCGCCGGGTCCCGCTCCACGCCGGACACGCGCCCCCCAGACGCCCTCGCGCGGCCCGACGATGACAGCGCGCGCACCGCGCTCGACCGTGTGGCCTGGGCGCGCGTGCGCTGGCCCGAGGGCGACGTCCTCGACGGTCATCTCGCGGCTCGTCTCGACGAGCCCGTGCGTCCGGGCTCCCTCTTCAAGCTCGTCGTGGCCCGCGCGGCCCGCGCCCAGGGACTCGTGACGGCAGACACGCGCCTCGTGTGTCCGCGACAGGTGGTGGTCCACGGTCGACGCGTGGACTGCGTACATCCCGACCTCGGCCGACCGCTGACGCTCGACGATGCGCTGGCGCACTCCTGCAATCACTTCTTCGTGCGGCTGGCCGAGCGGCTCGATCGCGCGGGTCTGGCGACCACGCTGCGTCGACTGTCGGCCGGGGCGGTCAACCTGCGTGGAGAGGCTCCGCTGCCGCTCGTGGTGCTGGGTCTCGAGGGACCGCAGGCGAGCATGCGGGTGTGGATGCGTGTATCGCTGGCGGCGATGGCCGACGATGGGGCCGATGAGGTCGGTTCGCGCCTCGTGCGCCGCGGTGTGCAGCGTGCAGCCATCGAGGGCACCGCGGTCGCCCTTGACGACGAGACGACGCAGACCCTCGCGAAGACCGGGACGACACTGCCCGACGGCGCGGCCCAGGAAGGGTTGCTCGTAGCCTGGCGACCCGAGCGCGGTGAGGCCGTGATGGTGCGCGCGCCAGGCGTGTCTGGGCGCGATGCGGCGCGGATCGCGGCGGCGGCGTGGGACCGGGCCGACGCGCAGGACGAGCCCGCGGTGCGGGTGGGCCGCGTGCGCGAGATCGTCGTGGGCGCGGCGGCGCGCGTCGACGCACTGCCGCTCGAGAACTACGTGGCGGGTGTGGTGGCCGCCGAGGGTGCCGCCGACCTGCCGGCCGCGGCCCTCGACGCGCTCGCGATCGCCGCACGCAGCTACGCCACCGCGCCGGAGCGGCGACATGCGCGCGACGGGTACGACGTCTGCGACACGACGCACTGCCAGGTGCTCGGGCCGGCGACGCCATGGAGTCGCGCCGCCACGCGGCGCACACGAGGCGTCGTGCTGGCGCGAGGCGGGCACACGGTGGCCGTGCCGTACTCCGCCTCGTGCAGCGGCGTGCTGTCGTCGCCGCGCGACCTCTGGGGCGGCGAGGCGCCCGACATCACCCGCATCGGTCGCGATCCCAACGAACACGAGGTGCGCGCGTGGCGCAGCGACGTCGACGCGGAGGCGCTGCACGCCGCGCTGCGCGAGGCTGGCCATCGCGGGGATGTCTTGCGCGACGTGCGCATCGCCGCGCGGACGCGCGAGGGCCTGCCGGCGCGTGTGGCGCTCGAGGGGCTGACCCCGGCCGACATCGACGCCACGACCTTCCGCCACGTGGTCGGTCGTCGACTCGGCTGGGACGTGGTGAAGAGTCATGCCTGGGACATCACGCGGACGGGGCGGGGTTATCGCTTTTCGGGGCGTGGCATCGGGCACGGCGCGGGCCTGTGCGTGCGCGGCGCGGCGGTCCAGGCCGCGCGGGGGGCATCGACGACGCAGATCCTCGCGACGTATGTCCCGGGCGCGGCGCTGCGTGCGAGCGGCGATCGCGTCACGCTGCGCGTGCCGTCGGCGCTCCGCGCGGACGTCCAGGCGATGCTGGCTGACCTGCGCCTGACGCTTGCGGTCACGGCGCCACGCGACGTCGTGGTGGAGGTGCATCCCACCGTGCAGGCGTACCAGCGAGCCAGCGGTCGCGCCTGGTGGACCGCGGGCAGTACGCGAGTCGGGGGCGACGGCCGCTGCCGCATCGATCTGTCGCCCGGACCGGGCGCCCGCCTCACCCCCGAGGCGCTGCGCCCGACGCTCCGCCATGAGCTGGTGCACGTGCTCACGGCGCCCGTCCTGGTCGCGGCGCCGGCCTGGATGACCGAAGGCCTGGCGGCCGCGATCGGCCGGCCGATGCTCCCCGGGGAGGCCCGCGGCGAGGGCCCCGCCGGGCCGTGTCCCTCCGACCAGGAGGTGCAGCGACCGGGCAGTCTGGACGCCATGCAGGGCAGCTACGCGCGTGCCGCGGCCTGCGTGATCGACGCCCTGCCCGACGGCCTGTCGACCTGGCGCACGCTGGCGTGGCGCTGAACGACGACACCCGGCGAGATTTCCTGCACCCCGAGGGGGACCTGGCCTCGTATATCGAGGGTGAGCGCCATGAACGCCCCTGCCACACTCCTCACACACCCGGCCCTGGCCGACCGCGACCAGCGCCTGCTGCTGTCGGCACGGCAAGGCGATCTCGACGCCTTCGAGGCGCTCGTCCGTCGTCATCAGCGGAAGGTCTACAGCCTCGCGTGGTATGGGGTCCGGGACGAGATGCTGGCCGAGGAGATCGCCCAGGATGTGTTCATGCAACTGCATGCCTCGCTGCCGCGCATCGAGACGGGGGCCCACCTGGCGGCCTGGCTGCGGCGGACGACCTCCCATCGGGTGATCGATACGCTGCGGGTGCGGCGCCTGCCGCGCTCGCTCGACGAGATTGCCGAACCCCAGGTGGTGCCGGCTGGCGCCGATCCCCTGGCCGACCGGTTGGTGCATCGAGCCCTGGCGCGGCTCACGCCTCGGGCGCGCCTCATCGTGATGCTGCGCTACATGGACGACCTGGCGCCGACCGAGATTGCCGAGACGCTCGACATGTCCCTGAACACCGTGAAGAGTCACCTGCGCCGCGGCCTCCTCGTGCTGCGCGCGCGCCTGACGCGGGAGGCGGCCCGATGAATCCCGATGCCCGCCTGCGCCGGGCCCTCGTGCCCGTCGATCCTCCGGACGGCTTCGCTCAGCGCGTACGCGCCCGCCTGGCTCGGGAGGCCCCGGCGGTGTCGCCACGGCCTGCACGTCGCGTGTCGCGCTGGATGGCCATCGCCGCCACCGTGCTGGCGGTGCTGGCCGGCCCCCTTGCCTATCGCGAGTACGAGACCCGCCGCGAGGCGCTCGCCGCACGCGCCAAGGTCGTGCTCGCCCTGCAGATCGCCAGCCGAGAGCTGAATTCCGCGCACCGCAAGGTGGTGCGCCCCATGGTCACCGCACCCGCGCCCGTCGGCGGCGGGGCATCTGGAAGGGACGGACGCCGATGATGCGTCGAACGATCGTGCTGTGTGGAGTGGTGGCGGCGCTGGTGGTCGGTGTGGACCGTGCGGGTGCCCAGCAACTGCAGTTGCCCGACATGAGCCGGCTCAGTGCCGGCGCCATCGACGTCGTCGACGTCTCGGTCGATCAGGCACTGCTCGGCCTGGCGGCCTCGTTCATGTCCAGCGGGACGGACGACAAGGAGATCAAGTCGCTGATCTCGTCGCTCAAGGGCATCTACGTCAAGAGCTTCACGTACGGCAAGGACGGCGCGTACGACCCGGCGGTGCTCGATGGCGTGCGGCGCCAGCTGTCGGGGGGGCAGTGGTCGCGGCTGCTGGCCGCGAAGTCGGCCGCCGAGGGCAGCGACACCGCCATCTATCTCTGGCGCAACGGCGACAAGCCGGGAGGACTCGCCGTGTTGTCGTCCGACGCCCGCACGGTGACGCTGGTCAACATCATCGGGACCATCGACCTCGAGCAACTGCGCTCGCTGCAGGGCAAGTTCGGGGTGCCCGACCTGAAGATCGACGGCGCGGCCGCCGCAGCGCCCGCGCCGAAAGCGAAGCCGAAGTCCTAGGCGGCTACGCCCACTCGAAGCCGACCGCGGCCAGCACGGCGCGCGCCAGGACGGCCGCGCCGATGTGATTGAGGTGGACGCGGTCCCAGTTGATCATCGCCGACGGCAGGTCCTCGAGGACGACGTTGAAGGCGGCCTGGCTGTCCACGACGATGGCCTTGTGCTTGACGGCGAGGCGCTTGACGATGGCGCCGTACTCGTCCATGCGGGCGCGCATCGGGTCGTTGGTGCGCAGTTCGAGGAAGAACGGCGTGATCAGGACGAGCCCACCCGTGAGCGACGGCGCCGTCGCGGTGAGCACCTCGTCGTAGGTCCGCTCGTACTCGTCGGGCATCACGCCGCGTTCCGGTTGCGTGACGCGATCGAACTGCCGCCACACGTCGTTGGCGCCCACCATGATCGACAGCCAGTCGGGCCGGAGATCGACGACATCGGTCTGCCAGCGGGCCTTGAGGTCGCGAATGGTGTGGCCGCTCGTGCCGACGTTGAACAGGCGGATGCGTCGGGCGGGGTACCACGCCTGCAGCAGCGCATCCATGGTCTGCACGTAGCCGGTCCCGAGCCCGCCGGGGCCCTCGCCAATCGGCTTGGCGCGGCCGGCGTCCGTGATCGAATCGCCGATGGCCACCCAGCGGCTGGCCTGGGCCACGCGCAGCCCCCTGGCGCCGGCTTGCACCGGCCTCGCGCCTGCCGACTGCATGGCGCCTGCCAGCGCGGTGGCCGCCATCGAACCCATCAGTGCCCGTCTGTCGATCATGTGTCTCTCCCTGCCTCGGGCACGTCGTGTCCCAAGGCCTGTGTGTGCGCGTCAGCGTGGCGCAGCGACGTCGCAGGTCACGCCGATCGGCCCGTCGGTGTTGAGGTCGTCGATGGCCGGCGTCAACGACGTGTCGACGTTCACTTCGAGTTCATAGCTCACGTAGATGTCGAGCTGGGCGCGGGCGGGTGTGCCCGCCAGCGAGACGTCGATGCCGCCGTTGCTCGTGCGTGCCTTCACGCTGACGACCGCCGTGGTCAGCTGCACCGCGGCGCTCGCCGGGAGCGACACCCGCGCCTCCCGGGTCCGCGTCGCGCCCGTCCAGTGCGTCACGCGCCACACGTCGTCGGCCCTGTCGAACTGCCAGGTGCGCTGCGGATCGAGGCCCACGCTGCGACACGTGGTGACCGCCGTCGGTGGCTGCAGCCACAGCAGCACGAGCAGGCTGGCCGTCATGGGAGCGGACCGGCCGGCGGCGGCACCATGCGGGCGGCGGTCCACAGCGACAGGGCCCAGGCCACCTGCGACAGCATGTACATCGCGGCCAGCTTCGCGCCGGTGAAGACGGCCTCGATCGCCGAGGCGGGCAGCGCCCGAGGCCGCCAGTACACGTAGCGCCAGGGCAGCCACACGCACAACGCCACGCCGAGCAGCGTGACGACGAGCAGCCGCCAGTCGAGACCGGCCGTCAGCCACTTCATCGTCAGCACGTCCCGGCGGTCGTAGCCGGCGATCCACGCCAGCGCCGTGGCGAACCAGGCCGGCACCAGCACCCACTGGATGAGGACGACGATCCAGTGGACGGCGCTGTGCACCCAGCCGGTGCGGGTGATGTCGCCGGCGGCGATGGCCGCGGCGTCGAACTCGCCGCCGCGCGCCATCCACCAGGACTCGAAGAACCCGGCGCCCCCGCAGATCACGCCGAGCACCACCAGCACCACGACCACGAGGGGGAGGTGGCGGGCGGCCGCGCCGACGCTGGCCCATGGTGGCTGGCGATGCACGAGGCCGTGGGCGGCGGAGGTCGACGACACGAGCAACAGGCCGGCCGCGAGCACGACGAGCAGCACGGACAGGGCGAGCATCAGCACGTTGGACTCGGGCGTGTAGAGGAACCCGAGGAGGGCCGCGCCGGCCAGCGCGTCCACGATGCCAATCCAGAGAGCGGTCCTGAGCACGGGGGCGATCATCGACGAGGCTCCTGCGGGCTGGGCACGTCGAGCGTCAGCGCGGCGCTCGAGGCATGCACGCCCGGGACGTACATCGGCGTGACCTGCGCCGGCATGGCCCGGAACTGCCCGGGTGTGGTCACGCGCAGCAGGTACGCGAACTCGGCGCGTCCCGGCAACGCATCGAGGAACAGCGCCACGCGATCGTCGCGATACTCGCGGTGCGACCCGTAGGTCCAGTTCGGCGGCTTGGCAAGCTCGAGGAGATCGGGCCGGGTGACGGCCTCGGCACCGGCCGGCAACGGGTCCTCGATCATCAGATAGCGCCAGTCGTTCGATCCGGCGACCACGAGGCGCACCAGGATCAGGTCGCCCGGCGCTGCCGTCCCGGCGAACGGCCGCTCGTCGTAGACCACGCGCCCGTCGCGTCGCACCGGCACCAGAGAGAAGTACTTGCGGCTCAGCGCGAGCTTCCGCGTGCCCGTGCGCTCGAGACCCGCCGAGGTGTCGTAGTAGCGCGCACTGGCCGTCCAGTACACCGGCCCGCCGGCGGTCGACACCGTCACGGCGCTCTTGCCCGCCGCGGCCGGCAGCGTCACGACGGCGGGGAACGGCCGCGTCCAGTCCTCGGGCGTGAAGGCCACGGTCTGCGTCTGGCCGGCCATCGAGACGGTCACCGTCACGGGCGCGGGCTGCTCCTGTCGGCCCTTCATCGCGCCGAGCAGTCCGTACAGCACCATCGCGGTCTGCTTCGTGCTGGCCCAGGTCATGCCGCTCTGGCGATTGGCGAGCAGCCAGCGGACGGCCGGGTCGATCAGCGAGTCGGTGGGACGCACCGCGGCGAGCGCCTGCACCACTGCCGCCGTCGCGTCGGCCGTCGCGTCGCCCCAGTCACCGAGCAGCGGGTCGTTCTCGCTCGGCCACCACGCGAGGTCGCCGCGCGTCTGCGCGCGTGTCGCCAGGATGCCCGCCAGCTCGCCGGCGCGCGAGTCCTTGCGCGTGTGCAACGCCAGCAGCAGCCACGACTGGCCGTACGGCGAGATGTCGCTGCGGCGGCCCCACAGCTCGGTCACCAGGGTGTCGAGCGCGAAGCCGTCCTGCTGCGGCTGCACGTCGGCGGCCGCAGCGCGGGCCAGCACGTAGGCCGCGTACGCCTTCAGCTCGGGCACCATGTCCGGCGTCTCGAGCAGTTGCCGGGCCAGGGCCGTCGTGCCGCCCTGCAGCGCATCGTATGGCACCTGCAGTTCGGCAGCCCGCGCCTCCAGCAGTCCGTACAACGCGTACGCCGTCATGAACGGGTGGTCGTCGTCCGTCTTCCACCAGCCCCAGGCGCCGTTGTCGTGCTGCAGGCGGACGAGGCGGTCGAGCCCGGCGCGTGACACGCGATCGAGCAGGCCCATCCGCTCGGAGGGCGCGAGCTGCAGCTCGCTCAACGTCCGCATCACCAGCAGGTTCGGCACGAAGCTGGAGACGGTCTGTTCCGTGCAGCCGTACGGGTAGTTCACGAGGTCGTCGAGCGCGCCGAGCAGGGTGCCGGCCATCGACGGCATCAGGCTGACGACGACGCTGCGGGCCTGCGGATTGGAGGCGTCGGGGATCGACAGGTCGACGGTGCGCGACGCGCCTGCCGCCGTCGATCCCGACAGCCCGATGTCGCGACGCGCGCCGAACGGGTGCACGGGAATGGTGAGCGCCATGGCGTCACTCGCCGAGGCGGCCGTGGCGGTGCCCGTGAACGTCGCGGTGCCCGGCGTGGTGGCGCCGAACGCCCACTCGGTTCGCGCCTCGCCACCGGTCGGCACCGTGACGGTCTGCGTCCCGCTCGCGCGCGCTTCCACGCCGGTGGCGGTCATCGAGACCGTCACCGCCTGCGCGCCACCCTCCTGGTAGTTGTGGACGATGGCGGGGAGGCGGACCTCGTCACGCTCGGTCAGGAAGCGCGGGGGCACGACCCGCAGCAGCAGGTCGCGCGTGGTGATGGTGCGGGCGACCGCCATGCCGACCTGCGTCTCGCGGGTCACGGCGCGCGCCGTCAGGCGCCACGTCGTCAGCGAGTCCGGGTACTCCACCGTGACGGTGGCCGTGCCGTCGGCTCCGGTGACGACCGACGGACTCCAGTAGATCGCATCGGGGAAGGACTTGCGGACCTGCGGCCGCTCCGGCGTGTCGCCCTTGAAATCGGCCAGCGACAGCGGGCGTCGCCGCTGCGCGAGCTTCATCCGCTGCGTGCCCGAATAGCCCATGAAGTAGTACTGCCGCGAGTAGTCGGTCGACACGCGACTGTACTCGGTGCGGTAGAAGACGCGCAGCGGATCGGCCGTCGTGTCCTTGCGCACGCCATAGAGGGCTTCGTCGACGACGCCCAGGGCGATCTGCGCCTGCACCGGGGCGCCGGACGCATCGAGCGCGCGCACCGTGTAGACGCCTGGCTCCCCGGGACGGTAGACCGCCTTGTCCGCGGCGACCTCGATCGTCAGCGCCCGCGTCGTCGCCGGCACGCGCAGCTTCTTCTCGGCGACGTAGATCCGGTCGTCCTTCACGTAGAGCAGGTGCACCCACGTGTCGCCGAGGTCGCTGTCGCTGACCGGCACCTCGAAGACGCCATCGGTGGTCGGCTGCCGCAGGTCGTACCAGGTCAGCGTGCGCGCTTCCTTGGTCACCAGCACCGGCGTGGACGGCGCGGTGCCGCGGACGGCCACCTTTGCCGTCTCGCCAGGGGCATAGGTGCCCTTGTCGGTGACCAGTTCGATCGACTCGCTGTCGCTCTCGTAGGTCTCGTCGGTGGGCCCGGGCACCCACAGGTAGGTGTTGTCGGAGACCTCGCGCGTGCCCGAGATGGCGCGCGCCTCGAGCAGGTAACTGCCCGGCGACGCGGGGCTCCTGGTCTCCCAGGTGGCGCGTCCGTCCGCCGTCGTGGTGACCGTCGTCGTCGACACCACTTCGCGACGCTGCTCCTGGGACGTCACATCCCACTCGGTGCGCACGAGCGACACGGACACCGGCACCCCGGCGACACCGCCGCCGCGGTAGTCGACGGCCCGCAGTCGCAACGTGACCGGCAGGCCGGGCCTGGCCACGGACGGAGTCGCGCGCGCCGCGATCAGGAAGTCGCCCCACGTGGCCACGACCATGCCGCTGCCCGTGACCTCGAGATCGCTCGCGTCGCTGACCCGCGCCTCGAAGCGGACCTGCAGGTCACTGCTCGTGTCGCTCTCGGGCAGCGCCACCGTGAACCGCGCCTGTCCCGAGGCATCGAGCGTCGCGGTCAGCGTGTCGAGTTCGTCGCCGCCGTAGAAGTAGCCGCCGCCGTCGCCCTCTTCCTCGCTGTCGCTGTCCACCCATCGCAGCGGCGAGTAGTACGGCCCCGACTGCACCACCAGCTTCACCGTCGCGTTGCGGACCGGCTGACCGAAGTAGTAGCGGGCCGTGACGACGACGTCGACCGTCTGGCCCTGGCGGGCCAACCTGACGGCTGGCGTGACGCTGACCTCGAACTCCGGCTTGCGGTATTCCTCGACCTCGAACGATCCGCTGCCGCTCGCGTCGCCCGAGCGCACCTCGACGGTGTAGAGGCCCAGCGCCACCCCTGCCGGCAGCGTGAGCTCCGTGTCCACGGCGCCGAACTCGTCCACGTCGCGCCGCACGCGGTGGATGACGCGCCCGGTCCGGTCCGACACCGTCATCTCGACGGCGGGCTGGTCGAACGGCTCGATGGCCGTGCCCGTCCGCCAGCGCAGGATGGCCTTGGCCTTGACGACGTGACCGGGGCGATAGACGGGCCGATCGGTGAAGACGTGGGCGATGAAATTGCGCGCCGCCGTGCCCTGCAGGCCGTAGGTGGGGGGCGTGCTGGCCACCATCTGCGTGCCGCAGCGCGCCACGGTGATCAGGTCGTCGGCCGTCACCTCGCCGAGGGGCAGGGCGGCAAGGCCGCGGGCGTCGGTGGTTGCCGTGCCGATGGTCGCCGCGTCGGCGATGGCGGTGACCTGGCACCCGGGGGTCGGCGTGCCCGACATCCGGTCGACCAGATACGTCAGGAGCGTGCCGGGCGCCACCTTGGTGACGAGCGCCACGTCGGAGACCATCACGATGGTGGAGGCGACCTGCGTGTCGTGGACGGCCTCGACGAGGTAGACGCCGGGCGTGGTGATCTCGATCGGGATGCGTCGCACGTCGGCGTCGGCCAGCCGCGGCAGCATCTCGCGCCACGACGCCACGACCTGCTTGTCGTTCAGCAGCGGCATCTGCGCATACGCCGTGAGCCCGAGCTGCACACGGCGCTGGACGATGGCCCTGTCGGCGCCGGCCCGGCGCTGGGCGCGGTACTCGCGGCTGCTCTGTCGACGCAGGAACGACTGCAGGTCCGCCCGTCGGCCGGCCTTCCAGGAGGCGAGGCGCTCGAGCCAGGTCTGCTCGGTCGGCACGGTGTACGCCTCGCTGCCGAGCATGTGCGGATCCTCGAGCCCGGCGAAGAAGGCGACAGGGTCGGCCACCCGGTAGACGCGGAAGTCGATCGACCCGACGCGCTCGAAGGTGAGCGTCACGAACGGCGCCGCCTTGCTCGTGAAGATCTCGCCGCTCGACAGCGAGAACGCGGGCTGCTCCGCGGGGCGGGACGACGGTGCCGCCTCCTGCGCGGCCGCCGTCGTGGCCATCGTCAGCGCCATCGTCATCAGGAGGGCGACCCTGCCGAGTCGCCTGCCGGCCGAGTAGATGCTCATGGAATCCTCAAGCGGTAGACCCCGAGGAACGCGGGGTTGCCGGTGACGGGGCGCCAGCGAGGGGCCGGGTGCTGCCGGAGATCGGCAAGCGACGCCTTGCGCATCTCGCCGGGCGTGCCCGTCAGGGTGTCGGGGCCGGTGTGATACACGACCCAGTCGGAGCGGTCGGCCTCGAAGGCGGACCGTCCCACGAAGACCATCAGGTGCTCGGGCAATCGCTGCCCGGCCTGCTCGAAGGCCAGCAGGTCGCCCGGCCGCGCGGCCGCCGCGTCGCGGCTGACCAGGGACGCGTTGAGCCGCAGGATCGTGCGGGCATCGGCGAACTCGGCGTAGCGTGCCGGTGTCGTGTCGGAGATGCGGAACAGCGGCAGGCTGTCGCCCGCGGCCGCGAGGTGGACGCGGAGCTCGGGGCGGGCGTGCCCACCGGGAATGGCCATCCGGCGGTGCCACTCGGGCGTGTGCTCGCGCAGGGCCTCCCGGGCCGCATGGCGCACCAGGGCCGCGCAGTCGATGACGTCGGCGGTGGGGCGGTAGAACTGGGCGTCGGCGAGCAACGTGAACCAGGCGACGAAGGCGCTGCGGTCCTGGGCGTCCAGCGCGGGCCGGGGCGGCGACGAGGGGGCCAGCAGGACGAGGGCAGTCAACAGTGCGGCGACTCGCATCGTGTCGAGCCGAAGTATATCGGTCCGCTACGCCTCGAATGCGAGAGGGATGACCTTCAGGTAGGCGCGCGCGTCGGCCGGGCGTCGGCGCAGCAGGCTGAGCGCGGCGCGCAGGAGCATGCCGGCGACGATCAGCGGCCGGATCAGCAGGCGGGCCGGCCACGTCCCGTGCTTGCCGACGTAGCGCAGCAGGTTGCGATACCAGATGGTGGCGAAGGACCCGAGCCCGAGCGCGCGCATGGCGACGCCGCCCTCGTGCGAGACCTCCGCGTTGGCGACGTACCGGATCCGCCAGCCGGCGCCGCGCAGGCGCTGGCAGAAGTCGACGTCCTCGAACCAGGCCGGGTGGAAGCGCGTGTCGAAGCCGCCCACGGCGTCGAAGGCCGTGCGGCGAATCAACAGGCAGGCGGCGGCGGGCTGCTCGACGTCCTGGTCACGGGATCGATCGAGGTCGGTCGCCAGGTAGTGCCGCGACGCCGGGTTGTCCGGCCACAGGTGGTCGAGCAGCAGCAGGTCGGCGGCCCACGTCCCGAGCGTGGGGAAGCGCCGCAGGCTGTACGTCGGCTGGGGCGCGCCGTCGGCGCCCACCAGCTGGGCCCCGACGGCCCCGATGTCGGCCCCGGCCATCCCGGCGTCCAGCATCCGCTGGACGGCGTGCCGCGTAAGGACGATGTCGGGGTTCAGGATGACGGCCCAGGGGGTGTGTGACTCGTGCAGGCCGGCGTTCACGCCCCCGGCAAAGCCGAGGTTACGATCGGCGGCCACCAACTGGGCTTCCGGCACGCGCAGGCGCACGTACTCGGCGGTGCCGTCCGACGACGCGTTGTCCACGACGACGACAGGCCAGCCGGTCGCCACGGCGGCGTCCAGCGCGCGGGTGAGGTGCGCGCGGTCGTTCCAGGCGACGAAGACGAGGGTGACGGGCGCGGAGTCCACGACAGGGCCGTCAGTGTGCCACGATGCGGCCGCGCATGTCCGTGTCCCGCCCGTCCCACCCCACCCTCGCCATCGTCGTGCCCGTGTG